>ENA-OPYX01001272-OPYX01001272.1-human-gut-metagenome-genome-assembly--contig:-NODE-1272-length-13690-cov-2.729263_pt1 | contig 13690 bp, 14 predicted proteins | sample MGYA00242639_ERZ504486 | MGnify/ENA primary metagenome ERZ504486 (study PRJEB26092, sample SAMD00036296) | human gut metagenome | host: Homo sapiens | study: EMG produced TPA metagenomics assembly of... | reverse complement strand
ACGAATGCGGACAACCCTGGGAATCGCCACAAACGCAATGTAACTGACTTTCATTTCGCCTAATATCAAACAACAAATTTATGATAGCAGAAAACTGTACCCACGTCAATTTTGTTCATCTTCTTCCCTAAAAAAGTGCCCAAAAATCCGCCTCACTTTTTTCGGATTTTTCCCATTGAACCACATATTTTTTCGCACTATAATCACATTAAAAAGGAGCGTGATTCAAATGTCAGAAAAGACTACCGATAATAAACTTCCTTACACCTGTACCTCCGCCTACGACCGCAACGCCTGCAAGGGCTGCGTCTGTTCCACCTGCTATGAACAGGAATTCTGCGACAGGTGCAGCAGCTGCGAAAATCAGTCGAAGCGCAAGGAGCGCTGCAATGCTTATGAGGGTGCATACAATTATTAGTCCTCTGTTTTTTTCTCCTCATGCACAAAAAGTCTGAGTACAGATGCCGTTTCAAGCGACATACTATACTCAGACTTTATTATGAAATCATTCTTTCTGCATATTCCTGCAGCAAACTATCAGCATCTGGCTTTTTCTGCCTTTTCCTTCTGTCTCTCATCCCACAGCTGATCTGCTCTCTCTTTCCAGCAGGCTGCATATTTATCACATTTGCCGCAAAGATGCTCTGCACTCTCCGGTGACTGAAGATCAGTTGATTTCGCGCCGGTCTCTGCAACTAATTTACGCAGGATCTCCGGATTCTCCAGCATTGGACATGGACGAAGCATGTTCTCGTTGAAAGGCTGGTTATCATGATAAGCCTGGAAAATCGGGCTCTTCAGTGCGTCCAGAAGAGAAGTATCTTTGATATTGCAGTTTGAATAATGGATGAATACACAAGGCTCCACATCACCATTTGCATTAATATGCAGATAATGTCTTCCACCTGCAATACATCCATGTACAAATTCAGCATCATTCTGGAAATCCAGCGTAAAGATTGCTTTTGTGCTTCTGAATTTACGAATTGCATGATACATTTCTTCTCGCTGGTCCGGTGTAAGAAGAAGCTCCGGTGAAGCATCATTTCCAACTGGCATGTAATGGAAGAACCATGCAAATAATGCACCACAGTCAATCAGCTTGTCAAAATATTCCTCACTGCTTACACTGTCTACGTTCATGCCTGTATAGCAGGTGGAAACTCCAAATGGAAGACCTCTGTCCTTCAACAGTTTCATTGCATGCATAACCTTCTGATAGATTCCCTCTCCACGGCGTCCGTCGTTGGCTTCCTCGGAACCTTCCAGACTGAATGCCGGAACGAAGTTCTTTACTCTTAAGATTTCATCACAGAATTCCTCATCGAAAAGTGTCCCGTTTGAGAAGGAAAGGAACTCACAATCCGGATGCATCTCACAAAGTTTAATAAGATCCTTCTTACGTACAGTAGGTTCACCACCGGTATAAATATACATGTAAACACCAAGCTCTTTACCCTGTCTGATAATGGAGTCAATGGTCTCCAGATCCAGGTTCAGCTTGTGACCATACTCTGCTGCCCAGCATCCTGTGCAATGCAGATTACAGGCACTTGTAGGATCCAGAAGGATTTGCCCACGGAACATTGCAATTGTTCTGTGCAGCAACCTTCTTCCTGTCTTTGCAACTTCCCTTTAATGCTGGCATTTACAATAAAGTTCTGGAAAAATACTTTTCGACACCTGGATCCAGCTGATACAGGTTCATGATCAGCTTATACCAGTTGCTGTCTGTGTCCTGGATTGCATTACGAATGGCATCTCTCTGACCTTTATACCAGTCCTGCGGAGTGAATTTATCTACCAGCTCCATCAGCTTCGGAATGTTTGTCTCCGGATCCTTTTCCAGATATTCTAATGCTTTTGTTACAGCACCTTCCATAGCGGCCTGTTTTGCTTTATCAATCAGTTTCATAATGCTCCTCCTTTAAATTTCTCTGAATTCATCTTCCCAGACTACATTTTCATTCTCACGGATTTTCACAGTGTATACTACCACGCAAAGCTTCAGTATTCCCTCCAGCAGAAATGCCACGCCTGTAAAAATCACAGTCAGCTTTGCACCTCCTGCCGGATCAACAAGAAGAAGCATTCCAAATATTCCGGTTGCTACTGCAATAAGCAAAACTGCCCACCAGAGCTTCAAACCGAATTTTTTCGCTTCCACTGACATTTGGATCCGAAGCAATGCATCGGTCAGAATCACAAGACCGAAAATCACGAAAATCAGTCTTAGTATGGCTTCCCTTCTCACCAGAATCAGAATTCCAACTGCAATCATGAGAATTCCAAAGCCAAGGTCAAATTGAAAAGCCAGACAGTAAAAATCTCTGGAAAAATATCCGATTATTTTTATAATTCCATCTGCAATAAACAGAATTCCTGCAAGAACACTAAATTATTTTCACGGCATTTTTCCGGAACAGCCATCAAAAAAAATTCCCAAAGCACAGAAAACAACTGCCATCACTATATATCCATTTCGTGCTATTTTCAAAGTTCCTGACGAATTCATTCTGATTCTCCTTTCTGCTTTTCATGGATTTATTATAGTAAGATAAATTTCAAAAAGGAACGGACAAAAAAAGGACTGTGTCTGAAATTCAGACACAATCCCATATTTGCCTAAAAGCTTACCGCATTTCCATTTTCCGAGGAAAAAAGCAGATTTACAAATTCCCTATACGATTTTCAGATAAACAGGTTTGGTTCCTGCCGCCTTTTCCAATGTTTTCTCAAAAGTATTTTCATAGAGTTCACGCAGCTTCTCTGCATATTCTGTCAGATCATAAGACATCCTGTGATCCATCCAGTCCAGAATCACTCCGATCATTACACATTTATAAAAATGCATGAGCACCTTCATATCTTCTTTTTCCATAATTTCTTCTTTAAAATTATGTACGATATACTGCTTTATAACATACTGGCACATTTTATCCAGTGCACTGGTAAACGTTTCTCTCTGCACGGAACAGTAAATATGGAGCATGGCCTTCTTGTTCTCTCCGATCAGCTTCACCAGTACCTCAAGGCATTCCAGCATAGAATCCACTTCCACCGGATGTTCAAAAGCGTTGTCTACTTCCCGAAGAAGAGCTGATTCCACAACATCAGAAATATCGCGGAAATGATAATAGAAAGTATTCCGGTTCACACCGCAGCGCTCCACAATATCCTTCACTGTAATTTTCGCAAGAGGTTTCTCATTAAGCAGTTCAAACAAAGTCCTGATAATAATTTCTTTCGTAAAACCAGACATTTTCTCACCTGTCATCTTGAAATGAAACCGGACAAAAGCCTAATCGGCTATGTTTCCAGCTTGTTAAGTTATTATCACAGATTATGCCACAAACCAATTTAAAATGCAAGGACAACGCGCCCTTGCATTTACATTAATTTCCCCTGTTTTGATAAAACATCAATTTCTGGAACTGATTCATTTCTTCGGATACGTCCCGGACAGCTCCATAAAACATCTTATGTCCATCCTGTTCTCTCAGGAAAAATGCTTTGATATTTATCCATATATACTGACCGTCTTCTCTTCTGCGGCGCACAGTTCCCTCTGCACCTTCAGCCAGTCTCTGGAAAGACCGCTGGAAAATATTCTGCATTTTTTTCCTGTCTTCCGGGTGTATTGCCTCCATGACCTGAACATTCTCTGCCAGATCCACAGGATCCTGTCCAACCAGCAGACAGTATTTATCATTTACCTGCAGCAATTCCACATTGTCACAATATACATCATAAATGGCAATTGGTCCAAGAATATTATTCAGTATGCTATCACTTGCCAGCTCAGACTGAAACAGATCCTTGAAACGCACATGCTCAATTTTTCGTGCCTGAATCCCCCGGTAATCCACATTATTCTCGTCATTGAGAAGTATTTTTATTTCTTCGACTGGAAGAGGCTTGTAGAAGAAATAGCCCTGACCATAAATACAGCCCATATTCAGCAGATAGTTGATCTGGTCTTCCGTCTCAACTCCCTCTGCAATCATGCGAAGTCCCATAATATTTGCCATTCTGGTAACAGCCTCAAGAATTCCCATTCCCTTGTCCATGGTATTCTCATCCATTTTCAGGAACTTCATGTCAATCTTCAGAACATCTACATTTACATCCTTCAGCATATTCAAAGAAGAATAGCCGCTTCCAAAATCATCCATCAGAACGGTAAAACCTGCATTTCGCAGTGCCTCTGCCACACTGGTGATTACCTTATATTCTTCTACATAAGCACTTTCCGTAATCTCCAGCTCTACATATTCCGGCGGAAGCCCATATTTGCGAACCAGATTTTTAAAATGCTCTACTACATCAATTGCATAAATATCCACACTGGATACATTGACAGAAATAGGAATTACCTTGTGTCCGCTTTTTATCCAGTCCTGCAGCGTCTGGCAAATCCTGCTCCCACACCTTCATGTCCAGTTCTGTGATCAGTCCGTTACTCTCCATAACCGGAATAAAATATCCAGGTGCCACAATTCCCTTCTCAGGATGCTTCCAGCGCACCAGAGATTCCAGTCCGACGATCTTACCTGTGTTCAGATTACATTTCGGCTGAAGATAGTAGATAAACTCATCTCTTTCCAGACCGGCCTGCACTTCAGCAAGGAGCACATGATTATTCTCCAGGCGTGTCTTCATATCTGAGCTGTAATAAGCACAGCGTACAGCATAATTTCCCTTTACTGTCTCCTGCGCAAGAATTGCCCGGTCATACATCTGTGAAGCACTGAGACTGATATCATCAATTACATAAAAACCAAAAGCAGGAAGGAATCCGGTATGTCCACCGTATGCACGCACAAATCCGGTAATACGGCATTTCAGATTTTCGAGGACTTTTTCATCATTTGGAAGAACAATTACAAAGTCATCCCCACCCATATATCCGGCAATCCCGCCAAATTCCTGACGCATTTTATTAAGATGCGCCCCGATTTCTCTCAGAAGCTTGTCACCTGCCACCTGACCATACCATTCGTTAAAAAGCTTAAAATGTTCAATATCAATGGCTACCAGACAGTATTTCCCTGCCGCAGTTTCATTTACTCTGAGAAAAGTTTCTGTCTGTGTAAAAAAAGGATTTCTGGCAAATAAACCTGTAAGCTTATTCTTCTCAGTCTTGCCCGGGTTTCTCCGTTCCAGAATCTCCTTTTTCATATTTACAAAACGGCAAAGATTATCCATATCTTCCTCGTAAATATCCTTTGCCAAAATCACATGACAGTTCCTTGCTCCCGGCCACTCGACCTCTCCGGCATTGATTTTCAGCCATTTTCCCTGATCTTCATTATAAAATAAATCGGTCTTCCGGTTCGGATGTGCCAACGGGCAATTACGACAGGGCTTCTCTCTTCCCCGAAACTTCTCATAACAGATCTCGCCAGGCTCAAAATCTGAAAACTGTTTCGCCAGTGCTTTACTCATATACTGAATTCGATATGACTCATCTACTATGTATGTAATTGTCTCAGTTCTCTTCTCCTGTCTCATACGCGTCCTTTTCCATTTCTGAATGTAAATCCAACGATTAAAACTATTAAAAATATTATAAGCTATTCCTTTTCAATACGCAACATGTCAACTCGCGAAAGTTTTTCTGTTTTTTTTAAGGCAAAATGACACATATTACAATAAAGCTAAGAAATGCTCCCGCCAGAAAACAATAGAATCTATTGGCTGGCTGAATGAATTGGAAAAACAGTATGATGACCCTATTGCTCACTTTCAAAAAAGAGTGGAGCAGCTAAAAGCTGACAAAAGCCGACAATATTGTTGCATTTAGCGTGGCTTTCTTTTACACTCATATTTATCGGACAAGTACGTTTTTATACGGTGCAGTGTATCCATAAGCTTACGTACAATATTTTCATAAGAATATCTTAAGATTTTACCCCTTTCATCTTAAATTTTGTCTGATACCTTATATATTACAGGGGAGGTGAAAAAGAAAATGGCAACAATTCTTGTATGTGATGATGATAAAGATATTGTAGAAGCCATCAGCATTTATCTGGAACAGGAAGGTCACCAGATTCTAAAGGCTTACGATGGACAACAGGCACTTTTGGTTTTACAGAAAAATGAGGTAGACCTGTTGATCATCGACATTATGATGCCGAAGCTGGATGGCATCAGGGCAACTTTGAAAATCAGGGAGGAACATTCTCTTCCTATTATTATTCTTTCAGCAAAGTCCGAGGATGCAGATAAAATTCTTGGATTGAATGTTGGAGCTGACGATTACGTAACCAAGCCCTTTAGTCCTTTAGAGCTGATTGCCAGGGTTCGTTCCCAGCTTCGAAGATATACCCAGCTGGGTGCAGCGGTTTCCTGTGAAAGTCAGCATATTTATACAACCGGCGGGCTGACGGTGAATGACGATCAGAAAGAAGTTCAGGTGGATGGCGAAGCCCTGAAGCTTACGCCAATTGAATATAATATTCTGCTTCTTCTCATAAAGAATCAGGGCCGGGTATTTTCCATCAATCAAATTTATGAAAATATCTGGAATGAAGAAGCAATTGCGGCAGATAACACAATTGCCGTGCATATCCGGCATATCCGGGAAAAGATTGAGATCAATCCCAAGGAGCCCAGGTATTTAAAAGTTGTCTGGGGACTTGGGTATAAAATTGAAAAGCTTTGATTAAAAGTATTTGAAAGATTCGCTATTGGATATGCCAAATGGCGTTACCAATACGATAAGCAGCACATTATCAAGAAAGGGATTAATCATATGGAAAAGAAAAAATGGCACCGCAACCCTGGTATCAAAAGGGCTTTTGCTCCTATTGCAATATATTTTTCTGGGAAACTGTAATCTTCTCAGGTTTATTTTTAATTACCTCTTTGGCACATGGTCTGAGGCTTTCTGATTCCGGGAAAGATTATCTGGATTCCACGGCATTTGCCAATACCCTCTACGACGCAGCCTATGACGTGATGTACGGAATTTCTGTTACATTTTCCCTATACTAATGTATCCTGGAAAGGCCTTGCCCAAAATGAAGCTTCCCAGTCATCTGACAAAAAATGCCTCATCTGAGGCTCACGCTTCTTTAAATCAGACATCTGCATCCCAAGTAGTTGATCTTAATGAAATTGCCAACGATGAAGAAAATCTCTTTTCAAAAACACCTCCGGTCTGGCCTATTCAGTTTCAGACCTGGAAAAATGGGCGCAGGATTTTGATACCTCCAGTGGAAATCCCATTGTGATCTGCCACCAGGCTTCTTCTGCCGGCGAGTCACTTTCCCGGCATTATTACTTATGTTCAGGATTTTCTGGAAAAAATTGACAGTGGAGAGCTGGATTTTTCTGTGGATATGGAGTATTACGGATTCAGTGACTCTGCAACTGAAATAGCATCCTACGATGAAAATCTCAAACAGCTTATCGAAGACATCAAATACGACATGCAATATGGTGTAATGGATGATCTTTCCGGCATTCAGATCACATCCGGGGACGGCAAAGTGCTCTATGATTCCATCTCCCTCTATGATGGATATTATGAACCAACAGAGGCTTATCCGCCCCAAGGCGCAGACAGCATTCTGGATGTTCTAAATTCCAATGCCAAATGGAATGACCGCATAGATGAGGCTTTCGAATCTCTTTACAGCCTTCTTTCCAGAACTGACTTTTATATCCAGCAGGAGCAGATTCTGAAAAATTATTCCCAGGGTCACTCCAACATGAGTTACATTTACATTAACGAGGATGACGGACAGGTTATTTCCAATGACAGCGAGCTGGAAGCCCAGCTGGGCTATACCTTGGAACGCAGTGTAACACACGCTGATTCAGCCATAGAAAATCCTACAGCTGACAATATGGGGGGCACCATCGATTATTGCACAAAACTGACAGATCTTTTAAAATCTATAAATGGTATTTCCTATGTTCTTATCCAATATCAACCAGATGGATTTACCAGCAACCTGGCAGGGCTCAGGAAATACAATACTTTCCCCGGAAACAATGTTACCTGCGACTCCTGGAAGGAGGTGGCAAACTCCCTGCTGCCAGCAGTAAACAGCAATTTCATCTTTGCAGCCTATGTGGATCAGACATTTCCTGTTTCCGATACCTTTTTTGCCGACAAAACATTTTTTGAAAACTATTCCAGCTATCAGAAGCCGGTATTTCTTTTCTTCCTGCTGTGCAGCTTTCTTTTCCTGGCTGCGTTTGTATGGCTAACAGCAATTGCCGGAAGAAAAAACAGTGACCAAAAGCTGCACCTTTGCTTTTTTGACCGCTGGCCAACCGAGCTTTCTGCAGGACTGATTCTGCTTGCATGGTTTCCTGTCCTGGTACGCTTTTTACAATGCCTGTCCTTTGCAGACTATCAGATTGGCAGACTGCGTGCCACATCGCTCCTTGATGTGAGTCTGTTGCTGAAGCTTATGATTCTGGGGCTTTACACTTTATTCTGGTTCCAGATTGGCTACCTTAGCCTGGTACGGCGGATCAAGGCAAAGCAGCTCTGGAAAAACAGCATCCTGCGCCGTCTTCTTGTCCTGACCTCCAGACTGATTCATTCAGCCAGTCACAAGCTTCACGCCCTTGCTGATCTCTACTCCAGAAACACTGCTGCCAGACTGAAAGCAACCTTCGCTTTTCTTTGCTTTCTTTTCATCAAATATATAATCTGCGGTCCCTTACTTGGCAGCATGCAGCTGTTCTTTTTCTTCAGCTGTCTGGCTGATCTTTTGATACTGCTATATGTTATTACAAAAGCCTGCAGCAGAGAACAGATCATAAAAGGACTGAGAGAAATTTCCAATGGAAACCTGCAATATAAAATTCCTCTGGAACGGCTTTGGGGCGATGATAAACATATTGCAGAATATATTAATAACATTGGAAGCGGTCTTGACGCAGCTGTAGAAAACAGTGTGAAAAATGAGCGAATGAAAACCGAGCTGATCACCAACGTTTCCCACGATCTGAAGACCCCGCTGACTTCCATTATCAGCTACATTGATCTTCTGAAACGTGAGAATTTTACAGATCCTAAGGTTCTGGAATATCTGGATATTCTGGAAGCCAAGGCAGCCCGGCTGAAAGTACTCACAGAGGATGTGGTAGAAGCCTCCAAGGCCAGCACCGGAAATCTGACACTGAACATGAATAATCTTGATTTCGTAGAAATGCTCCATCAGGTAATCGGAGAGTTCGAGGAGCGTTTCGAAGAACACCATCTTACCATGATAGTACATTTTCCAGATGAGCCTTCTGTAATCTATGCGGATGGCCAGCGGCTGTGGCGTGTATTGGAAAATATTTCGGAAATGTAACAAAATATGCCATGGAAGACACCCGGGTTTACGCGGAAGTAATGAACGCCCACGGTCAGGTGGTTTTCACCCTGAAAAATATTTCCGCCCAGCCGTTAAATTTCGCTGCCGAGGAACTTACCGAGCGTTTCGTCCGCGGTGACGTAGCCCGTGGCACCGAGGGAAGCGGGCTTGGACTTAGCATTGCCAAAAGTCTTACTGAGCTCCAGGGCGGCAAATTCCAGCTTTACCTGGATGGGGATTTATTCAAAGTGACTATCACCTTCCAGGCGCAGAATTCCAAGTGCACTGACGCAGAAGTCCCTGCTCAGCCCAAGCCGGAAGCGAGATGATTTTTATCATATGCAGCTATAAAAATAGCAGCAGGAGTAAGCGATTAGTTGTTACTGTTCACTCCGTTCACAGTAACACGCTTCGCGATGCACAGAAATCATGCTTTGCATGATTTCGCGCCGCAACTCTCGGGTTTTCTGTGAACTTTGTTCACAAAAAACACCTCGCGGAATGTTACCAGTGCACAGTAACCTTTAGATCACATAATCATCTGCACTTGCAGCCTGCCAGTCCAGAAGATCTCCCAGTGTAATATTATCTACCACCTCATTGATGGCATCATCAATCTTCTTCCAGAGAATACGGGTAACACAAGCATCCCCTTTCTCACAGCCGGCTCCATCCGGTGCTACACAGTCTACCGGTGACAGGCAGCCCTCGGTAAGTCTGAGGATCATGCCCACGGTGTACTCCTCTGGTCTGCGCTGCAGTAAATAGCCGCCCTGTGGTCCTCTGACACTCTTCACATATCCGGCCTTGTTCAGCACGGAAATGATCTGCTCCAGATATTTCTCGGAAATTTCCTGTCTACGTGCTACATCTTTCAGCCGGATCGGCTCTCCATTGTCATTGGTAGCCAGATCAAGCATTAACTTTATTGCATATCTACCCTTAGTGGATATTCTCATCTTCATTCCTCCTGCTCTGTGATTCTGCAAATGCAAAATCACTCTACAGAAGATTATACCTTCTAATTCCTATTATTTCAATAGGAAATTACCTTTTTATTCGCAGATAATCCAGTATTCCGGAAATAGTTATCGTCTGCGCATGAGCCGCTGCGCGAACTGATAAGCTGGTTCGCAATGTGAACTTTTTCTCACTCTCTGATGTTCCCTCATAAATTACCGGAACTGCTGTGTCGTCATAAGGCTGTCAAGAGTTTCAACTGCCTGATCATTCTGGATGATTTTTAAACGTGACATCCCTTTTGCCCCATCAATTGGCGAGTAATAACAGCAGTCCCTAAAATTCTAAATTTTTCTCATATCGTTTCCTTTCCCGGGCTAGAGCGTGTTTGACAAAATATACCGCCAAGCGAGGCGTGTCGATTGCAGAAATATGCTGAAAAAAGAATCGCAATTTACCTGTCTTTCCCTTATAATAATGCTGATAATAAAATGCTTTATCAAACAAGTATCATTTAAAAAGCACTTGAAAAACAGGAGAAAACGAAATGAGTAACCGAATTGAGATAACAGATTTCACTGCCCCGGAGCTGGATGTTTACGCCAGAATCCCGGAGGTGCAGCTTCTACGATTCTATGAGCCCAAACCAGGACTTTTTATCGCAGAAAGCCCAAAGGTAATCCAACGCGCGGCCAATGCCGGATATCAGCCGGTTTCTTTTTTAGTTCAACACAAGGATCTGGAAAAAGAAGGAAAAGAATTGTTACAAAAGTTCCCGGGAATTCCGGTTTATACAGCAGATTATGAGGTACTTGTAAAGCTTACAGGCTTTGCACTTACCCGTGGAATGCTTTGTGCCATGACTCGCCGGGACCTTCCCTCTGTGGAAGATATCTGCAAAAATGCCCGCCGTATCGCCATTCTGGAAAATGTAGTGAACCCAACCAATATCGGAGCCATTTTTCGTTCAGCTGCCGCGCTTCATATGGATGCGGTTCTTCTCACCCCAGGCTGTTGTGATCCTCTTTACCGCAGAGCCACCCGGGTAAGTATGGGTACTGTTTTTCAGATTCCATGGACTTATTTTCATAAAAAAGTGTCCTGGCCGGAAGCTGGAATGGAGCAGCTTCGCTCTCTCGGATTTAAAACTGTAGCAATGGCTCTTCGGAACGATTCCATCAGCATTGACGCCCCAGCCCTTCAAGCCGAAGAAAAACTGGCGATTATCCTTGGAGCTGAAGGAGACGGACTGGTGGATGCAACCATCACCAGCTGCGATTACACCGTAAAAATCCCCATGTCCCATGAAGTGGATTCCCTGAATGTAGCTGCCGCAAGTGCTGTGGCTTTCTGGGAACTTGGAAAAAGGTGAGGGAATGCTTCCTCACCTTTTCCAGAGCGTGTTTAAACAGGTTCTAAGACTCCAGCATTTTCACCAGACATTCCTTTTTATAAAATGAGATTCCATAACAAAAGATATCTTTATACCTGTCCTTATAATCCTCTGCATACTTTCTCTCTTTCATCTGCGCCAGTGCTTTATCACAATCTTTATTTAACTGTTTCATGCTTTGCGAATATTTTACTTCGAAAATCGCTACCTTTCCATTGACTTTATCAATAATCACAAGATCTGGTCTTCCCAATCCATGCTCTTTGTTCGATTCAATCTGTTCACCAGCTCCCATAAAAATGCCTGTGAGAAACGCATGATAGAAGTCTTCTTTTATAATCATGATACTGATGGTATTCCACAGCAATAGATTCATTTCTCTGGTTATAATTTCTGGTTTTTGATTCCAGAGAGCCTGAAAAATCGCTGTTCGATTCCATTTTTTCACACTGTCAGCAAACCATTTCATTACCGTAGTTTCAAAAATTTCTCTTATTTCCGCATTTGGTATCTTTAATGCTTTGGTATCCGGTGAAAATGCGGTTTTCCCTTCTGAAATCCGCGCTTCTGTCAGATAACCAGTCATGTAAAGAATACTCCAAAGATTACTTTCGGATGAATGCAAATAATCATAAGTCAGGTTCTCATCAATATCCTGAAGAATATATCCACCAGAAAGCAATGTTTCCATTTTGTCCGTAATGCTATTGCCTGCAAAATCGATGAAAGAGCGGATAATTGCGTTGTCACTGGTATTTTTCCAATAACTGACTGGCTGCGCTTTGGGATTTCTCTGAAGTTCCCGCAAATAATTCATAACATCCCACGGGCAGTACACATCAATTTCTCCCATATGATATCCATCGTACCATTCCTTCATCTGCTTTGCATACTGCACTGTCCCTGTATCTTCCAGGATTTTGTTGACCTCCTGCTGGGTAAATCCGAAATATTCATTGAATCCGGTATTTGCAATCGTATCTGTAACAAAGTTATTTGTCCCTGTAAAAATGCTCTCTTTTGCAATCTGCAAACAGCCTGTGATAACAGCAAATTTCAATGAAGTATTATCTTTTAATGCAGTACTCATCATACCTCTGATAATTTCCAGCATTTGCTGGTAATATCCTTTGCTGCTGGCTTTTGCTATAGGAACGTCATATTCATCTATAAGCAAAATCATCTGCTTATGGTAATAATTCTCGAGCAGACGCATAAGCAGACTAAGAGATCTGATAACCAAAATTTTGCTTCCCTCACCAGATTTCAGAAGTTTAAAGCGCTTACGATCTTCTTCATCAATTTCTTCGCTTTCCAGCAAAAAACTGTATTTCTGATACAAATCAGAGATGGTAAATACCAGCTGGTCATACGCACTTGCAAAATCAAGTCCATCTATATCTTTAAATGTCAAAAAAATAGTAGGCCACTTATTCAACCATTTTTCACAAAGCTCGTGATTTCTTGAAATTTCAAGCCCTTCGAATAATTTCTGACTCTCATTTCGAACATTAAAGAAATAGTAGAGCATGCTCATGCCCAATGTTTTCCCAAATCGTCTCGGTCTGGTAATCAATGTTACTTTCGCTGCACCATCGGTTAGGAGTTCAGATATGAAACCGCTTTTATCAATATAATAGTTATTATTCTCACGTATCTCTTTAAAATCAGAGATACCTACTGGAATATTAGGATTTCCCATATGCCCTTCCTTCCTAAACAGATATTTTTTATATAAACATGATAACACAGCAGTATAGTTTCAGCAAATAAAAAAACGATAACCAAATGGTTACCGTCTCATTTACTGTACCTTCAAAACTACATACATGTTACATCCTAATGGAATCATTTTTACCTCTGCGTGAGTCTGGCAGCCACTTTATAACTGCCTTTCTCATTTCTTGGTCAAGCCCTCACCCTATTAGTAACAGTCAGCTCCATGCATTACTGCACTTCCACCCCTGCCCTATCTACCTCGTCGTCTTCAAGGGGGTTTACTTCTTTC
>ENA-OPYX01001270-OPYX01001270.1-human-gut-metagenome-genome-assembly--contig:-NODE-1270-length-13697-cov-5.110169_pt1 | contig 13697 bp, 10 predicted proteins | sample MGYA00242639_ERZ504486 | MGnify/ENA primary metagenome ERZ504486 (study PRJEB26092, sample SAMD00036296) | human gut metagenome | host: Homo sapiens | study: EMG produced TPA metagenomics assembly of... | reverse complement strand
AAATGTGGTTGATGCTGTGATCTCATTGCCCTCGGCATCAGTGATAAACTCGCCTGTTGCCTTGTCAACAAGCTTTCCAGTCATGGTATACTCGCGACCAACTTCTAAGCCCTTGTATTCCACTGTATCAACGATAACTGCATCTTCCTTAGCCTTCTCAATGTGATCTTCTGTATCCTGTCCCAGTGCGGTTGTACCGATCTCTGGAATATATACTGTCTGATCTTCATCTTCAATATCTGCATGAACAGCGACTTCGATTTTCTTGTACTCCATAGATTCAAATGCAACAACAGTAGTCGGTGCGATTGCAGATGCATCAAATGTAAAGATTACGTCAACACTGCCTTCAGACTTCTCAGCAGTGAAGGTTGTCTCAGCGGTTACTTCCTCGCCATTGATCAGGATTGCCTCACCTGTCTCCTTGTTCATCAGTGTACCCTTGACGGTGTACTCCTTACCCGGTAACAGATGGCTGTACAGTACGGTATCAACGATGGTTGCCTGTTCTTCAGACTCGGTATGGTTAATACCAGTCTTCTGATCGGCTGCTGTAGTGTGGATCTCTGGAATATATACAGTCTGACCCTCATCGTCGATCTCATGATGTCTGCCAACTTCCTTACCTTCTGTGTACAGAGTTTCAAAAACAACGGTTGTAGTTCCTGCAAGCTTAGATGCATCCAGCTTGTAGGTTAATGTGATGGTCATGTCTGCCTGATCTGCTGTGAAGGTTTCCTCGGATATGATCTGCTTCTCATCCACAAGAAGTTCCTTTCCTGTTGTCTGATCCATCAGAACGCCCTTAATGGTATATTCGTTATCAACCTTTAAGCCTGTCAGTGCAACTTCATCAGTGATTGTCACCTCTTCGTTTGCACCAGTTACATGATCCTCAGTATCAGTTGCGGTTGCTGTAGTATGAACATCCGGGATATAGACGGTCTGATTCTCGTCCTCGATGTCCGCATGAACAGCTACCTCGATACCCTTATACTCCATGGACTCAAATGCGACTACGGTAGTTCCTGCAATTGCACTTGCGTCAAACTCAAATACAATGTCAACGCTGCCCTCAGCAGTCTCAGCAGTGAATGTGGTACTTGCAGTGATTGGCTTTCCATCAATCAGAACAGCCTCACCAGTTTCCTTGTCCATCAATGTTCCAGTGACAGTATATTCCTTACCCGGCAGTAAGTTAGTATAAGTAACTGTATCAATAATAGTTGCTTTCTCAAGTGCCTCAGTATGATCTATCTCATTGATACCATCCTGTGCATGAGTACGGATCTTTGGAAGATATACGGTCTGACCAGCATCACGAAGATCTGCATGGACAGCAACCTCTTTTCCTTCTGTATACAAAGTTTCAAAAACAACTGTGGTAGTTCCTTCGAGTGCAGATGCATCAAAAGTAAAGATTACATCAACATTTCCATTCTGTTCCTCAGCAGTAAATGTAGTTTCAGATGTTACTTCCTTGCCATCAACCAAAACTGCCTTTCCGGTTGCTTTATCCATAAGCACACCCTTAACAGTATACTCACGTCCAACCTCAAGCTGCTCATAAGTTACGGTATCAACAATCGTAACGTCCTTTGTTGCTTCGGTTACATGATCTTCGGTATCTTCTGCAATGGCACTTGTGTGGATCTTTGGCACATAAATAGTCTGATCTTTATCCTCGATGTCTGCATGTGCTGCTACTTCAATGCCCTTGTAGGTAAGTGTCTCAAATGCTACAACTGTCTTTGGTGCGACGATAGAAGCATCAAAAGTAAAGATCACATCTACGCTTCCCTCTGATTTTTCTGGTACGAAAGTAGTAGATGCCGTAATTCTCTTACCGCCAATTACGATTGGCTTTCCAGTTGCCTTATTTCTAAGTTCTCCAGTAACTGTATACTCCTTACCCGGAAGCAGATGAGTATAAAATACGGTATCAACGATTGTCGCATCCTTTGTAGCTTCGGTATGATTGATACCTGTTGTCTGATCCTTTGCAGTCGTGTGAATCTCTGGAATGTATACGGTTTGTTCAGCATCTTTCAAGTCAGAATGACTTGCAAGCAATGCTCCGTCGGAATACAGATCTTCAAAAACAACTGTAGTGGTTCCTGCCAGCTGTGAAGCATTCAGCTCATAGGTCAGTGGAATGGTCATTTCATGTGCATCAGCTGTGAAAGTTCTTCTTGCAATAATGGTGCTTCCATCAATCACAATCGGCTCTCCGGTTGTTGCATCCATCAAAATTCCGCTCAGTGTATACTCAGTACCAAGCTTCAATGCCTTTAGTGCTACGTTATCGGTGATGGTCACTTTCTCATTTGCACCAACGACATGATCCTCGGTATCATTACTTGTTGCTGTGGTATGTACAGATGGAAAATATTCAGTCTGCTTCTCATCTTTCAGATCAGCATGGACAGCTACTTCCTTGCCATCTGTGTACATATGCTCAAATGCTACAGTGGTCTTTCCTGCCAGAGAAACACCTGAGAACTTGAATGTAATCTCAATCGTTCCATTTGGCTTCTCAGCAGTAAATTCATTCGATGCAGTAATCTCTTTTCCTGCATCATCCAAAAGTGCTTTTCCAGTTTCCTTATCAACAAGTGTTCCCGTTACAGAATACTTACGACCAACTTCCAGTCCATTATAACGAACTGTATCAATAAGTGTAATCTCCTTATCAGCTGCTGCATTATGGCTGCCATTTTCAGAGTCGATAATGGTTGTCTTGATACTCGGAACATAGATCGTCTGATCGGTGTCTGAAATATCGGTATGAGATGCAACTGTATCACCATCTAATTCCAGATACTCATAGAATACGAGCTTTCTTCCACCAATCTCAGATGCGTCAAAATTAAAGGTAACATCAACTGATCCATTTGGTGTTGTTGGAGTAAACTCGGTACTTGCAGTGATGGTTCTTCCGTTTACCATCAGAGCGTTTCCTGCTGAAGTCATCAGCACACCCTTCATGGTATACTTCTTACCCGGCAGTAAGTTTTCATAAGTTACAGTATCAACAACAGTTGCATTGCTGTCTGCTTTTACCTGATTCAATCTGGTATTTGCATCGAGTGCTTTTGTGCGGATCTTTGGCACATAGACAGTCTGTCCTTCATCGGAAAGATCTGCATGAACAGCATATCTTCTGCCCTTGTAACATACTTCCTCAAAGGCGACAATCTTCTTACCTGCTAAAGATACACCTGCAAAATTAAATGTAATATCAACACTGCCGTCTCTTTCTGGAGCAGTAAATTCTTTTGATGCGGTAATCTCGTTGCCATCATCGTCCAGAACAGCTTTGCCAGTGTCAGCATCCATCAAAGTTCCGGTGATTGTATAGGTTTCTCCAACCTTCAAGCCAGAATAGGTTACAGTATCAATAATACTTACAGAGTCAGTTGCATTTGCTACATGATTCTCGGTCTTTGAATCTCGTGCAGTTGTCTGGATACTAGGGAATGTAACGGTCTGATTTTCATCGTCCTTATCCTTATGCTCTGCGCAAAATTCACCATTTAAGGAAAGCTCTTCAAATGCAACTACTGACTTTCCAACAAGAGCAGATGCATCAAATGTGAATGTAACATCCTGTGTGCCACTTATTTCGGTTGGCTGGAAGTCAACCGTTTCTGTCATCAGTTCTGTCAGTGCATCTCCATCCTTCACATACAAGGTTCCTGTCAGCGTATATGTCTTGTCCATATCCAGATTTTTGTATGCTACATGGTCAGTCAATGTCACTGTACTCGTTGCTTCGGTAAAATGTTCTCCATTTACATCAACCAGTGTTGTCTTAATTCCCATCGGAACGTTGTTGACTGTTCCAAGATCAAGAACTTTTCCATCAGTGTCGATTGTGAAGGTGTTGGTATACATCTTCATGCTTCTGGTTGCTTCGGTCTTTAACTCGGTGATGGTATAAGTGCCATATACAAATGCTCCATAAGAATCATTTGCAGCTGTCATGGTTCCTTCGCTGCCCATGCCAAACCAAAGTCCGGCATCCTTTGCCAGTGAATCCACAACGCTCTGTGGAATGACATCCTTATCACCATACTGGGAAAGAACTGCATCATTGGCATTGGTATTTGTTGTCTTTCCTGCTGCAGAAGTATATGTACCGTCTGCACCAGTTAAAATATAATGTGTTTCGCCTGTTGCATTGTTAGTAATACAGAATGGAATATAAGCCAGTGTTTCTTCTGTCTCTGCGTTCTTCTTCACAAAGGACAGATCGCCACGAACAACACGGTCAGTAAAGGTAACTGCATTCATGTTTGTCTCATATTGAATGAAAGCGCCACCCTGATACTCAACAACATTGAAATAATGGATTTGACCATCATTCGTGTAATAATTGTTTGCCGATTTTTCTCTAACAGCATAATGACCAATCGGATACTGAGTAGTCATGGTCACATTTCCCTCAGCATCTGAGGTTACTGTCTCGATTGTCTCACCTTTTTTATAAGTGGTATTTCCAATGATAACAGAATCGTCTAAACAATAAACCTCAAAGGTGATACCGTCAAAGTTCGTTCCACCCATGGCAGCTTTCTTATTAAGCTCAAGATCATGCTTTTCCATCTTCGGAGTGCCGTTGATCTGACGCTCGGCATATGTTAAGGTTACGGCAGTCTCGTCATCCAGAGAAGTTGAAAGAGCATTGCCGCTCTTTAAATATACTGCAGAGTTCTCATCAACAAACTGGAATAAATATACGTTATTAGTTCCAGAAATCGTTGCACCAGCTTTTTGCACTGCTTACGACAGCTCCATCTTTTGTAAAGCCTGCCGGTGCTTTTGTTTCTTCAACAGTGATGGTTCCAAAGGGGAATAATATAGTTTCCAACATGAGTTTTTCCAAAAACTGCACCTGCACTATTACTATTTGGAACAATACACTCATCTTTTAATGATGCGTAATAACTGCCATCTGAGCGTTTTGTTGTCTGAATTACCCATACAGTTGGCTTTACATCTGGATCTGTATCTGCTTTAATTTCTTCTACACTAGTATACTGTTTAGGATAATAAGTAATGGTGTATTCAGCGCCAGACAAGTCAGCTGTAGTCGTTCCATCGCTATTGATTTTATTTATCTGAATGCCCAACGGGTCGTTTAATGGAACATCTGTTGTCTCACACATGACAGGAGCATCGGATGTTGTTCCTGCTGTTACAGTTACCGTGTAAACAGTACTGTTTGTCTGATAGCCTGATCCCGGAGTCGCATCTTCTTCTCTCACGTAATAAGTTCCTGCTTTCAGTTTTAATGGTTCAGAATAACCATTAGCATCCAAATTAAGGACAGCAATGTTATTGACGCATCCTTCATCTGTGAAAACACCATAATTGATGTCATCAAAACTATAGCAACTATTTCCGTTTGTTATTTCCGGGTTTGCGGAAGATTTATGGATTCTCAAATAACCTTCCTGTTGTTTCTCATATCGAACATTCAATGTTGCAAATGCACACTGATAGTTATTCGGATTGTTTACGCCTCGAACTCCAAGCATTGAAGTTACTACTTTGAAAGTTGCGTATGTGTATCCGTCACCACCATCGTGAACATCCGTACACTGAAGGGCAATATTAGGAAGATAGTTTCCGAATCCAATATCATGCGCAAAGGTTTCCTGATCTCTGGTACGCTCTGTAAATGAATTAACTGAATTTACAACTTCGGCAGGTGTATTTGCTTCCAAATGCCATGCGTGCATACAAGCAAGAAGTACCTGCGTGCCTTCCAAGTTCAATGTTTTTCCAGATGCACTTGTTGAAGTTCCGAGTGCTTCTGAAAGGTATCCAAATTATTTTCTGCCCGCCAAGATTAACGGATGTACCATTGCTGGCTGCACGACGCTGGATATTTTCAGTTGTCATCTGTACAAGATATCCTGGACTTGCAGAATTTGCATCACTCAGGCTATATTTGAACCATGAATTTAACGTATTCAATGCCGCCTCATCATATGGACTATACAGACAAAACTCCTGTGCATCATGTGTTGGTACGGTTGTTGCTCCAACATGAATGGTTCCACTGCCATCCGCTGCATTGTTGACACCTGTGATTGTCAATTTGGTATTTGCATATACAAACTTATCTCCAACTGCCAAATCAGATGGTACACTACTTCTTGCCATTTCGAGATAACTTCCCTGCATCTGTGCTGTCAATGCAATTCCATTATCTAATGACTCGGATTGATACAGGCTTTCAGTTGTCACCTGTGCAGCCATAGAATACTTTGAAGTCGCGTTATAACCGATCAAAACATCCAGACTTCCCACTGCACAATTATCTCCCATTACAAACTGAAGTGTCTTTCCATTGTTAATTACGGAAACTCCTTCTGGAAGACTTTCACCTCTGTTAATGGATGCAGATACAAGATAATTATCAAGTGTATCATCATAATCATCATTAAAAATCTTTACAGTTGCTGTGCCTGATGCAAGATTCAATACTGCTGGAAGAAAACGCTCTGTCATATCAGGATACAGAACATCGGCACTTATCTTCACCTCACCTGATGCTGTGAAGCCATATAATACCTGAATACGAAGTCCAAATGAAACTCCGTACAGAGTACCTGCATCTGATACATACTGCTCTGTATAGCAATACTGATAACGACTGCTCGGAATACGATAAACACCATTTCCAAGATACTGAATATCTACAAAGGCTTCTGCCACTACGCTGTCATTATAAAAGTTAGTTGCCGGCTGATAATCAGCAGACTCTATTCCATTCAGCGTTGGAACGGTAGATACAACATAATAATTTCCGTCAGAACCATAATAAACCGGAACTGTCTCTTTAAACATTCCCGGATTCAGACTTAAAATATAATCATTGGAATACCAATCTGCATTAGAATCCAATAAGCTGTCAATAGTCGTTACTCCAGTCTGAACTTGTGCTGCATCAACATAGGTATTGTAAAACTGCATTGTCTGCTCGGTACGTTGCAGAGATACTCCTGTCATAGCTTCTGCAAATGCATCATAGCTTACATAATCCCATGTACGGTCAGCGGTAAATTCTTCATCGTCAATTACATCCACGAAATCTTTTTCATCCATCTCTGCCATCATTTCCCTGATGGAAAGATATCTTCTGTACTGCTCAAATGTCATGGACTCTACAAAGTCAGTCAATTCTTCCTCAGACAGCTTGTGGATATACTTTGCAACATCCAGATCACTTGAGTCTTCATAGTCAAAGCCAAAGTTCTCTAAAAGCTGATCCTCTTGTGCTCCGTACTGAGCCATCCATACAAGCTGATAGTCATACTCTCCAAGACCACCAATGAATGCATAGAATGCATCACTCTCATCTCCACCAATTGCCTCAATGTAGGAAAGTATATCTTCCCTTGTTGCATTAGACAGGTCGATTGTTGGCTCTTCACTTGAAGTCTCTTCAACCGTTTCTGTTTCAGTCACTTCTTCTGTTTCACTTTCAGATTCAGCTGTTGTCTTGTTTTCCAGTGTTTCATCCGGTCCACGTGTTTCATTTGCAGATGTTTCTTCTGCGCTCTCTCCAGAGGTCTGGACTTCTTCTGTACAAACTGCTTCTTCTGTCGTTTCAGGCACCGGCTGCATTTCTGATGCTGACGTCTGTGCTTCGTTTTCTGCCGTCTCTGATGCGGTCTGTTCCTGCGTCTTGCTTACTGACGTTTCTGATACAGTCTGCACCTGTGTCTCTGCAGTTGTTTCCTCAAGCGTGCTTTCGACTGCCGCGGACGATGTCTCAGGCTCTGATGCCATGGTGTTTACCGGTGTCAGAGTTGTCGATACGCTCATAAGTACTGCCATCAGTGTAGAAGTCAGTCTCTTTCCTTTTTTATTTTTTAAATTCATCGTCATGCCTTTCTTATGGGAAATCCTGTCATAAAATCTGACAGGATCTTTTTGTTGCTTATTGCCTGCCTTTAAAACTGGCGGTCCTCTTAGACGATCCATAACTGTTTTCCTTTCTGTTTCTTTCACTAAAAAAGGTCATGGCATTTCTGCCACAACCTTTTCACAGTATTCTGTGTTTTCTCGCGTGTCCAAACTGAACACAATGTAAAAAGAGCATGAAAAAAGCACCAACTATAAATCCTGTTATTTTCAGAAGTTATGCAGATGCTTTTTCTTATGTATTGTTACTTATTTATTGATATTTACTTTTCTTTTGCTGCTCCACAGCCAGAACATGTATAACCAGTAATTACTGTCTCATCCCATGCTGCCTGATCCACTGCCTGTTCGTTGTGACCTGTTGCATCATGATGGACAACTGTTGTCTCTGCATCGTGGTGAACAGTTTGATATACTGCATCGTGATGAATTGTCTGGTAAACAGCATCATGATGAGTTGTTCCAACCTGTATCCACTCTGCGTGCCAGCTTGACCAACATCCTGCCCCCATATGAACATCAATATCATCACTTGGATCTAAAAACTTATGACCACACTCATTGCAAATATCAACCCAATCATAAACCGGTTCATCATACGCGTCTGAAATCATCACATTTTCATCATATGCGTTCTGAACTAATACCTGCTCATCCCATGCTGCCTTCGTGATCACTGTTTCATCCCATGCTGCAGAGTCCTGCACCCATACTGTCTTGTAAGTTGCATCATGATGAACAACAGATGTCACAGGAACCCATGCATGTGTATGTGCTGTTGTCTGCGGCTGTGTTTCAGGTGCTTTGGTACTTTCCGTTTCTTTTGTTGTCTGCTGACTTGGCTTTGTTGTCTCTGATTCCGTTTTCGATGCAGAATGTTTCTTTCCATCCTCACTCTCAGATGGTTTTTCTTCTGTCTCTGACTCTGTTTTTCCTTCTAGCGATTCTGCCGCACTTTCTGTTTCTTTGGCTGCATCCTCCGTGTCCGAATCGGACACGGAGGCGCTTGCTCCTAAATACAGCACCAGCCAGTGATTTGTTTCGGACTGGTAGCTGACTAACGGCAGACGATTATACTCGTCCTCTGTATACATTGCATCCAACGTACTTTTTTGAAGCTGTCCATCCACTGTCTGATACAGTGTAATATCTGCATCATCTGGAATTTGTAAGCTAAAGTCATACGGCTCATCAGCTGTCTGCTGATGAGAAACAAGATCATACAAGGCAATGGTATCATAGTCCTGATAGTCTGCTGTCTGTGCTAGCAGCTGTGCAATGATTGGCTCATTCGCACTGATTCCAGTTATACTATATTCTTCTTTATCCAAACCCTCCTGAAGAGAAAAAAACACAACATCAGGATCAGATTCTACTTCAACCGTTTCTTCTGTTGACAGCTCCGTTTCTGACATACTCTCTGCTGTGTCCGAATCGGACACAGAAACAGGCTCCAGCTCAACAATGATATATTGATCTACTATTTTGCTATTTTCTTCCGCCGTAATTGTACAAGTTGGTATAACTGCAAGTGATACAGTCAATAATCCAGATAGCCAATTTTTTCTATTCATAATGTTCCTCCTCTCAATTTACTTCTGTCTCCGATTCGGACATTGCTTCTGTCTCCTGCTCTAATAACGTATCCAGAATCAGCCAGCGCCCACAACCTGTTGACTGATAGGACACAGTTCCATCCGTTACTTCCAATGTTTCGGATACCAGTTCACCATCCTCATTTAACCTATACAGCGTAACATTCGTTTCCGGCTCAACCGTCATTGTAAAAGTAATTTCTCCTGCTGGTACAATTTCCTCTCCATTCTGATATGCCTGGGCATTTGTAATGTCAAAGTCCTGTACCTTCACATCTGGAAGCACATTGGCAAGCAATAAACTAATAATCGGGTCACTTGAGCTGATCTGTGTATAGCTCAATTCTACACCATCCGAAAAACCGATGATTTCCGGCACAGCAACTGTCAACATTTCTTGTGCATCAGTCATTGTTTCTGCGTCCGCTTCCGACGCACTTTCTTCTGCTTCTATTTCCCATTCTACAGCTGTATTATTTTCCTGCATATCTGTTGGGTCTGCAAGTTCTATGATGATTGTCTGTGCGCCCTCTGGCTTTTCCTGGCATCCTGCCAGCCATGTGCAGCCAACCAATCCGATTAAACTATAGATCAGTTTTCTTCTCATTCTGCATTTCCTCCATCTCTTCATATTCGCTATCACAAATCGGTACAATATCTAATCGGTACCCCATGGTAACAAGCAACTGATTCACAGCCTGAACTGACGGCATAATCTTACCATTTTCATATCGGTTGATCGAAATCCGCGATACTCCAGTTATCCGTTCCAGTTCCGACTGGCTTAACTTATGCTGCTTTCTTAATTTTATATAATATTCCAATAAGCGCTTTGTCTGTTCTTCGGCAAGCTCTTTCAACCAAACATCATTCATAGAATCCCTCCTAACAATATTGTATCTTATAATATACAGTTTGTCAAGGGGATCTACTGGTTTATAAAGAAAAAGCACTGCCGACTGTGACCAGTTTCCGGCAATGCTCTCTCTTTATCCACTTGGTTCGATTATAGAATATCACACATTGAAACTGTCTGCAACTGTTACGAACTGTCATAAACTGTCACCGACTGTCACCAACTGTCACCAGCTGTCATCCAACCTGACAAACCGGAATTTTGGAAATTTCATTTGCCAACTGAATTTTTAAATTTCGTATATCAATATCATTTTGGAGATCCAAAAAGTAGCGATCAGATACTCCAAAAAATTTTGCCAGTCGAAGCGAAGTATCTGCCGTAATTTTCCTTCGATCATGCAGGATATCCTGCACCCGAGATGCAGGAACATTGATTGCCTGTGCCAAACGGTATGCCGAAATACCCAATGGCTCCATAAACTCTTCTCTTAATATTTCACTTACTGTAGGAGTTGTAATATATTCCATAGATAAACCTTCCTTTCTGATTTAATTTCAGTATACACACTTTTACGAATGATAGTCCACAATCTCAACGTTAAAGAAATCATTTCCATCAACGTTGAAGCAAATGCGGTATTGAATATTGATACGAATGCTATATTGTCCCTCACGATCACCATGCAGCAATTCCAAGTGATTCGCTGGCGGAACTCTCAGATCCTCCAAACATCTTGCATTGTCGATCATCATCAATTTCCGCAATGCAATACGCTGTATTGTCTGCGGTAACTTCTTCGAAAAAAATTTGGTTATATACTTTTTCTGTTTCTTTGTCTACAAAAACTCTTTATCATACATCTATATTATACCTGTTTTACGTGCGCATGTCAAGCAGGTGTATGATTTATTTTTCTTGATGTTGTTTTTTGTCCGCTTGCGGACACCTTCTTATAAATTAAGCGCTTCTCTTATGGTTTTCCAATTTTCTTTCCGAAGCCACAGGAAGCTAAAACGGAAGAAGATATGCTGTTATGCAGCTTTTATTCTGCAATAGATTATCATTCATAAGTCAGGAAGGGTATAAAAGCAAGAAGGAGATATGCACCAGAAACTAAAGTACCTAAAAGCCTTGTTTTTACTCAATTTTTCTTTTCGCCTGCAGGAACAAAATTGGAATAAAGTTATCCACAATTATCCCACTTTTTAGAATGACCTCCCATTTTCGAGCCTCAAAATTAGAATGATTTCTGGAAATAGACCTCAAAATTGGAATGACTTTGATGTAAAAAAGCAGCTGACATGCCTGGTAATCTCCATGTCAGCTAGCTTCCCTATTTTATTGAGCGCGACCTTTCCTTAATCTCTTCTCTCAAACAGTTATCTTTTGTTTTACTGTACGCAAAAAAAGACTGCCTTCGTTCAGCCAGCCATTTTTGCCGATTATCCATTATTTTGGGATTTTACATCATGCTCCATTGTGCTAATACTTTTTCCATGTAGTTGTTGTTTGTACGCCCTGTGAAATTCTGGAATGCCTGCGTGCCACTGGCAACTGCCATTTTCTTCGCACGTTGGAAGTTTGCAATTTCGTTTCTTAGCACCTTATGTATGTATTTCGGATTTAACTTTCCGGATAATCCATCTTTTGCTTTTCCGATCAGGTAACCAAAAATATCTTACGGCAGCACACCTGCTTTCTGCATTTCTGCAATGTCCTGACGGTACTGTTTTGCCAGTTCAGCAGTATCCCTTTTGGCAGCATCGGATTCATTGATCTTATTTCGGTTGCAAGCTGCATGTACTTTATGCCCAAGCTCTAATTCTGTATCTGTAGGCGCTCCCCACACTCGATCTGCTACACCACGACGAATTGTGATCAAATACATTTTATCTTTAATTCCAATGTAAAACAGTTCTTTTAGCGCTGTCAAATATTTTTTTACTGCGCGAAGTCCGCATCCAAGCATCTTTTTCATTTTGTCTAAGAAACTTGCTTTTGCTTCCTTATATGTACGCTGTCCAGAGCGACAGTATACCAATAATCGCATTGCCATAACTTTTTCATTTGCCTTCAACTTTCTAAATTTCTCCGAGGCAAACAGGTCCATCTGCAACGGACAGATAGCCTTCCTTCTTTACTGACTCAATATCAGTACAGTCATTTCCTATAATCTGGATATCCCAGTCAATTTTGTCTGCCTTCCACAGATTTATTAATCCACAGTCACGCAACCGATACAAACTGGAATAGAAGCTTTGATTCGATATTTTCAATGCATTGCAGATATCCTTATAATAGATACCGTATACTGTTCCCGCATCTGTCTGGTACTGACAGATATGCAGAAAAACTGTAAGCTCTTTATTTGTCAGTCTGGACTCCTCCACTTTTCTCAGTACGCTTGCACGGATTTTTCTCATCTTCTGTCACTCCCTTCTTTCCAGTTTGTATCCTTACCAATCTTCTGAACTGATCATTTTTGTTCTTCAAACCGCCCCGCATTATACCAGTCCTGTATGTTTTTTAATGCTTGTCTCCGCAGGCGATGAATGGTTGTTTCCGAAAGTCCGGGGCCTTCCAATTCCTTGTACATTTTCTTTTCGATGTACAGCCCCTCTAAGACAGCTTTCTGCTTTTGTGGCAGATGCAAATAGCACAAATGCACCTTCTGTACCCGATTATACGCTGCTAGTACACGCTGCATTTCTTCATACACGGCTTCACGGTATGCTTTTCTTTGCTGTTCAACCGCTTGGCAAATCTGATCTAATCCCTTCTGATTACCTCCTCCTCCGGTAACACCCAACCGAGGACTGCGCAGCTGGGTCAACTCAATCAGCTCATCATCTGCATCGTATTCTTTCGTCAGTTCTTTTAGTTGGTTGCGATATAATCCCAGTAACTCATCTTGCCGCAACAGAATCTCTACAATCTCTTCATATGTCAGTCCTGATTCCATAGATTCCCCTTTCCCCAACTCAATTACCTAATCTGCTGAAAATAATCAGCTAATCTTCGATGCATTTCCTTCCATTCTTCCGGCGCTGCATCTGTCTTTTGATACAATGCCAGATATTCATTTGCAAGATTCGTGGGAGACTCTTCTTTCTTCTCTTCCTTTTTTACTTCTTGCTCGGCATTTTGTTCTTCGTCCTCAATCATCTCAAACGCATTTGCTGGTTCTGGTATTGGAATATATTCTTCCATATTCATTTGCCCTGGCAACTGTTCTTCCGTGTCCGAAACGGACACTACCTTTGGCTCCTGACTGGGATTCTTTGCCATCTCTGTAGTTTTCT
>ENA-OPYX01001269-OPYX01001269.1-human-gut-metagenome-genome-assembly--contig:-NODE-1269-length-13699-cov-3.612364_pt1 | contig 13699 bp, 14 predicted proteins | sample MGYA00242639_ERZ504486 | MGnify/ENA primary metagenome ERZ504486 (study PRJEB26092, sample SAMD00036296) | human gut metagenome | host: Homo sapiens | study: EMG produced TPA metagenomics assembly of... | reverse complement strand
TAAGAAAGCTAAACGTGCCTATGCAATTGGCGGAGGTCCGCTTCTTGTTTCTACAATCGAAAGTAATTATCGAGTTGATATTGATAATTATGCTTCAGTTGACTTTAGTTCGATGGCTAATATCATAGATCTTGTAGGTGGTGTTGATCTGGAAGTTTCAACACAGGAGGCTGGTTATATCAATATGTATCTGGATGAACAGTGCAGACTTCAGGGATTAAATGCTTCTGATTACTATGTTGCAGGTGGTGGAATTACACATCTGAATGGAAATCAGGCAGTTGGATTTGCAAGAATCCGTTACACAAGCCGTGGAAATGAGCATTCCGATTATGGCCGTACTTCAAGACAGAGAGAGATTCTTGTACAGCTGATGCAAAAAGCAAGATCTCTGGATGCAACAACTTTGCTCGCTGTTGTAAATAATATGCTTCCGCTTATTACTCACAATATTGATGCGGGAACATTGACAACCTTGATTGCTAACGCACCTTCCTATATAAATTATGATATTCAGACGGATCGTATACCATATGATGGTCTGTATTCAAATTTAGGTGAGGAGCTTGTTCCAGATTTTGAGGCAACAATTAATCGTCTGCATCAAACAATTTATGGAAATTAAATAAAAGCAAAATTCGTCTTATCTTCTTGATAGGGCGAATTTTTTGCAAAAAAAAAAAAAAGTGCTTGACAGATTTTGAAATTATGTTATACTTTTTATAGAACAAATGAAACACACATAACTCGCAGCCACTAAGCGATTGTTCTCAAGACATCATAGACAAAATATACCAAATGATGTCGTGCAGTGGCAGATAAGGAGGGGCTATGAATATTAATAAATTTACACAGAAAATCAATGCAGGCAGTTCAGGATTGTGAAAAGCTTGCGTATCAATATGGAAATCAGGAAATTGATCAGGAGCATCTGATCGTTGCGCTGTTACATCAGGAGGATAGTTTGTTTGCAAAACTGATCACCAAGATGGATATTCAGCTTGAATATTTTGAAAACAGAGCAGTTCAGACACTTGAGAAAAAGGTGAAGGTGTCTGGTGGAAACGGACAGCTTTATGTCAGCAATGCACTGAATAAGGTACTTGTCAGCGCAGAGGATGAAGCAAAGGCAATGGGAGACGAATATGTTTCCGTTGAGCATCTTGTCCTGTCACTTATTCGTTATCCAAACAATGATGTAAAGGAACTGTTTCGTGAGTTTGGTATTACCAGAGAACGTTTTCTTCAGGTATTATCTACGATTAGAGGAAATCAGAGAGTGACATCTGATAATCCAGAAGCCACTTACGATACATTAAACAAGTATGGCAGTGATCTTGTTGATAAGGCAAGAGATCATAAGCTTGATCCAGTAATCGGACGAGACAGCGAGATTAGAAATGTTGTACGTATTCTTTCACGTAAAACAAAGAATAACCCTGTTTTAATTGGTGAGCCGGGTGTTGGTAAGACTGCAGTTGTAGAGGGTCTTGCACAGCGTATTGTCCGCGGTGATGTTCCAGAAGGTTTGAAGGATAAAAAGATCTTTTCACTTGATATGGGTGCACTGGTAGCTGGTGCAAAGTATCGTGGTGAATTTGAGGAGCGTCTGAAAGCTGTTCTAGATGAAGTTAAAAAGAGCGAAGGTAAGATTATCCTCTTCATCGATGAGCTTCATTTGATTGTTGGTGCAGGTAAAACTGATGGCGCAATGGATGCCGGCAACATGTTAAAGCCGATGCTTGCAAGAGGTGAGCTTCATTGTATTGGTGCGACAACACTTGATGAGTATCGCAAATATATTGAAAAGGATCCAGCACTAGAGCGTCGTTTTCAGCCAGTTTTAGTTGATGAGCCAACGGTAGAAGATACCATTTCCATCCTGAGAGGTCTGAAGGATCGTTATGAGGTTTATCATGGTGTAAAGATTACCGATGCTGCGCTTGTAACAGCAGCAACACTCTCTAATCGTTATATCTCAGATCGTTTCCTTCCAGATAAGGCAATTGATCTTGTCGATGAGGCATGTGCGCTTGTAAAGACCGAGATGGATTCCATGCCGGCTGAAATGGATGAGCTAAGTCGTAAGATTATGCAGCTTGAAATTGAGGAGGCCGCATTAAAGAAGGAAACTGATCACTTGTCACAGGAGCGTCTTGAGACACTCAAGCAGGAGCTTTCAAGTCTGCGTGAAGAGTTTGCAGGCATGAAGGCACAGTGGGACAATGAGAAAAAGTCAGTAGATCACTTAAGCAAGCTGCGTGAGGAAATAGAGCAAGTTCATCAGCAGATTGCTCAGGCACAGCAGAAGTATGATCTTAACAAGGCAGCTGAGTTACAGTATGGCAAGCTGCCACAGCTTGAAAAACAGCTGGCAGCAGAGGAAGAATCTGTAAAGTCAAAGGATCTTTCTCTTGTTCATGAGGCTGTTACAGATGATGAAATCTGTAAAATTATTTCAAAATGGACAGGTATTCCTGTTGCCAGACTTACAGAGGGTGAGCGCGAGAAGACACTTCATCTGGCTGATGAGCTTCATAAGAGAGTCGTTGGTCAGGATGAGGCTGTTGAGAAAGTAACAGAGGCGATTCTTCGTTCTAAGGCAGGAATTAAGGATCCTTCAAAGCCGATTGGTTCGTTCCTTTTCCTTGGACCAACTGGTGTTGGTAAGACAGAGCTTGCAAAGGCGCTTGCTCAGAATCTGTTCGATGATGAAAACAACATGGTTCGTATTGATATGTCGGAGTACATGGAGAAGCATTCTGTATCTCGTCTGATCGGAGCGCCTCCGGGATATGTTGGATACGATGAAGGCGGTCAGCTGACAGAGGCAGTACGTCGTAAACCATACAGTGTTGTTTTGTTTGATGAGGTAGAAAAGGCTCATCCTGTGTATTTAACATCTTACTTCAGGTACTTGATGATGGTCGAATCACTGATTCCCAGGGTCGTACCGTAGACTTTAAGAATACGATTTTGATAATGACATCTAATATTGGATCCTCATATTTGCTTGATTGGCATTGATGAGCAGGGCAATATCAGATCAGAGGCAGAGTCAGCTGTTATGAATGATCTTCGCGGTCATTTCCGTCCAGAGTTTTTGAATCGTCTTGATGAGATAATCCTATTTAAGCCATTAACAAAGGACAATATTGGCAATATCATTCATCTAATGGTAGCAGATGTCAATAATCGTCTTGAAGATCGTGAGCTGTCGATTTCTCTGACAAAGGATGCAGAGCAGTATATTGTTGAGCATGGCTATGATCCAGTATATGGTGCAAGACCGTTAAAGCGTTACCTGCAGAAGAATGTTGAGACACTTGCAGCAAGAATCATTCTTTCTGGAGAAGTTCACGCACAGGATGTTATTGAAATTGATGTCGGTGATGGTGGTTTGAAGGCAGAAGTTGTTCATACACCTAAGAAGGCATAAAAGGGTCTTTCATCAATCACGAATATCACTTGCAATTTTTATTGATTGATAGTATAGTTTAAGAGGTATCTTCTAAAAAAGAAGATGCCTCTTTTCTAATACTAATTAAAAAGTCAGTATTTATTCAAACTTATATGAAAGAAACACGGATTTGGATTGTTGCTGACAGACAATATAGAGGATATGAGAGGCTTAGAGTAAAGATTATGAAAATCAGTGAATTACTGCAGCGCATTGACTATATGGTATTGCAGGGCAATCTTTCAGATGAAGTGACGGGCATTTGTCATGATAACCGTATGATTCAGGAAGGGGATGCCTTTATCTGTATCTCAGGCGCACGTTTTGATACACATACGATGGCAAAGGAATTGGCAAAAAAGGCAGCACTTCTTGTTGTTGAAAAGCCAGTTGAACTTGATGCTGATTGCAAAACAGCAGTTGTGCAGGTCGCATCTACAAGAGATATAGTTGCAGCACTTGCAGCAGCCTTTTATGGATATCCATCTGAAAAGGTGGTTTGTATCGGAATTACAGGATCAAAGGGCAAGACAACATGCACTCATATGATGGCTGATATTTTGCGTGCATCTGGTTATCTTACTGGAACAATAGGTACAAACGGTGCCATAATGCCTGCAGGATGCGATCATGCTGTATGGGGATCTGACAAATATAGCTGCGCACCTTGTAACGAAACGCCAGGGTATGACTGCTATGAATTAAATAATACGACTCCGGATCCAATGGAGCTTCAAATGTATCTGGCAATGATGGTAAAGGCTGGCTGCACGCATGTTGTTTTAGAGGTTTCATCACAAGGTATGAAGCAAAAACGCGTGGCAACAGTAGACTTTGCTTACGCAGTATGGACAAACATTGAGACAGGTGATCACATTGGACCGAATGAGCACAAGGATTTCGAGGAATATCTATATTGCAAGGCGATGTTGTTAAACCAGAGCCGCCGTGCTTATGTAAACTGTGATGATCGTCATCTGGATGCTTTTATGAAGTATGTAACCTTAAGCGATGGTTCTGATGGTCGCACAAAGCAGGTATTCTATTATGGAGAAGGCGAAAAGGCCGATTATCGCATTGGCAATTTAAAGAAGAGCCAAAATGGTGTGCTTGAGGCTCCAGGAATCGAGTTTACGATGAGTGGTGCGTTGGATGCAGACATTCGGGTCAACCTGCCGGGCGATTTCAATATGTACAATGCGGCAGCAGCAGTTGCCATTGCACATGATATGGGAATTTCAACTGATATCATCAATAAAGGATTAACTCATTTAAGGATTCGCGGACGTTTTGATATTGTGTTCAATAATGGTCATTTTGCAGTCTGTGTCGATTTTGCCCATAATGGTTACAGCACAAGAAATCATCTTGAAGCACTTCGTGAATATCATCCAAAGCGTATTGTCTGCGTATTTGGTGCTGACGGAAACCGTTCCAAGTATCGCCGCTACGAGATGGGAGAGGCGAGTGCACTGTTAGCCGATTTGAGTATTGTCACTGCCGGACACAACCGCTATGAGACATTTGATCAGATTTTTGCTGATATCAAAATTGGAATCGATAAGGCACAGAAAGAAAAAGCAGAACCTGTTTCGTATTTGGTCATTCCGAACCGCAAGGAAGCAATTCGTTATGCGATTGAACATGCACAGGAGGGCGATATGATTACCATTCTTGGACTGGGACATGAGAGTTACCAGGAGGAGAATGGAGTTAAGACACCGCACAGTGATATTCAATTTGCGGCACAGTGCTGTAAGGAGTGTTATCCGCAGGGGTGAAAAAACAGTAATTAGCAGAATGGCTACAAAACACTTGAGGAGGAAGAAGAATGGATAGACAAAAGGTAAAGTCAGGACTGGGATTAATGTTCTGGGGAAACATTGTGGCATTATTTGCAGTAATTCCAATTCTGGGAGTAATTGCAGCTCTTGTTGGCGGAATCATGGAATTGATTGCGATTGTAAATTTGAGAAAACAAAGTGAAAATTATAACAATGCATTCTGGTTTACAATTGCCGGAATTGTGCTTGGGCTCTTCGCCGGTGGAGATGGATTATGGGGAACAGCGATATCAATTCTCCATGGCCTTGCAACATTGGGTGCAACCTACTACATTTGCACAGCAACAGAGGAATGTGTAAGTATAGTATCTTACGAGGTAGCAGATTATTGCCACAGCGTATGCAATTGGTATGTAACTTGTATGGTTATTTCATTGGCGATCAGTGTTGTGATGCTCGTATTTTCAATTATTCCGATATTAGGATTTATCGTCGCAGCAATTGGATCATTGGCACTTATTGTAGTGGCTATTTTCCAATTAATAGCGTCGATTCGCTTTTTGATTATGCTTTGGAAGTGTCAAGGGGTGCTGTAAAGAGGTCTTGCCTGTAGCGGCTGCGACAATCTGGGAGGCGGTTCTATTGAAGCATTTTATGAGCCTTATATAAACGGGGAGAAGGAGCTTCGCCAGTTGAATAAGGAGTATGTCAGCAATAGCGGAATGGTGAGATAAACCGTATATACCTGTATTTTTGCAGGTATATACGTGTGAGTTAAAGTAAAATGGTTATTTGTCAGATGAGAGTCTGTGAGTTGAAAAATATAATTATAGAGTTATAATGTGATATTGTAGTCAAACACAAATGGGTTTGGCTATAATATTTTATATACATTGCTAACTTTATATATATATAAAGTTAAAATAAAAAATGACAAAACTCTTGACAAAAGAGCTTGGGAAAATTATAATAAATAAAAAATAGAAAATTGTGATAGATTTTTACATGAATAACCATTAAGAAGGAGGCGCCTATTATGTCACTACATAGATACACACCAGAGTTTAAAAGGAAAGTAATAGATCTTCATAAAAAATGTGGACGGACATACAAGAGTATTGCTGACGAATATGGGATGTCGAAAGCTAGTATATCAAGGTGGTGTAGTGAATCTCAAAAGAATCTTCAACTTATGAAAACTCATAACTTAGAAAAAGAAAATTTAAGTTTGAAGCAAGAAAATATAGAATTACGAAAGAAAATAGCATTTTTAAAGAAAACAACAGTATTTTTTGCAAAGGAAATAAATTAGGGGATTATCAATTTGTTAATGTTGAATGAGGGAAAATAAGATGAAAGATAAAAAAACAAATACTCCATTTGCAGAAGATGGACAACGAGCTCATGTAGATCATAAAACGGGAAGATGTCAGTCTATGAAAGAGCATATAGAAAATATAGTTCATTTTTCGAAGAATATTTGTGAGCTCCCAGTGTTAGAAAACCTTATAATATTGGGAGAAATGCTTCATGATGTTGGAAAACTTGGCATGGAAAATCAGGAGGACTTAGAAAATATTAAAAAGTTTGGAGATGAGGTACATAAGCACGGGCTTGACCATTCGACAGCAGGTGGAAGATTGGCATTAGAATTAATAAAGGCTTGGCCGGTTGCTGAGTACATCAGTACATTGGTTTATTGTCATCATGGATTGAATGACTGTATTAACTTGGAAACCGGTCAAAGTTTACAGGAACGTCGCTTGAAAAAAGAGATTGAATATGATTATATTAAAGATAAGTTCTTTCAGATTTATGACAGAGGGATGCTAGAGAAATGGAGCGAGTTGGCAACTCAGTCATACCGAATGATTTTTGATAAGATAAATGTATTTGTTAAAAAATGTAATTCGGCTGGAAGAAATTGTGGAAACGGGGACTTTTATAGGGGAATGCATTGGCGCGTTTCTTTATCTCATATTTTTGATGGAGACTGGACAGATACAGCGAGCTTTTTTGAGGGTGTTCCATTACCTGAACGAATTTCAAAGGAGGAGACTCAAAGTATATGGGAAGAATGTATACAAAATTTTGAGCAGTATTTAAAAGATGAAGTCCAGAATAATTCAGATAATGGAAATCAGTTGAATTCGTTCCGGCAGGAGATATCCGATTCTTGCCGACAGGCGGCAGAAACAGACCAGAAGTTATATCGGTTGACGGTTCCGACCGGAGCGGGAAAAACATTAAGTAGTTTGCGTTTTGCATTATATCATGCGAAAAAAATGCAAAAGCAGCGAATTTTCTATATAGCGCCATTTAATTCGATTCTGGAGCAGAATGCCGATGAAATTCGAAAAGCGACAGGTATGCCATCAGCTATTTTAGAACATCACTGCAATGTAATCTGTGAAGATGATGAAGAGGAAAAATATCGCAGCCTTACAGAAACTTGGGACTCACCGATCGTTGTGACAACTGCTGTACAGATTTTGAATACATTATTTTCTGGACAAAAAAGTTGTATTCGTAGAATGCATAGTCTATGTAATAGCATTATTATATTTGACGAGGTTCAGGCAATTCCTACGAGATGTACAGAGCTATTCAATTTAGCAGTGAATTTCCTGTCACAGTTCTGCGACACAACGGTGGTATTATGTTCTGCAACACAGCCTACATTGGCGTTATTAAAAGAAAATAATGTTTGTGAATGCCGAGAAATGTCAGGAGAATCTGAAAGATATGCAGAAGCTTTTAAGCGCGTTGAGATTATCGATGCAACAAAGGAACCAGGGGAAATGGAGACGGAGGATTTAAAAGATTTTGCACTTGAGAAGACAGAAAAGTATCAGAGTACCTTGGTAATCGTAAATACAATACCGTGTGCAGTTGAGGTATTTGAAAAGTTGCAGGATAGCTGTTCCGATGAATATGAGATCTATCATCTAAGCAATAATATGTGCCCACAAAATAAACTGGATGTGCTGAAGGATATAAAACAAGCATTGAAGGATAAAAAGAAAAAAGGTTATCTGTGTCAGCACACAAGTAGTAGAAGCTGGAGTGAATTTCTCATTTGGCTGTGTGATTCGATCTAAGGCAGGTCTTGACAATATCATTCAGGCAGCAGGCAGATGCAATCGCCACAAAGAATTGGGCAGGATGGGAGCAGTATATATTGTTCAAATGTCCTCTAAAGCAGAAAATTTGAACAATTTGGATGAAATTAAAAATGCACAGGCTGCATTACAAAAGGTACTGGATGATTTTGAACTTGATCGAGCAAGATTTGATAATGCTTTGGATTCAGAGAAAGCGATAAAAGTCTATTACTTAAATTATCGCGCTCAACTAAAAGCAAATGAAACAAAATTCTCGGTAGAGGTTTGTGGAGCGGCAACGACATTAGTGGAGTTGCTTAGCAAAAATCAAATAGGACAAAACCAGTATTGCCGAGCGCATAACAAGAAAATACAGACAAAATTGCCACAGGCATTTCAGACGGCAGGTGAAAAGTTTGAAGTGATTTCCAATAATTATAAAATAGGTATTGTGGTTCCATATGAGTCTGAGACAAGTAAATTATTGGAAGCGTTAGAGCAATCAAGTACAGAAACAGAAAAGAAAAAAGTATTGAGAAAATTACAGAAATATACAGTTGGTATTTCGGAAACTAGAAAAGGTAAGCTGGGAAATGCCATATATGAAAATAGCGAAGGAGTATTGGTGTTATCTGATGGTTATTATGATAGGAAGGTAGGTGTGGTAAATGAACCGAATTGGAGTTTTTCTAGCATGTAAAGGAGGTGAGATATTTTGAAAAAATACAGAAATACAATCGAATTTGAAGTAACTGGTCCATATGCTCTTTTTTCTAATCCAGTTATGAAAGTTGGCGGTGAAAAGACAAGTTATCATATCCCAACATATGAAGCATTAAGAGGGATTGTGGAAAGCATTTACTGGAAACCAACCATTATGTGGATTATCGATGCGGTAAGAGTAATGAATCCCATCCAGACAGAAACCAAGGGAATTCGTCCGATTGCATATAATGGAGGAAATGAACTCGCATATTATACTTATTTAAAAGATGTACGGTATCAGGTGCGCGCCCACTTTGAGATAAATTATAATCATCCAGAGCTGGAAGAGGATCGCAATGAGAATAAGCATCATAATATTGCGCGGAGAATGGTAAATCGGGGTGGACGCAGAGACATATTTTTGGGAACAAGAGAATGTCAGGCTTTTGAAGAACCTTGTGTATTTGGAGAAGGAGAAAGCTATTATGACACCATGACTGGGGAAGTGGACTATGGTTTTATGTACCACGGAATCACGTATCCCGAAGATGCTATTTTGGAAGAAGATAAGGGAAAAATGACAGTACGTTTTTGGAAGCCAGTTATGAAGAAAGGAGGAATTATAGAATTTATCAGACCAGAAAAGTGTACACAAAAAAGGCAGATTCGAGAGATGGAACGTAAAGTCTTTGGAAAAGGAAATTTTACGGGATTAAATGAATTTACTAGTGAGGAGGTGAGCGAGTGAGTTGGGTAAATGAACTGATTGATCTATATGAGAAGAATGAAGATCAAATAGGCGTTATTGAGGAACGAAATGGAATCCCATATGTACTTTTACCACCGTTTCATACAACTGTAACTGCACAGATAACAGTAACCATTGATCAAGATGGGAATTTTTTGAATGCAGAATCAGTAGACCCTAGTCGTAAGTTGACAATTATACCAGTAACGGAAAAATCAGGAAGTCGTACTGCTGGCAAGGAACCACATCCTTTATGTGATAATCTGCGGTATCTTGCAGGAGATTATGTGAAATATTATAAGGATGAATGGAGTCTGCAATAAGTTATATATTTCTCAGCTTAAAAAGTGGGTCGAATCCGATTACTGTCATGAGAAAGTTCGGGCAATCTATTTATACTTGAAAAGAAATACCTTAATTCATGATTTGGTAGACAAAGCAGTTATAAAGTTGAATGAGCAAAATCAGATTGACGACACAGAAAGTATTCAGGGAATTGCACAGCCGAAAGCATTTGTACGTTTTATTGTACGTTCAGCGGATGCGGATATTTTTGAACAAAGACCGGATGAATGCTGGAAAGACAGAACCTTGCAGGAATGTTATATCGAATACGTTCGTTCTCAAGAAAAAGAGAAGGATTTATGTTATCTGACAGGAAATATAGAGGCTATTACTTATCTTCATTCAAAAAAAATTCGTAATGAGGGTGATGGTGCAAAACTGATTTCAGCAAATGATAGTCAAAATTTCACCTATCGAGGACGTTTTATTACCAAAGAAGAAGCGTTTGCAGTAGGAAATGAGACTTCTCAGAAACTTCATAATGCATTAAAATGGATTATTCGCAAGCAAGGTACATTTTTTGATACGCTAGCAATTGTTAGTTGGGAATCGAATCGGTTGAGTATGCCAAAATGGAATGTGGATACCGATACGATTGCGTCAGAGTACGAGAAGGAGCAAGAAGAGGATGAGTGGGCAGAGGAAGAACCTGAAGAAGAGACCATATCAGATTTGAATGCAATCACTGCTGAAAAGTTTTATAAAGCATTGTGGGGATATGGTAAAAAGGTGGATAATACTTCATCTATGTTTTTGCTTGGATTCGACGCAGCGACTCCTGGCAGATTAGCAATGATTGAAGAGAAAACATTGGATTCAGCACGTTATTTGGAAAATATTAAAAAATGGCATGAAAGCTGTAATTGGATTCATGAAAAATGGAAAGATGGAAAAAGAATACAGTTTTCAGGAATGGTTGGCGTGTGGGATGTAGCGGATATTCTTTTTGGCATAGAAAGTAAGGGAAGTCTTACCATTGTAGATGCAAATGGAAAGAAGCTATATGCAGAAGTTGCCAAGAGATTGATTCCCTGTATCTGGAATGGAAGCAAAGTACCAGTTGACTATGTGAATAGAGCCGTGCAGAAGGCTTCTACGCCGTTGGCTTATAAGGAACGTAAAAACTGGGAAAGAGTTTTGACGTTGGCTTGTTCTTTTGTTAAAAAGAATAGAAAAGAAAAATATAAGGAGGAATGGAACGTGGCATTAGACAAGGAACAAAAAGACAGAAATTATCTGTATGGTCGCTTGTTAGCGGTGGCAGATCGAATTGAATACCGAACATATGATGCGAGTGATAAGGGAAGAGTTACAAACGCCAAGAGGTATATGAGCACTTTTTCGCAGAGACCATTTGAAACATGGAAGGTAATTGAAGAAAATATTCAGCCGTATATGAATAAGTTGGGAATCAAAGAAAGACGTTTCTATGAAAATCTGCTGGATGAGATTTGCAAGTTATTTGAGGTGGAAACATTTCTGGATAATAGCAAATTGGATGGTTTGTATTTGTTAGGCTTTCATAGTCAGTCGCAAGATCTGAAGGAAATGAAAAAAGAAAACTCTGAAGAAAATTTGAAAGAAAGTGAAGAGGAGGAATAAACAATGAGCGAATTAAAGGGAAAAATTGATTTTACCTTGTTTGTAAGTGCCAATGGTGCAAATGTGAATGGAGATCCGCTGAATGGAAATCGTCCGCGAATCAATCTGGATGGATACGGAGAAATGTCTGATGTGTGCATTAAAAGAAAAATCAGAAATCGTCTTCAGGATCTGGGACAGAAAATTTTTGTACAGTCAGATGATCGTGCAACTGATTCGTATACCAGTCTGAAGGACCGTGCAGATGGCTGTCAGGAACTGAAAGCACAGATGGAAAATAAGAAAAATGCGAACCGTGATGCATGTGCAGCAATTGCATGCAAGGAATGGCTTGATGTCAGAATGTTTGGACAGGTCTTTGCGTTCAAGAATGTTCCAGTTTCTTTCGGTGTGCGAGGTCCGGTTTCAATTCATCAGGCAATCAGCCTTTCACCAATTGATATCATTAGTATGCAGATTACTAAGAGCGTAAATAGTGAATCGGGAAAAGAGAGCAAAGCATCTGACACAATGGGAATGAAGCATAGAGTTGATTTTGCTGTGTATAAAATAATGGGAAGTGTCAATGTTCAGCTTGCAGAGAAAACTGGGTTTAGTCAGGAAGATGCAGAGGCATTGAAGGAGGCATTAAAAACTTTGTTTGAGAATGATGCGTCTTCAGCGAGACCAGAAGGAAGCATGGAAGTTTGCAAGATGTATTGGTGGCAGCACGATGAAAAGACACCAGCTATTTCTAGTGGAAAAATTCAGAGAGGCTTTAATATTAAGCAAAAGAAAGATCGTCCGAAGGAATTTACGGATTATGAAATTACTTGGCATGTAGATGGCTGCAAAGAACCGGAGGAATTTGATTTTGTATAATGAGGAAGATTTTCTACAGTTATCCGGAATTCAGCACTTTGAGTTCTGTAAGAGACAGTGGGCATTGGCTTATATAGAACTACAGTGGCAGGAAAATGTCAGAACCGTAGAAGGAAAAATTCTTCATGAAAATGCACATGACCAGAGTCTCAAAGAAAAAGAGGCGACACTTTGATTGTGAGAGCAATGCCGATTCACTCCCGTGAAATGGGAGTGAGCGGCGAATGCGATGTAGTAGAATTTCAGAAGGTAAAAGAGGGAATTCATCTAGCTGGAAAAGAAGGTCTTTATAAAGCAATTCCAATAGAATATAAAAGAGGAAAACCGAAAACAGACGATTCTGATATTCTTCAGGTCGCGGCACAAGCAATGTGTCTGGAAGAAATGTTATGCTGTACAATAGAGTATGGCTATATTTTTTATGGGGAAACGAAACATCGTACTAAAATAGTCTTTACAGATGAAGTGAGAGAAAAAGTTCGCAGAATATTTGCAGAAATGCATAAATATTACGAACAGCGTTATACACCAAAGGTAAAAACAAGTACGAAGTGTAATGCTTGTTCCTTGAAAGACATTTGTATTCCTGTTTTAAACAAGAAAAAATCGGTTTCCGGGTATATTGATAGAACTATTGCTAATGAGGAAAATGAATGAAAAGACTTTTAAATACGTTATATGTAACATCAGGAAATAAATATTTGTCTCTGGAAGGCGAAAATATTGTTGTACTAGAAGATCAGAAGGAAATTGGAAGAGTTCCATTGCACAATTTACAGGCGATTGTTACATTTGGATATACAGGAGCAAGTCCGGCACTTATGGGAGTCTGCGCTCAGAGAAATATAGATTTATCTTTTATGTCTGGAAATGGAAGATTTCTGGCTCGAGTTACAGGTGAAGTAAAAGGAAATGTAACGTTAAGAAAGCAACAGTATAGAATTAGTGATAATCAAGAAGAAAGCATACGAATAGCGAGAAATTTTATTCTTGGAAAAGTATATAATTCAAGATGGATCTTGAAGAGCAATCAGGGATTATTCTATGCGCTTAGATGTTGAAACAATAAAGAAAAATCGCTTTTTCTAGA
>ENA-OPYX01001266-OPYX01001266.1-human-gut-metagenome-genome-assembly--contig:-NODE-1266-length-13738-cov-2.949747_pt1 | contig 13738 bp, 14 predicted proteins | sample MGYA00242639_ERZ504486 | MGnify/ENA primary metagenome ERZ504486 (study PRJEB26092, sample SAMD00036296) | human gut metagenome | host: Homo sapiens | study: EMG produced TPA metagenomics assembly of... | reverse complement strand
TGCTGTTTTCGTTTTGAAAATGACAGGTGCTTTTTTCGTTTCAGGAAAGGAGTCACATGAATGTATTTGAAGTTGTAAAAGAAAATGTTACTGCCCGACAAGCCGCAGAAGCCTATGGCTTGAAAGTATGGCATAGATAAAGAGTGAATTATGATATAATATGACTACTTCGTAGTCACTTAGAAGTTTCTTCGAAACTTCGGATGCGTGGAAAAGCAACGCAGGGCATATGATATAATGAGCACAAAAGTGCTCATCTTAAAAGTTCCTTATGGCACTATAAATAATTATAATAATATGTAAATAATAATTACAACATACAATATAGGAGCAGCAATATGTTTCAATGTAAAGATCTTCTCACTCTCCCCTCAATGGCGAAAGCCAGAATAATAGCAGGAAAGAGTGGTTTGTCCAATAGAATAAGGTGGGTATATAAGCCTGAGAATATGAATTTTGCGAAGTGGGTAAAGGGACAGGAGCTTTTGATTATAAGCACGCCTGTTATACAGAGTAAGGATTTTGACCTGCAAGCAGTTATTAAGAAAGCTAAGAAGCTTGATATGGCAGGTGCATTGCTTCTTGTTGGCGATAAGTACATTGCCAGTATAGGCAGTACAATAATATCCTATTCCAATCTTAACGATTTTCCGATATTTGTCATATCAGGTGAAATTCCTCTTGTTGACATTTTTGAAGAAATCGGACACGCTATTGCGTATAATAAAGACTCAGATGTATTAAGTGATGATATTCTTTCAGGAATTATATTTGGAAAGGACATCAATATAGAAGCATTTTCTATTAAATTTGAAGAAGCTGGCTATGACATCAATGGTAATAACCGCATGTTTATGATTAATATTCATTCAGATAATAAGATAGAGAATTTTGATTATGATTTTATTATGAATAAGCTGAGGGACAGTTTTGCACAGAACAATGGAAGTCTGATTTTATCAAGATATGCTAATAACATAGTTGGCTGTTTTAATTGTTTGGAAAATGCTGATGATACACACTGGTCTTATTAATCAATCTTACGAAGCATTATCTGAATATGTGCAGGGCAGGTATACGGATATAAAAGCTTGTTATGGGAATTGGACGTGAATATAATGGAATATCACATTTGCAGAAAAGTTTTACGGAGGCTTCAAGGTGTGTAATCCTTTCGGAGAAGATACAGCTTAATGGAAGTGTGTTCTGGTATGAAGAAATGGGAATATATAACTTGTTCTCTGAATTTGGAGATAAAAAGCTTATACAGGACTTTGTTGACAGTACATTAGGCATAATTATTGACTATGATAAGGAGAATAATACTAATCTTTTACAGACGTTAAAAGCGTACCTTTGGAACAATAACAGCCTGCTTCACGCTTCTGAACAGTTATTTACGCATCGTAATACAGTAAAGTACAGAATACAGAGAATAACTGAGCTTACGGGCAGGAATTTTGATGATGCGATGACACGTTTGGAGTTTATGAATGCTTTGATATGTCTTGAGGTAAGATAGACATTTGTGCTGTGAGAACAAATGAAGTAATACAAGATTGTTATTAGAAGTCATAACAATAAAATATTTATAAAAGAATGTTGAAGTATATATGTCTTAGTGATATATTCTTGAACATAGACAAGAAGCAAAGGGGCTTCTGCTAATGGTAATATTAGCGGAAGCCCCTTTTTGTGTATTAGTAAAAATGTTAATCTAACTGGCAGTAAAGGCTGAAATAGAAATTACTAAAGCACATTCATTGTTTATCTTGCGGTATATAAAATGTACCGCTGGACGCGTCAGATATTAATAAATATTTATATAACAGGAGGAAATGATTATGAGCTACGGTCTTATAGCAGTAATAATTGTAATCGGTATTGTCATAGGTGCTATAGCTACTAAGAAATGTGAGCCATTTCTTATAGGCGGTTCAATTATAGGAGCAATATTTTTATATAAGCAGGATTTTATAACCGAATGGGTTAATACACTTGAAGGTGTTATGAGTGATGAAGCATACTTAATACTTGTATATGGTTTGTTTGGAAAGTATAATAGCACTTCTTACAGCCTCTAAGGGACATTTTGGATTTGCAAAGATTGTTTCAAAGATATGTAACAGCGAAAAGAAAGACTTTATTCACAACATTTATATTAGGTGTAATTATATTTATTGATGATTATCTTAATGTATTATCAATAGGTACAGCAATGAAGAAGGTATATGATAAAGTAAAAGTACCAAGAGAAGCACTTGCATATCTTCTTGATAGTACAGGTTCACCAGTCTGTGTTATGTTCCCATTCTCATCTTGGGCAGCATATTTTGGAGCTATCTTCTTCGCACAGGAGAGTGTTCAGGCACTTGGTGCAAAGACCTGGATGGGAGCTTATATTAAAGCAATTCCATTTTGTATATATCCAATAGTTGCATTACTTATTGTAATTCTTTTCTCAGCAGGTGTATTTCCTAAGCTTGGCGGAATGAAGAAGGCTTATGAAAGAGTTGCAACAACAGGTAAGGTTTACAGTGATGCAAGTAAGAAGTACAATATGGACGATGGCGAAGGCGAACAGGACGGCAACATATTCAATTTCCTTGTTCCAATGCTTGTACTTGTAGTTGTAGCCTGTGTTACAGGGAACCTTGTAGTAGCACAGATTATATGTCTTGCAGTAACACTTGTTATGTATCTTGCAGAAAAGCTGATGACATTTACAGAATACTGGGATAATTTCGTAAAAGGATTTGCAGATATGCTTCCTATTATAATTCTCCTTATAGCAGCACTTACATTCCAGACGATTGCAAACCAGATGCAGATGACAGAGTTCTTCATAGATATTACACAGCCAATATTATCAGCAAAGATTTTCCAATGCTTGCATTTATCATTACTGGTATATTAGCATTTATGATAGCCAATGCGTGGGGCGTATGTACACTTGTTGCACCAGTTCTTCTTCCACTTGGTGCAAGTGTAGGAGCCAATGCAATACTTATAATGGCAGCAATTCTTTCAGGTTGTGCATTTGGTAATCACGCCTGCTTCTACTGTGACACAACAGTTCTTGCTTCACAGGGTTCAGGTATTGATAACTTTGACCACGCGGTATCACAGCTTCCATATGTACTTATAGGAGCTGGAATAAGTATAATTGGTTTCCTTGTATTAGGATTTGTTATGTAAAATGTGTTAGTTTTATAAAATGTATATAGGAATTATAAGAATAATTTCAGAATGGAGGCAGTTATGAGTGATAAGAAATATGTTGTTACAATAGCAAGGCAGTTTGGCAGCCTTGGACGTCCAATAGCCAAGCTTATGAGTAAGAAGCTTGGAGTTGAATATTATGACAGGGATATAGTGGAGCAGGCAGCTAAGAAGCTTAATCTTCCAGTATCACAGATAGATGAACTTGAAGAAAAGGTTAAGAAGACATCAACTAATTCATATAAGAGAATGATGTATCCTCTTGGAACACAGTCAAGCACAGAGCAGGACAGAATATTTGAAGCCCAGCAGAATATTATGAAATTCTTAGTTGAGAGAGAAAGCTGTATAATAGTTGGACGTTGTTCAGATTTTGTCCTTTCTGATGAAGAAAATGCGGTGCATATATACATTTATGCTCCATATGAACAGAGAGTTAAGAACTGTGTGAATGATCTGCATTTAAGCGAAGAAGAAGCCAAGAAGATGATAAGGTCAGTAGATGAGGCAAGAGATAATTACCATATGCACTATGCAGGATTTCTTCCATCAGACCCTAAGCACAAGACTATAATGATAGACAGCAGCTCTTTGGGCGTTGAGGGTACAGCTGAGTATCTTGTGGATTTTATTCAGAAGAAATTTGATTTAAAAACATATACGCTTAACTAAGTATATGTTATCATATGCGTAATCTAAACATTTATGGCTTACAATAGTTAATTTAATGAGTTAATAAATGTAACCAATAGAAAGAGCATATCAGGATAACCCTATGAAGATGAGTGTAGAACAGGCATATAAAATATTAGCAGTACCCCGGTCTGCTGATATAAAAGCGATTAAGAAAAAATATAGAAAACTGATGTTAAAGGTGCATCCCGATTCATTAAAGTCAGGGAAGAATACATATCAATATAGTGCGCAGGAGATTAATGAGGCATATTCAATTATTATTAAGAATTTATCTGATAATAAAATGTCCGGTTATTTCAATAATTCCAGCGATGATAATTATTCATCAGAGTACACATATGATGGAGAATATTATCAGGACTATAATTCATATGCTTCCGATGGCGGTAATTGGGATGCACCTGTTAATGATAATGCGTATACAAGCCGTAATATATATCATTATGCAGAAGGTGCAAGAGGAAATATTACCGGAAGCTTTGTTATAGCAAAAGGCAAATATATCTGGACGATAGAAGAAGATTTTACATTATTCATAAAGAGTATATCAGAAAGCAGTGATAAGCTTTTATCAGGTATAGATAACAGAAGGAAAGGAAGCATATCGGATACAAGAAGGGCAGTTATAAAAGCACAGCTTGCATATCTTTTAGCCCAGCAGTATATAGATGCAACCTACACACTTAATGAGCTTATTACGCCAGTAAAGCAGGATAGTGCGCAGATATTTTATATAGATTCAATGCTTGAAATGCCAGCCAATGCTCCATTCTTAAGGGCAGGTATGACACTATACCCACAATCACTTAAAAATCACCGTCTATATTTAAAGACTAAATCGGGAAATGCCGCAGGCTATATATCATTCAGGGACGACAGGCTATATTACATAATAATTCCACTTCTTGAACAAAAAAGAGCACAGGTAAAAGTCCAGATTGCCACCAGGCAGGATAAGAACAACACAAGACACAATGTGAAATACAAGAATCTTGACTTTTGGATAAAAATTTCTGATAATAATTCAGGAACATTTCCTGAAAGCATAAATATGCAGATTGAGGAAATACTTACTAAATATTCTAAAATGTAATTGGAGGACAATCAATGAATAGACATATAGATAAAGCAATGCAGTTAAGAAATGAAACCCCGATGGTAAGCAACTGTGCCCAGACAATAATGAGAGCCTACGCCGATGAATTAGGAATGACCGAACAGCAGGCAGCAGCAATAGGCTGTAACTTTGGTGGCGGAATGAAATGCGGCGGAACTTGTGGAGCAATAACAAGTGCCCTTATGGTATTAGGTGCAAAAGGAATAGACTCCCCAGCCGTAATAACAGAATTCAGAAAAAGAATAGCCGCCAACCACGATGGCTTAACAGATTGCGTAGACCTTCTAAGAAACAACGCCCGGAAAGGCGGAGTAAAGAAGGAACATTGCGATAATATGATAAAAGAGTCCATAGAATTAATAGACGAAATCACCAACAAAGAAGATTAATGTTGCAAAATATTTCAACAAGTGCTATAGTAATAAACAATTAAATAAAAAACAAATAGAGTGAATTTCAAAGAGTTCACGAAGGGGAGCACCACCACCGGCGCTTCCTTTCGTGAACTCTTTTTTGCGTGAGTAGCGATGAGAATACACTAACAAAGACACTTGCCGAACTCTGCTTGCAGAAGTGAGCAAGAGGCTTTGTTAGCGTATTCGAGGAGCACCGCGACAGTGACAGAGCGAAGCTCTGGAACGCGCTACTCACGCAAAAACAGTGGAGGGACGCCACCCAGCAAACCTTATCCCCTCAGTCAGCAACTCCCAGACAGAGGAAGCAAAGCTTCCAAGTGTCGTCCGACAAAGCTAATTCCCCCTCCCACGTCAGCGACCCGCAGACAGAGGAAGCAAAGCTTCCAAATGTCGTCCGACAAGGCTAATTCCCCCTCCCTCAGTCAGCAACTCCCAGACAGAGGAAGCAAGGCTTCCAAATGTCGTCCAGTCCTCCAAAAAAAATTCACTCTCTCAATCCCCAAAGAAAGAAGGACAAGCAATGATAACAATAAAATTCAACGGCAAACCCACCCAAATCCCTACATCAACCCCAATCACCACCTTCCTCACCACCCACAACTACAACCCGATCCATGTAGTAGTCGAACTCAACGAGGTCATAATCCCGAAAGACTCCTACCCCACCACAACCCTGTCACCCGATGACACCTTAGAAATCCTGACATTTATGGGCGGCGGTCAATAACCTTCCGTTATTAACCCCACCCCACCCAACAACCCTTACCAATAAATAACCAAAAAGAAAAGAGGACAAAACAATGAACAACAACGACACATTCAAATTAGGAAAATACGAATTCACATCAAGATTTATCTTAGGCTCAGGAAAATATTCCCTTGAATTAATAGACGCCGCCGTAAAACAGGCAGAAGCACAGATAGTAACACTTGCACTAAGAAGAGCCAACGATGGCGGAATTGCCAATATTCTTGATTATATTCCAGAAAATGTAAAGCTTCTCCCTAACACATCCGGTGCAAGAAACGCAGAAGAAGCTGTAAGAATTGCAAGACTTTCAAGAGAATTATGCCACAGTGATATGGTTAAGATAGAAGTTATAAGAGATACTAAATATCTTCTTCCAGACAACTACGAAACAGCCAAAGCAACAGAGATACTTGCCAAAGAAGGCTTTGTAGTAATGCCATATATGTATCCAGACCTTAATGCAGCAAGAGATATGCAGAATGCAGGAGCTGCCTGTATTATGCCGCTTGCAGCACCAATTGGTTCTAACAGAGGTGTATGCACTAAAGATTTTATACAGATACTTATTGACGAAATTGATCTTCCAATTATTGTAGATGCAGGTATAGGTCGTCCATCACAGGCATGTGAAGTTATGGAAATGGGTGCAGCTGCGGTGATGGCTAATACAGCTATAGCGACAGCAGGAGATATTCCAGCGATGGCATCAGCATTTAAGAATGCAATAAATGCAGGACGTGAAGCTTATCTTTCAGGCCTTGGAAGAGTAAAGAAGGACGGTGCAAGTGCATCATCTCCATTAACGGGCTATATACACGAATAATAATGCAATAGATTACAGAAACGAGGATAATTATGAGCGACAGCAAAGATATGCACATCAATGAAAGTATATTGAGTGATGAAATAAGAGAAGATTTGAAGAAAAACAGAACTAACCATATGGAATATCTTCCAGATATGGAAGTACTTGAGTCAGATATACAGCAAAAAGTTATAGATGCTATGAACAATTATGACTACGATAAATATACAGCAAAGGATGTTCTTAATGCTATCAATAAAAGCAACAGGACACCAGAGGATTTTGCTGCTCTTTTATCACCAGCTGCACTTCCATATCTTGAACAGATGGCAGAGGCAGCCAAGGATGAGAAAGAAAGACATTTTGGTAATTCTATATGCTTTTTTACACCTATATATATTGCTAATTACTGCGAGAATTACTGTATATACTGTGGTTTTAACTGCCACAACAAGATTAAGAGAGCCAAACTTAATGCACAGGAAATAGAAGAAGAGATGGAAGCAATTGCAAGGTCAGGCTTGCAGGAGATACTTATTCTTACAGGTGAAAGTAAGAAAATGTCAAGTGTGGAATACATAGGAGAAGCCTGTAAAATAGCAAGAAAATATTTCAAGGTTGTTGGACTTGAAGTATATCCTATGAATTCAGATGAGTATGCTTATCTTCATAAATGTGGTGCTGACTATGTAACTGTATTTCAGGAAACCTACAATTCAGACAAATATGAGACACTTCATCTTGCAGGACATAAGAGAGTATTCCCATACAGGCTTAATGCACAGGAACGTGCATTAAAGGGAGGTATGAGAGGAGTTGGTTTTGCTGCACTTTTAGGACTTGATGATTTCAGAAAAGATGCTTTTGCTACAGGTATGCACGCATATTTATTACAGCGCAAATACCCACAGGCAGAGATAGCATTTTCTTGTCCAAGATTACGTCCAATAATCAATAATGACAGAATTAATCCTAAAGATGTACACGAAGCACAGTTATTGCAGGTCGTAACAGCATACAGATTATTTATGCCATTTGCCAGTATAACAGTATCTACAAGAGAGTGTGCACGTGTGCGTGATAATCTTATGAATATAGCGGCAACTAAAATATCAGCAGGTGTAAGTACGGGCATAGGAAGCCATTCAGAAGATATTGAAGAAAAAGACAGAGGCGATGAGCAGTTTGAAATATCAGACGGAAGAGATGTTAAGCAGGTATATGATGACCTTGTAAAAATCGGACTTCAGCCAGTTATGAGTGACTATATATACTGTGGCTGATTAAGATTAAGGAGATTAGGAATTATGCAGGACGTGATTGCAATTACTAACCGCAGGCTTTGTGACAGACCATTTTTAGAACAGATAGAAAGAGTATGCAAGCTTTATCCAGCAGCTGTTATTCTAAGAGAGAAGGATCTAAGTGATGCTGAATATGCTGCACTTGCTGCAGATGTGTATTCGGTCTGTAAGAAATATAACGTAAGACTGATATTGCATACTTATGTTGCAGTGGCAGAAAAGACTGGCATTAATGCTATACATTTGTCAATTGATAATCTAAGAAAATATCATAGTCAGCTTAAAGATAGTAATGTAGCTATAAAAGGTTGTTCAATCCATTCCGTTCAGGAAGCTGTCGAAGCGGCAGAACTTGGTGCTTCATACATTACGGCAGGACATATATATAGTACGGATTGTAAAAGAGGTGTTCCACCAAGAGGCCTGGAATTTCTGAAAGCAGTATGCGAAAATGTTAATATTCCAGTATATGCCATTGGTGGAATTAACATAGATGGCAGCCGCAGGCAGGAAGTACAAGAGTGTGGTGCAAAGGGAAGCTGTATTATGTCTGGAATGATGAAGGCATAAATAAAAACAAAGCTTGCATAATAATATTATTAAAAATAATATAGTAAAAATAAGTTGACTTTTTGATAGAAAATGATACACTAATATTAGTAGTTGTTACTATTATTGGTGTATCATTTTGATTTAAATCCAATAATGAGCGTGATTTATCAAATGGATATTATGTACATATAAAATATTAAACAAGTAACAGTATATAATGACAATATTAATTTAATGTAATTTGAATAGAGGAGTTACAATATGGCAACAGTAAAAAGAAGCAGACAAAGAGATGCAATCAGGAGCTTTTTGATGTCAAGAAAAGACCACCCTACGGCAGAGGTTGTGTATGATAATGTCAGTAAAGAGTTTCCTAACATAAGTCTTGGAACTGTATACAGAAATCTTACATTCCTTGTAGACAATGGAATGGCTATGAAAGTGCCGTGTAGTGATGGTTCGGTGCATTTTGACGGCAACGTGAACCCACACTACCATTTTCAATGTGTCAATTGTGGCAAAGTTATGGATTTGAACTTTGACTCACGGGAAGTTGAGAAGAATTTTAATGAAGCGGCGGCAAAGAATTTTGATGGTACAATCCGGGGAAATGTGACATTCTTCTATGGAGAATGTCCTGAGTGTATAGATAAGTAAAAATATTAATAGGAATTATTACTATTTTGCTTGACAAAGGAAATAAACAGTGTTATATTAAACTCACAAACAGTAATAATTACTATTTTTAATAAATTAAACAAGAAAAGGAGATTAAGATTATGAAGTATGTATGTACAGTATGTGGTTATGTTTATGAAGGAGAGTCACTTCCAGCAGATTATGTCTGTCCAGTATGTAAGGCACCAGCAGACAAGTTCTTAGCTCAGGGAGATGACAAGGTATGGGCTGCTGAGCACGTTGTAGGAGTTGCTAAGGGAGTAAGCGAAGATATTATTGAAGATTTAAGAGCTAACTTCAATGGAGAATGTTCAGAAGTTGGTATGTATCTTGCTATGGCTAGAGTTGCTCACAGAGAAGGTTATCCAGAAGTAGGTCTTTACTATGAAAAGGCAGCTTGGGAAGAAGCTGAACACGCAGCTAAGTTCGCAGAGCTTCTCGGTGAAGTTGTAACAGACAGCACTAAGAAGAACCTTGAGATGAGAGTAGAAGCTGAAAATGGAGCTACAGCAGGTAAGGTTGACCTTGCTAAGAGAGCTAAGGCTGCTAATCTTGATGCAATCCACGACACAGTTCATGAGATGGCTAGGGATGAGGCTAGACATGGTAAGGCATTTGAAGGTCTTTTAAAGAGATACTTCGGTTAATCATAAGCTGGTATATGAGTAGTATACAGTATCAGAATTAATGGTACAGTTAATTGGATAGCTTATATTAATCAATAGATTAATAAGGTATTATTACTGCCGTCAGTATTACACTGGCGGCAGTTTTTATATAATAGGAAATTTAATGTTATAAAATTCTATAGTAAGTCCCATTAAAACATTAAATGCCAGCGTGACATTTTCTCCAATATGTGCTATTGTATATTCAATTAAGAGTTTTGTAGAAAAATGGTCGAATAATAATGAAGAATAAAAGCTTGTTTCTTGCAAGTTAAACAAGTGCTGTTGGTGTACAGTGCTGGAATGGAGAACTTCAATGGAGAATGATTTAGAGCTGGAAGACAGAATACTTACAATGCTGTCAACCCAATATGAGGGGATTTATCAGATTGATATTGATAATGATAGTGTTCTATGTATTTATAATAGGGGTAATAAGTTTAAGAAAGACGGTAATGTAGAGTTAGAACAGTGGGTTCAGAGAATGGTTGACAGATGTCATTATGAGGACAGAGGCAGGCTGTTAGATTTAATATCAGTAGAGGCAGTTAAAGGCTTTGGCAGTAACGATGAATTTAAGAAAAAGCTTGATGTAAGACTTATGTATGATGGTAAATATAAGTGGATATTAGTGACACTTATGTATGATAAGACATTTAACCAGATAACAGTGACAGAACGTGATGTATCACACAGATATGAATATTATGAGATAATAAAGCGTAAAAATGCTGAACTTAGAAAGCTTTTGCAGACAACAGAGCAGTATAAAGACGCACTTATGTCAGAGTCAATTGTTATGTATCAGGTTAATTTTTCAAAAGATACAATAGAAAATGGCATATATCAGCGAAAGAATAATAAAATGTATAGTGCACTTGATACAGTAGGTATTAGTACATCTAGTTCTTATGATGAATATTGCAGAAGGTGGCAGAAAAGGGTTTCCAAGGATACAATTGAAGATTATTTAAAGCTTGCGACGTCAAAGAAGATTATCGAGCTATTTAATAATGGTAATACTACTGTATCTATTGATTACAGGACAATGGATACACAGGATACGGAGATGTGGATTGATAAGTCTATATATCTGTCAAAGGACAAGCTTACAGATGATATTTTAGGAATTATAAGCTTAAGAAATGTTACAGAAAGATATAGACAGGAATATTTGAAACAACGTCTGGAAAAGCAGGCATCACTTGACCTGCTTACAGGCCTTTATAATCACGTTACTGGAGAATTGCTTATAAAGAGCAGGATTGACAACAGTGCTCATATGTATTCGGCATTTGTTATATTTGATATAGACTCGTTTAAATTAGTTAATGATACTTATGGCCATTATTTTGGCGACTGTGTTATACAATATGTTGCCAAGAGATTAGCAGAATGTACAAGGGAAGATCAGGATATAGCGATAAGGTATGGAGGCGATGAGTTCGTTGTATATATTGAATATAAAGACAGCGATAATATCGAAGATATCGTGAAGAGAATATTTAATTATGTAACAGATGAGTACGATGGTTATAAGATAAGCGTAAGTATGGGAATAAGCTTATCTGTTAATTGTGGTTTGCATTATTATAATATGTACCAGTGTGCAGATAAAGCGTTATATGAAGCCAAGAACTCGGGACGTGGATGTTATAGGTTTTATTCTGAATAATAACAAGGTGTCACATAAAATGAATTATTTAATGTTAGTAAGGCAGTGAATAGTTCATTCGTGTGACACCATTATTTTTATAAGAGAATATTTATTATTATTAGATTTCTTCCACCAATATGTATTGCATTAAGTAATTATTTATAAGCATATTTCCTCAAGCAATTTTGCCGTAATAGCGACATCGTCCATAGATATTCCAGAGTAGTTGACAATTGCTATATGCGAATAATTATCAGGTGAATAGCTGTTTCCAGTTATATAGTCAGAAAGAAATGATATGAGGAGTCCTTTCTTGCTGGCTTTTTGCTTTAGCTGCTCATCAGTTAATTCTGTGTCGTATTTTAGGAGAAAATGCAGTCCCGAATTTTCCTCGTATATATTAATACGGTCTTTGATACTGCTTTTCATAAGCAGACCTATAAGATTATCCCTTATGTCACGGTAATGATTGCGCATACGGTTAATGTGTTTATCAAGAAAGCCGTCTTCAATAAAATGTGCCAGAGTATATTGTTCAAAGTTAGATACTGTACAGGCATAGAAGCCAAGCTGCTGTTTGAAGCGTTCAAGGAGCGGCACAGGAAGAACCATATAACTAATTCTTATAGTTGAGGCAAGGCTTTTTGTAAATGTATTAAAATATATTACCTTGTCTGTGGCATCGATTGAAAAGAGTGATGGTATTGGCTTTCCCTGAAGTCGGAATTCACTGTCGTAGTCGTCCTCTATTATGTATCTGCCGTGCGAGTTGTTAGCCCATTGTAACAGACCATATCTTCTGCTTATAGATGTAACTATACCAGTAGGAAAATGGTGTGACGGAGATATCTGTATTATCTGGGAATTCGCAAGTCCAATGCTGTCAGGTATTACACCTTCATCATCCATATCAAGTGCGTTGACCTTGACACCTAATGAGCGGTATATATTTACGATTTTTCTGGAACTTGGATTTTCAAGTCCGTAGGCAAGGTCACGTCCAAGAAGCTGAACGATAAGCCCATATAAATATTCAGTTCCAGCACCAATAATAATCTGCTCAGGATTTACTGTAATTCCCCTGAATTCATATAGATGATGTGCAATGGCACGGCGCAGTTTCATAACGCCACCTGTGGGTGGAACATTGAGTGCATCATCGCCCTCATATGTAAGTACCTGACGCATAAGTTTTGCCCATACTGAAAATGGAAAATTATCTTTAGGGGGTGTGGCTGTATACAAGGTTGACAGCTGCATTTTCCAGGGGAGCACCAGTATTTTCCAGGGAAGCACGAGCATTATTATTCACATTGTAAGGCTGGTTACTGCTTGAAATATTATTGAAAGCGGTATTCTTAAAAGAATGATTACCTGTGGTATTGTAATTATTATTAATCTCCGATACATAAAATCCCTTCTTAGGAAGTGAATATATGTAACCTTCTGCAAGAAGCTGTCCGTAGGCATTTTCAACAGTTACGACGCTTATTCCGTGATTTTTGGCAAAATCTCTTTTGGAAGGGAGCTTTGTATCGGGTGTTAATTTGCCGGATATAATATCATCTTTAATACAGGTGTACAGGTATTCGTAAAGGCATTTTTTTGTTTCTATTATTAAAAGAATATGTAAGCATATATTTATCCTCGTTAAATAAGGCAGGTTTATGGTTGCTGACCTTATAATTAATCAAATGTTTATTAAGAATAATAATATCAGATTAAATATAATAAATCAATGGACATAAGATATGATATATAATAAAATTACTGTGTATACAAATATTTTATAATATGTATGGAGGCTTAGTTATGAGTGATTATATTATTTCGTGTTGTTCTACAGCAGATTTAACAGAGGAACATTTTAAT
>ENA-OPYX01001265-OPYX01001265.1-human-gut-metagenome-genome-assembly--contig:-NODE-1265-length-13738-cov-5.293806_pt1 | contig 13738 bp, 14 predicted proteins | sample MGYA00242639_ERZ504486 | MGnify/ENA primary metagenome ERZ504486 (study PRJEB26092, sample SAMD00036296) | human gut metagenome | host: Homo sapiens | study: EMG produced TPA metagenomics assembly of... | reverse complement strand
TTTTTTATACAATGCATCGGAAACGAATTATGCTTATAAGGGTATTCAAAAGAACGTGAAGAATGAACTACGTCAATATTGGGATAATGAAATTCGAGATCAAAGAAAATAGACTCGAGAGATGAATCTTTTTTGGAAAATTTGAGAGATGGGGTGCGGATGATCCTGGTGTGATCTTTGCGAAGCCACAGGAGCTAGGAAGCAAAAATCTGTACGCATACTGCGATAATAATCCAGTAGCAAGAGAAGACTATGCAGGAGAGTTTCCAATTCCATGTATTGTCGGCGCTGTTGTTGGAGCTGCAGTTAGTGGATTTTCTTATGTGCTTACTAGGGGAGGTGAAATTGATGGTGTTGAGCTAGCAAAGTCTTGCTTAGTGGGTGCGGTTTCAGGAGCATTAGCACCGCTGGATCCAATGAAGTGGGTCGTAAAACCGTTGGTAGCGTGTGCAGCAGTAATTAATGGAATAAATACTGTAGTTAATACGGAAGGAGATATTGGAACTCGTCTTCTTTGTAGAACATTTGAAGCAGGGGCTACATATATATCAGGTGTTACAGCTAATAATTGGACGAGAGGAAAAGTAGTTTTGGAAACGGTATCTGCAAAGATAATTGGAAATGCAGCAGTTGGCTATACGGTTGGTCAAACAGCAGAGCTTGCGGCGGTAGGACTTTCGGCGGCAATAAAATCAGGTGCAAATGCGTCAAAGAAGACAAATTCAGCAACGTCTAATGCAAGAACCACTGAACAGTCAAATACCAGAGTGATAACAACAGTATCCGGAAGAAAAAAGGTTATCCATAAAGTGAAGAAGCCAACAAGACGAAATACAAAGTTTCAGCGAGTATGTATGGCATAAGCTATAATAAAAAGACGATTTGTTCAGACAGGAGTAATCTCCTGTCTGAATGGCGTGAAAGGTACATTTGTATGAAGAAAAGAAGTATATGGAATAAATATGGAAAAAAAAACAGCAGAATATGTGAATGAATGGGGAAAATGGTATCGTTTCGATACATACGCTGATTTTGGTATAAATATAGTTGTATATATTGTTATGTTGTGTCTTCCTTTTGCCCTTTTAATTGTGGGGAATTCGAATATAATTCAAGCCATAATATATGCTATATTTATGTTACCCATATGTTGGGGTGTGTCATATTGTAATTATATGAATATGTATACAAGTATGGTTCGGATGGGACAGTACTGTTTAGATGAAGATGGGATTAAATTTGATTATTTTCCCAATATTCATAGAGAGGTTAGGTGGGAAGAAATTGAGTTAATTGAAAGAAGAACGATCGAGGCGATTAGTCCCAAAATAGAGAATGTAATAGATCGTGATAATTTTTTTCATTTGTAAAAATGGTTGTACTGAAAATGAGAAAAAGGCAAAAACCAGAGGCATGTTTTTTTATGCTAAGCACAGGAAACAAATTATGCTTATTGGATATTCAAAGGAACGCGAGGAGGAATTTCGTCAATATTGGGATAAGGAAATTCGAGATCAAAGAAAATGGACTCGAGGGATGAATCTTTTTTGAGTAGGTGAGGGTCAGAAAGCCAGAGGGGTCAGTTCTGAATGGCTTTTTAAGTGGGTACGCTGGCTTAATCAGTGTCCCCTGGCGGTTCTTTTTTTATTTAAAAGAGTTTTTGAAAACTTTTTTTGCGATGATACAATATACCAGTAAAGAGAAAAAGCATAAAGCTGAGATGGCAAGCTTTAAAAGCAAGTTTTAAACGTAAGCTTCAAATGCAAGTTTCAAATGAAAACTTCAAATGCAAGCTACAGCTGCAAAGTACAAGTGCACTGTAAAAATACACGATACAGAAAGGATAAGGGATGTCTGACACAGAATTTGAATCATTTGTCATGAACGCAGGGCCGGATATTCTGAGGTTCTGCCGTATCATTACGAATAACAAAGAGCAGGGAGATGAGCTATATCAGGACGCGATGGTTTTGTTATTGGAAAAGCGGGCGTCATTGAAAGCAGAGCAAAATAGCAAAAGCTATGCGTTGTCTGTTGCTGTTTTGCTGTGGAAAAACAAAAAGAAAAAATATGCAAACCGTATGCGAATCGCGCCAGTCAGCAGCTTGGAAGAGCATCAGGAAACGGTTTCTTCATTTGCGGCGGATTGGGACACGACACCGGAACAGATGATGATCAACAAACAGGAGATTGCAGAGGTGAGAAATGCAGTGCAGATGCTACCAGAAAAATATCGAATTCCAATCTGCTTAAGTTACAGTGCTGGGCTGACAATGGAAGAAATTGCAACATGTATGAAAGTGCCGGTCAATACGGTGAAAACAAGAATCAGAAAGGCAAAATCAATTTTAAAACAGGAATTGGAGGCGAGAGGAATTGACAGATGAGCGATTTGAACAGTTGATGAAGCAGGCATTGAAGCTTGAAATTGATGAGCGAGATGTTGATGATCCAAAAAAATACAAATAATTATAAAACAGAATGAAACGAAAAAGAAGGTTGCGTGTCTGTATAACAGCAGGAATTGCTGCGGCTGCCTGTGTGGTTGCAGGTGTGCAGCTCAATCGTTTTGGAAATGGACAAGTACCGTATACAGAAACAAAGCAGGATTTTGTTACAAACAAAACATCATCTGCATTTTCACTTTGCGTTTATGCATCGGAGCTCAGTTCGGAAAATTCGGTGGCGTTAAACAATGAGAACGGAAATTCGTGGGTATTCGGTATGAGATCAGACAGTGATATGCTCAGCTATTGCATCGCTTTTCCTGTTTCGTGCAAAGGTGAACAGATAAAGCAGATCACATATACGATTAACAAGGGGGCGTTTCAGATCATCGGGGAGAATCCTGAGAAGTTTTGCACACAGATGACTCTATATACAGAGCAGACAATGAATTTGCCAAGAATTTCCCAAAACAAGGAGCAGCAGGAAAGTGTTCTGTATTGTACTTCCTATACCATTGATTATGAAAATCAGGATGCGGGGTGTTTTGTTAATATTTGTGGATTCACGGCGGATGATGAGCAAACGGAAAACTTATTTTTTAAGAGTGAATCAATTGAGGCAGGAAAATGGACAGAGGAGTTAAATTCGATTCTTTTCGATAAAATACAGGTTACAGTTTGTGTAGCGTTTGAGGATGGCACAAATAAAACTCAGACGATTGCAATAGCGGCAGCAGCTAGTGATGCAAACAGTACGTATGAGAAAGGGCAGACACAGAAGGAGAAATTGATTCAGTATGAGATGAGGTGATCGAATGAGAAAACGAGGAAAAGTGAAAATTGTTTTGACTGTTTTTATAATAGTATTATTTTCTTGTACAGCGGTGATAGGCAACAGTAGAACAGGCGTGATTGAAAACGTGATGGCAAAAAATGCTGCCGATGTAGATATTCTGACGATTAAATCAAGAGTATTCACAGGGGAGGAGATCATTAAAGCATGGCTAGACACGGATACACTTGATGAGAATTGCTTAACGGTATTAGCGCAGCGTGGGACGGCAGCAGTCACGACGACCTATGATACTGGAAAGCAAAAAATAAAAGTAAATTGGAGTCAGGGAGTCTTTAACGGTGCCATTATTCAGATAAAGGGACGAGAAGAACAGACGCGTGAGAAATGGACGGCTCGTTGGCAAAAGACCTTTGAAAACTTAGAAATTTCGGTTGATGATTCCTATGAAGTGCAGTGGCAGGGCGAAAACAGTGATGAGGAGCATGATATTTATTATATACAGGAAAATGGAATTCATCTATGCCCGAAGGGGTACACGTTAGGCGATTCGGGACAATGCTGGGGACAGTCGATTGATATTGGAATCGAGCCGGACGGCTATTATGTATCCTTCAATAATGTATCGGAAGTAATCGCGCGGGAGAAAAAGAAAGGACGAAGACTAATCACAAAGGAGGAAGCGATACAGGCATGTATTGACAATGTGTTTCGAGATCAAAATGCGGAAGATGAGGTTGGATTATTACTAGATGAGGCGTTCTGCCAAATGGAGTATTTGATGATCGAAAAAGGAGCGCAGGATGATGAGAACGTGTGTGATATTGGCTATTATGTGCGGATTCCAGTAGCTTATACAGATGGCGTGAATCAGTATGTCATTGAGGGCTTTGTCGATGGAGAGTATCCATATTGCTACAGCGGTGGAATGGCAGCAGACTTTAACTAGACAAAACAGATTGAATAAGACGGAGGGGATGCATATGATCAGACGGGAAGCAAGACGTATTTTGATATCTCCATTAGCATGGTTTTGTGTATTTATTTACACCGCAGTTATGTTGATGGGGATTGCAGAGACGTTAAAAGTGAAAGAGGCAGTAATTGATACAGGTTGGTTGGACCAGTTGTGTCAGACAGAGGAGTATGGGATCACAGTTTTAGTAAAGAATCTAGTGTTCCCGATGAGTGTTGCATCGGTTTATTTCGATGAAAAGAAGGGAAAATGTGATTGGGTGAAAATGATGCGAACCAGTCGCTTTCACTATTGTGTGACAAAAGCAATCGCTGTGTTTGCTGGCAGTATTTTCTTATATATCATGAGTGTGCTGGCATTTGTGGCGATTGGAAGTATGATGCATCCAGAAATTTTAACGGTCACAAAGAACTCGTTTTTATTGACAGGTGAAATGTGGCAGAGGTGGATATCAGGATGGAAACTATTGGGCCGTGTTCTTTTTGTATATCGTTTTAAATGCACTTCACGTAGCCGCGTGGTCCTCAATGTTAGGCTTGTGTGTCTCTGTTTTTAGTGAAAATCGGTACGTGGTTGCAGCAGTTCCTTTTTTTATCAACAGAAATTTTCTTTATTTGGGCGATAAAGTCGACGGACTTTCTATGCTTAGTCCATATCAATATCGGCCAACACAGTTTTGGTTTACAGGTACGCCGATGGATCTTTTTTTGCTTGTTTTGAAAAATCTGGCGGTACTGTTTCTATTTACATTTATTTTTATCAAAGAAATAAAATGGAGGGCATCACATGGCTGATAAAAACAAAACGAAAACGGCAAGGCAAATCGTTGGCTATGCACGTCTGAATTTTCATATGGGAATGCGTCAGGGAAAAAATCTGGCTGTTTTATTGTGCATGGGCTGCTTTTTGCTTTATTATCTCGGTGGCATTCGTGGGTATCTGGCATCGGCAGAAGAAACGGTCAGTGTGCAGGAGTTATTCCTGGCTATGATGAATACACATTATACGGCAATGACAGTCTGGGTTGGCTATCTGCTTGTGATCTGTGATATTCCATATAGTGAGAAGGGGATTTACCCATATCTTATTCGCACATCTCGAAAAAGTTGGTTACTTGGTCAGATTTTATATCTGTTCTTGGTAACAATTTTCTATTTTTTTTATGTGGGACTAGTGCTTGCAGCAGCAATTGTTCCTCATATTTCATTTCGTATCTCGTGGACAAATGCTTTTGTCAAAATGCTGAATGCACCATGGAGATGTGGAATAAAGAATTATTTTTCTTTTACGTTTTCGCTAATAAAGCATAATTCACAGTATGTTGTGGTAGTACGACAACTCTTTTTATGTCTGCTTGTTTCGATGACTCTTGGCATGTTGACAATGGCGATTCATATGCTGTGGAAAAATGGCCCCGGTATATTGGTTGGCGCAGTGGCTCTGGCATGTGATTATCTGGTAACGGCGGTATTGGATGCGATTGTAGGACTTCGCTATTTTTCACCTCTTACATTGAGTCGAATTTCAGCACTCAGTACCAGCGTAAATGATCGGTTCAATCCATCATTTTCGTATGCGTGCCTATTTCTTGGCGGTTTGTTTGTGGTTTCACTGAGCATTAGCATCTGGAAATTAAGGCGCTATGAGTATGGGCGATAATGAGTATGGCCCATAAGCCAATAAGGGTGTACAAGAACTATTTTTGAGAGAAAGGATGCAAGATCAATAGTCAATGTTTTTCGGTCTAACATTATAATTATATAGGAAGGAACGTGACGTGTATGAGTGATTATATTCAATTAACAAATATCAGTAAAACGTTTGGAAAGCAGACTGTGTTGCAGCCGCTTACAATGGGGTTTGAGGAAGGAATGATTCACGGCATTATCGGGCGAAATGGTTCTGGTAAAACCGTTTTGATGAAAATGATTCTGGGTATTTTGCAGCCGACAACGGGAACGGTCATAGTGGGAGATAAGCGAATCGGAAAGGATGTGGATTTCCCAGAGAGTGCGGGTGCGATCATTGAGACGATTGAGTTTATTCCATATATGAGTGCATATCAAAATCTGGCAGACATCGCAGCGATGCGCGGCAATCTGTCAAAGACTCAAATAAAGGAAGTGCTAGAGATGGTCGGTTTAGGAAATGTCGGAAGAAAGCATGTATCAAAGTTTTCCATGGGAATGCGACAGCGCCTGGCAATCGCACAGGCAGTAATGGAGTCTCCGAAGCTTCTGGTATTAGACGAGCCGATGAATGGCATGGATGAGAAAGGCGTGGAGGAGATGCGGCGGCTGATTTTAGCGAGAAAAGCGGCGGGTACAACGATCATCCTTTCCAGTCACAATATAGAAGATATCCGTATCTTATGTGATCAGGTGTACCGCATAGATGCAGGAGTTGTCATGAGAGAAGTTGAATGAGAAACTGAAGTGACCATGGGGACAGGTCCGGCGGCCTTTTAATTGGGTACGTTGGCTTAATTACTGTCCCTGTGGCTTAAAATTAAGTTATGCAAAAGGCGTCAGAAGCTGCAAAAGCGGCTATGGCGTCTTTTTTGACGCAGCTCTGTCACAGTTTAAAGAGACCGCAAACAATGTGGTCTTTTTTGCATATAAGAAGCATCTAACCTGCATTGTATCATACCTTTTTGTGTGGTACCATAGCTTTATCATTTTGATAGAAGGTATATTGACGCAGTGCTAGGTACTCTTACAATTTTCAGCCATCGAATGACCGTTGTAAGAGTGCTTGGTAGCAAATTCTTGCTATATCATTTTGGAATAAAAGCTGTTATCATATAGAAATACCACGTGGACACTAATTGAGCCAGTGTACCCAATAAAAGAGCCGGCGTTCCTGTCCCCCTGGCGGTGTTGGCTGAATACAGAGCTTCCAAAGTGGAGTATACCGATTATCAGTCGGCAGTTGCAAAGTGGGAACAGCAGAGCGGAAATAAGGCAGAATCGGACAGTATGAAGGCGAGATTGCAAAGGAAGCAACAGGAAGTGCAGGAACGGGAAAATAACAGACAGAGCCACCATCACAAGAAGGACAGAGGTGGCAGATAAAGATTGTTGTAGAGGGGATAAAACCCCTCTATGATTTTATGTTGGCAACTATAGGTTGCGAAAAAGAACTTTGAAATTGGTGGTAAAAATAATAAAGATTTTGTACAATAAAATCAATAATTGCAGGAGGTAATCTTTTATGAAGTTATCTGAAAAAATAATAGAATTGCGGAAAGCAAACGGAATGACACAAGAAGAACTTGCATCAAAATGTAATGTAAGCAGACAATCAATATCCAAGTGGGAAGCGGACATTGCGTTGCCGGAAACGGATAAATTGTTAATACTGGGAGAATTGTTTCATGTTTCCATGGATGTGTTGTTAAAGGATGAATTGACATTAAGTGAAGTTAAGGAAGTGCACACTTGTGGAAATAATGCAATTCAAGGGAAGAAGCAGGAAGTATATGAAGGAGTATTGATTAAAGAAAGTGTAACAGATGATACCATCATTGACTTGCTGAATGTACATAAGATTGAATTATGGAATACCGGTGGAAAGCCGAAATATTGGACGGTATTGTTTTTTACCAGTGATAAAAAGGATTTTCCAGAGCAAGTATCCAAAGTAATGGGGAATGACCCGGATAACGGTGGAAATTGGTTTGTTGATTTTAAGGCTGGAAATGAGAAGTACATTGTTTTCAAAAATAAAATATTGAAATATCAGATTGGCAATCAGAAAGAAAAAGATTATGTATGCAACGAATGTCGGAAGATGGGAATTACCGACGGGGAAATGAATTGGTCAGAATAGGAGCGGATATGAGAGTATTATTAACATCAGCAGGTTTGGAAACAGAAGAAATCAAAGACTATTTTGTGAAAATGTTGGGAAAAGCTGTGTCAGAGGTAAAGGCGTTATTTATCCCTACAGCAGCTATAGATGCAGGGGCAATAGAGGTGTTGCCGAAATGCATGAATGATTTATTAAAATGTGGTATTTCTAATAAAAATATTAAAGTTTTTGATTTGCACACAGGAATGGAAATAGCTGAATTACAGAAATATGATGTGGTATATTTGTGTGGTGGGGATACAACTTATTTGCTTGAAAGAGTAAATGCTACCGGATTTAGTACAACCTTAATGGAGTATATTAAGCAGGATGGAATGGTAATTGGTGTGAGTGCCGGAAGCCTTCTTTTCTCAAATAATTTGGTAGGAAATTTAGGGCTGATAAATACAAGATTGGATGTGCATTGTCCGGATGGAGAAGTGAGAGGTAAGGTAGAATATCCGCTAAAGGATAACATCAGATTAACCAATACCTGTGCCCTTGTCATACGAGAATTTCCGGATGAATTAGAAATAATTGGCGAATAGGAAGATAAACGATGTTTGAAGGTTTTAATGAGTCTACAATAGGCTATTATCAGGCAATCAGCACGAATAACTGCAAAAATACTCATCAAGATAATCAAGTACTATATCTTGAAGGTGTGAAATATCCACTGGAGGAATTGTATTATGAACTGTATAGCTATTTTAGTAAAATAGACAGTGATTTACTAACCAATAAGAGAAGAAGTATTTCTTCGGCATATAATGATGCTCGCTTTTGTAGTGACACCCCCATAAAGGAATATTTCTATATTCGATTTAAGCTGGATACAGCCAATAAGAAAAATGCCCTTGGGTTCTTTTTTGATGCCTCTTTAACAGGGTATAAATTTGGATTGAATATTTATAATTTAGATGCAAGAGGTATGGAGAAGATACGAGATTACATATTGGATAATAAACATTATGCGAAAGAAATAATTGAAAAATTCAATAAGGCAGGATTACTGGAAGTACGCGGAGAAAAATATAAAAGAGCATATTATCCGGATGAGAACGCAGTGTTGCAGGAGTGGTTGGAACGCAAGAAAATATCGTTTGTACATGAAGATGAACTAAGTAATGTTTTTTACGGAAGAGATATGCTGAATTGTATTTTGAATGCTTTTGATAGCGTGCAGGATGTGTATTTTATGCTGAAGGAAGCGTTGCAAATGACCAATACTTAAGAAAAGGAGATTGTTATGTATAGACTGGGGATAATTGAAGAAAGTATTGATAATAAAAATGTATTATGTAGTTTGGCTTCATATTTTGTGTCACAGCGTATTGAAAATGTGCCGGAAGATGAATATCCAGTATGGCATATAAACGAGTATCAAGTTGCGGAACATAAAATCACGGATGTAGCGGATGTGTTGAAACAGCACATTAAAGAAACATGGTACTGTCATGCCTTTAGTGAAGATAAATTGCTTGTTATGTTAAAAGGTAAATGGTTTGAAATATCTTTAAAAAGAGATGAAACATGGGATGAGATGATAGAGTATGGAGTTGTTCATGCAAATGTAGAAAGGCGTTATTTGGAAACAATTCCTTTGCACATATAGAATTATGAAAAGAAGTAGGAACGATTGACTCTTCTGTTGGGAGTGATTATAATTGGTACATGGCAACACTTTGGCAACAGAAAATCAGTAAGCTAAAATAAAGTGTGCAAATAAAGTAAAATATAGGCAGATCTCAAATGAAACTTAAACAAAATAGTTTAGCTTAGAACGACAACTTGCCGAGTTTGAACGTGAAATGGCAAAATATGATATCATTGTAGGAAAGATTGCTGATGATGCAACAAACGCTACTCTTACCGCATATCTTGCCGGGGTTTTTGGGACTGCAGGTGATAAGGTAGCAGATGATTTTTGTATCAGACAGTTACTGCCTAATAAATTAAAAGATCAATATTGCTTCAAAACAGAAGCTGCTATTAAGTGTCTGAAATTTGTGAAAGGTGAGAAGATATGGCTGAAGTAAAAATTTCAAAAGAAAAAATAAATTATACAATCGATCTTCTTATTACTATGGTGACAGAAGAAATTGCAGAAGAGACGGGAAAAGACAGAAAAGAGGTATTGACAGATTTTCTGTGTTCAAAGACTGGAAAAGCACTGTATGATGAGAACACAAAGTTGTGGTGTAATGGTCCAGCATATATAGCTGAACTTTATATGGAGGAATTAAAGAAATTCTGATATAGATGCGAGTTTAAATTTATGTGCATTACATAAAAACGTGCAGATACACATAAAATGGGAATAAAGTTATGCAAAAGGCGCCAGAAGCTGCAAAAGCGGCTATGGCGTTTTTTTGACGCAGCTCTGTCACAGTTTAAAGAGACCGCAAACAATGTGGTCTTTTTTGCATATAAGAAGCATCTAACCTGCATTGTATCGTACCTTTTTGTGTGGTATCATAGCTTTATCATTTTGATGGAAGGTATATTTGCGGAGGAAACAGATGGAAAAAAGACAGACATGTGATCTGGCAGGAATCTGGCGCTTTGAGATTGATAAAGAGGACAGAGGCTTTGCCGAGCACTGGGAAAAACGAAGACTGACACATACGATCACGCTGCCTGGATGTCTGCAGGCGCAGGGCTATGGTGATGCGATCAGTGAAGATACACCGTGGGTTCAAAGTTTGTATGATGCGCTGTGGTATCAGCGCGGCGAATATGCGTATGCGCAGGAGAATGGAACAAAAGTGCCATTTTTGAGTCAGCCGCCGCGCCACTATACAGGAAAGGCGTGGTATCAGAAGACAATTTTTGTGCCTGAAAAATCAGATGGGTTTGTTGGCCGTCTGACGCTTGAGAACACAAAATGGAAGACAACGCTTTGGATTGATGGGGAATGCAAAGGCAGCATAGTAAGTCTTTGTGCGCCGCACGTATATGAGACAGGAGCATTGTCAGCAGGAGAGCATATCGTTACGCTTTGTATTGACAATGGCTGGCAGCTGCCGTATCGGCCAGATGGTCATGGCGTGTCAGATGCGCTAGGCGCAACATGGAACGGTGTGGCAGGAGCGATTACCTTAGAACTATTCAATCGTGTTTGGATTGAGCGTGTTCAGGTGAATGCGCAGCTGCCGCAGGCTACCATACAGGTGCACCTGAAAAATGAGACAAGCCATACTCAAAACTGTATAATTCGCGTACAGGATATTGCACGCACGGATATCAGTGCCAAGATGATCTGCGTGCTCACACCGGGAAGCCAGATTTGTGAGCTTACGCTGAACTATTCATCTGATACATTACTTTGGGATGAGTTTGATCAAGGCTTACAGAACCTTATAGTAACATTGTCCTCTATAAGCAATGCACCGCAAGGAGAAATGCAATCATCCATCACACAATTACCATTACAGAGCAAAGAAATGGTATCGCAGTTTCCAAAAGCAGTACTACAGACTAAAGAAGTCACCTTTGGTTTTCGCAGGGCAGAGGTAAAGGACGGTCATTTTGTTATCAATGGGCGAAACACATATCTTCGTGGAACTCATTTTGGAGGCGATTATCCTTTAAGCGGCATTCCGGATTGTGACAGCGCATACTGGGATAAAATCATGGAGGCTGTGAAGACGTGGGGCATGAACTTTATCAGGTGCCATTCATATTGTCCGCCAGAGGCTGCATTTGAAGCAGCTGACCGCGCTGGTGTCTATTTGCAGATAGAGTGCGATATGTGGAATGTGTTTGCGCCAGATGCGCAAATGAACAACGTATTGTGGGAAGAGACAAAGCGTATACTTGATACATTTGGCAATCATCCGTCCTTTTTAATGCTGTCTCCGAGCAATGAGCCGGGTGGAGACTGGCTTATGCCACTTACTGATTGGGTATCAAAGTGTCGCGCATATGATAGCAGACATCTTTATACCATTCAGTCCGGATGGCCATATCCTATGGAGCCGGATAAAATCACGGGAACAAATTATGTCTATTTTCATAGATCAGGCTTTGGCATACAGCCAGGCGGAACCATCCGTGGACCGCGCGGTTGGAATGGTGGTGATTACCGTGAATCATTAAAAGATATCTCTTACCCTGTAATATGTCATGAGCTTGGCCAGTGGTGTGCGTATCCGGATTTTGATGTGATTGATAAATTTACAGGCTATTTGCAGCCGGGGAATTTAGAGATCTTTCGTGAGAGTGCGCGTGCGCATGATGTGTTGGGGCAAAATAAGGAATTTGTCTATAATTCAGGACGGCAGCAGGTGCGTATGTTAAAGGAAGATCTTGAAGCAAATCTGCGAACACCTTATATATACGGTTTTGAACTTCTTGATCTTCATGATTATTTGGGACAGGGAACGGCACTTGTCGGTATTCTCGATCCATTCTGGGATTCAAAAGGCTATGTTACTCCAAACGAGTGGCGTCAGTTTTGTGATGAAACCGTACTTCTTGCGCGCATCGAGTCCTACTGCATCGACTGTGCAAAAAATGCTACGATCAGCATCCCAATCGAGGTCAGCCATTTTGGTCGCGCACCGTTACAGTCTGTTTGCATTCATTGGCAGCTTGAGCAGCAGCCAGTTACCGAGTATACATACGGTGAACATGGCAAGACACTTACGCAGACCGTATTTCAGTCGCCTGTTCTTTGCGGAACACTAAAGCAAAGAGATTATGCGCTAGAGAAAAATCAGTCTGCCGGCTGCATTTACTTGAATATGGAAGATATAGAGCCAAATCGTGTTTATACATTGCGCGTAAGCATGAAGGCAAATGGAAGGATAGTGGAGAATACCTGGCAACTTTGGATATTTGACAGCAGCAAATTAAATCCAGTTTCTACACCAGACGAGTCAAAAGCAGAGTCTGATACGCACGAAGCAGTTTTCATCACTTCAGACCGCTTCCACGCCGAAACACTTCTTAATGAAGGAAAGCGTGTATTGTTTGAATTGCCATATGAGGATACTTCATATGATTGTCCGCCTGTTCGCTTTAATCCGTCCTTCTGGAACTCACAGATGGGACCGACTTGGGCGCGAGGTATGGGCATGATAATTCAAAATGCACATCCGGCATTTGCATCATTTCCAACAACTGCTGACGGCGGATGGCAGTGGCAGTCATTAATTGAAAATGCAAGAGGTCTTCGAGTAGAAAAACTTGGCTGCGATTGCATTACAAACCTTGTTCAGCCGATTGACGAATGGAACAGAAACAACAAGATGAGCCTTCTTTTTGAGTGTCAGGTTGGAACAGCCCGTCTTATGATGACTTCCATAAATCTTGAACAGGATACCCCACAGGCCGCAGCCCTAAAGAAAAGCATTCTTTCTTATATGAAGAGCGATGCTTTTGAACCGCAGGGACAAGTATCATGGAAACAATTATCATCGCTGTTTGAGATAAATGATGTAATGAAAGAACTAGGTGCAAAGATAGATGATGATTCATTATCTGCCTGTCTTGATGGAAATCCGCAGACCTTTGTGCGGCTTACGGGTGGCTATCCGTATTCCTTCATTATTCAGACACCACAAAAGCATGACATTTCTGGTATACTCTATATGCCGCGTCAAAATCATCGTGAACATGAGGGTGAGCTTCGCAGCTATCTTATCGAGGCATGGTTAGACGGTA
>ENA-OPYX01001263-OPYX01001263.1-human-gut-metagenome-genome-assembly--contig:-NODE-1263-length-13749-cov-4.476435_pt1 | contig 13749 bp, 12 predicted proteins | sample MGYA00242639_ERZ504486 | MGnify/ENA primary metagenome ERZ504486 (study PRJEB26092, sample SAMD00036296) | human gut metagenome | host: Homo sapiens | study: EMG produced TPA metagenomics assembly of... | reverse complement strand
GAACCCGTGCAAAGAGGCTGGCGGAAGATTTAAGAGATTATAATCTAAGCAGTTATTACGGTGAAGAATTGGAGCGCGAAGTAAAGCCGGGAGAAATTATGACGGCATATGGATACATTGCGGAAGGGTATGAATATCCAATGCTTAAATTCACTGTGATCGCAGAGTCGGATATTTTCGGAAAAAGAAAAAGAAGAAAAGAGAAAGACTTATGAAGGAAGGAAGATCCAGAGCTTTTCGGAACTGAAGCCGGGAGATTATGTTGTTCATGAGAATCACGGCGTAGGCATCTATCAGGGAATTGAAAAGATTGTTGTAGACAAGATTTCAAAAGATTATATGAAAATCTCGTATGCACAGGGCGGAAATCTTTATATTCCGGCAACACAGCTGGATCTGATACAGAAATACGCCAGTGCCGATGCAAAGAAACCAAAGCTGAATAAACTGGGAACCCAGGAGTGGAACCGGACCAAGACCAGGGTGCGCGGTGCCGTAAAAGAGATTGCAAGAGATCTGGTGAAGCTGTATGCGGCAAGACAGGAGCAGGATGGTTATGTCTACGGAGAAGATACAGTATGGCAGAGAGAATTTGAAGAGATGTTTCCGTTTGAAGAGACGGAAGATCAGATGATGGCGATCGAGGCTGTAAAAAAAGATATGGAAAGTCATAAGATCATGGATCGTCTGATCTGTGGGGATGTTGGATTTGGTAAGACAGAGGTTGCAATCCGTGCGGCATTCAAAGCTGTACAGGAGAGTAAACAGGTAGTCTATCTGGTTCCGACAACGATTCTTGCACAGCAGCATTACCGGACATTCGTACAGCGTATGAAAGAGTTCCCGGTGCGGATTGACCTGATGTGCAGATTCCGTACACCGGCACAGCAGAAAAAGACGATCGAGGATGCGAAAAAGGGACTGGTAGATATCATTATCGGAACACATCGGGTACTGAGTGAAGACTTGAAATTCAAAGATCTGGGGCTTCTGATCATCGATGAAGAACAGCGGTTCGGTGTTCAGCACAAAGAAAAAATCAAGAAATTGAAGGAAAATGTAGATGTATTGACACTTACAGCGACTCCGATCCCGAGAACACTTCATATGAGCCTGATCGGTATTCGCGATATGAGTGTATTGGAGGAAGCACCGAATGACCGTATGCCGATCCAGACATATGTTATGGAATATAATGACGAGATGGTACGTGAAGCAATCGAACGGGAATGCGCAAGACAGGGGCAGGTATACTATGTCTATAACCGTGTGGAAGATATCGATGAGGTAGCAGGACATGTGCAGAAGCTGGTGCCGGATCTGTCGGTTGCCTATGCGCACGGACAGATGCGGGAGCATGAACTGGAGAGGATCATGTACGACTTTATCAACGGAGAGATCGATGTGTTGGTATCCACAACAATCATAGAGACCGGACTGGATATCTCAAATGCAAATACGATGATCATTCATGATGCAGACCGGCTTGGACTTTCACAGCTTTACCAGCTGCGCGGACGTGTCGGACGTTCCAACCGCATGGCATATGCATTCCTTCTCTACCGGAGAGATAAGATGTTAAGAGAAGTGGCAGAAAAGAGGCTGGCTGCTATCCGTGAATTCACGGACCTTGGCTCAGGATTCAAGATTGCGATGCGTGACCTGGAAATCCGTGGAGCGGGAAATCTTTTGGGTGCGGAGCAGCATGGTCATATGGAGGCGGTCGGATATGACCTTTACTGTAAGATGTTGAACGAAGCGGTGAAGCATCTGAAAGGTGAGATGGAAGAAGAGGAGACCTTCACAACTACGATGGATCTGAATGTGGATGCATTTATTCCGGCATCTTATATTCCGAATGAATACCAGAAACTGGATGTCTATAAACGAATCGCTGCTATTGAGAGCCGGGAAGAAATGGAAGATATGGCAGAAGAACTGACAGACCGGTTTGGAGATATTCCGAAGAAGGTGGAGAAACTTCTGGAAGTTGCCGCATTGAAAGCACAGGCACATCAGTTGTATGTAACGGCTGTCGAACAAAAGGGAGAGGTTTACACATTTATCATGTATGAAAAAGCGAAGGTACATCCGGAACGGATTCCGAAGCTGATCGAAGATTTCCGTGGGGAACTGACATTCAAAGCAGACGGAGCCCAGCCGTGTTTTATCTATGAGAAGAAGAGAAGAAATCTGAAAGAGAAGCAGACAGATGCACTGGAAATTACGAAAAATGTGTTAAATGGGTTGAAAGGATTGATAGGTGGAGAAAAAAGCGGTATAATTGACCCATTAAGCAAATAAAGGCAGGTTAGGATAAATGAAAAAAAGAGCATTAATATTAGCGCTGGCAGGGATTATGGCAGCATCACTTACCGGATGTGGATCGCTGAAGGATGATGCGGTGGTCGTAAAAGCAGGAGATGAAGAGATCACGGCAGGTGTTGCAAATTTCTATGCAAGATATACACAGGCTCAGTACGAAACATACTTTGCAAGCTATTTCGGCGGAGATGATATGTGGACGAAAAATGCGTCAGACGGCAAGACCTATGAAGAATCGATCAAAGAAACTTTGCTGGATGATCTGAAGAATATGGCACTTCTGGAAAAGCATATGAAGGATTATGACGTAAAGCTTACAAAAGCAGATAAAAAAGCAATCAATGATGCGGCTGAAGAATTTGACAAGGCCAACTCCCAGAAGAAAAAAGACAAGGTATCTGGTTCCGAAGAGAATGTAAAACGTGTCATGACATTGATGGTGATCGAGCAGAAGATGCGTTCGGCAATCGTAGCGGAAGCAAATGTGAATGTAACAGATGAAGAAGCAGTACAGAAGCATATGCAGTATGTGGAGTTTGATTATACTACATCATCAGATTCGTCCGATTCATCAGATACGACTGTATCCGATGATGAGAAGAAGCAGGTAAAGGAAAAAGCTGCGGCATTTGTAGAGGGAGCAAAGACGGCGGAAGATTTTGCATCCTATGCAACCGAACAGGGGACCGAAGCAAAAGATGCAACGTTTGATTCGGATTCTGTAAGTCCGTCTAAAGAAGTTGTAAAAGCAGCAGACAAATTGGGAGAAGGTGAGCTTACGGGTGTGGTTGAAAGCGATACCGCATGCTATGTGGCAAAAGTTACAAGCCTCAATGATGAAGCAGCCACAGAGACCAAGAAACAGTCCCTGCTCACGGAGAAACAGGATAAATACTATAAAAAAGTATTAAAGAAATGGAAGAAAGAGGAAAAAATCACTGTTCACAAAGGAACATGGAATAAGATTGATTTCACGAAATTGAGCGTAAAAGCCAAAGATACAAGTACAACCGGAACAAGTACAGACAGTACTTCGGGTAATTAAGACGAATAAATATAAGAAGAATGGGCAGCATCCAATCGGGTGCTGCCCATTCATAATGGTACTGTCTTAATTCATAAAAGCAGATACGATCTCGTTAACGAGCTTTCCGTCTGCCTTGCCTTTTACTTTAGGCATCAGGTTCTTCATGATCTTTCCTTTATCCTTTGCAGTAGGAGCATCCAGTCCCATTTCTGCAAGAACAGAAGCAACAACTTCTTTGATCTCTGCTTCATCCATCATCTTAGGAGCATACTGTTCCAGAACTGCAAGACGCTTATTGCATTCTTCGATGATCTCTGTACGGTCTGCAGGAGTCATATCGAGTGTCTCTTTTGTCTGCTTGATCTCTTTTAAGATAACTTGTGTCTCTTCTTCCGGTGTCAGATCCGCACGTTTGTCGATTGCTTTATTCTTAAGAGCTGCAAGCAGCATGGATAAAGTTTCCTTTGTGTCTTTGTCTTTTGCTTTCATGGCTTTGACCATATCAGCACGTACTTCATCAATTTTACTCATGATTCATTCCTCCTAATATTTTCTTCCAACTATTATACAAAACTATTGAAAAAATATCCAGTCTAATATCAGAATGAATAATTCCATCTTTTTCTCAGCATACTAACCATATGTTAGAAAATATGGAAAAAACAGAAAAAAACAGAAAAAACAGGAGGAAGATAAATGCTATGAAAGCAACAGGAATCGTAAGAAGAATCGATGATCTGGGACGTGTAGTCGTTCCAAAAGAAATCAGAAGAACACTGAGGATCAGGGAAGGCGACCCACTGGAGATATTCACGGACAAGGAAGGAGAGATTATTCTGAAGAAATATTCTCCGATCGGAGAATTATCGGCATTCGCCAAACAGTATGCAGAAAGTCTGTCGCAGATGCTGGGATGTCTGGCAGGAATCTGTGATATGGATCAGGTGGTCGCAGCGGCAGGAAACGGGAAGAAAGAGCTACAGGATGAAGATATAACAAGGGAACTCGGAGAGTTTCTGAAGGAAAGAAAGACGCAGAATGCAAAAGCAGGAGAAAAAAGATATGTGCCGGTGGTGAGCAAAACAGAACCTTACAGTCAGGAGGTGATCAGTCCGATCCTGTGTGCGGGGGACGTGATCGGGGCGGTACTCCTGCTGAACATGGATCAGAAAGACTTGTTTGAAGAAAGAGAAATCTGCCTTGCGGAATATACAGCGAAGGTTCTGGGAAAACAGATGGAACAATAGAACAATTATGGACAGAACAGAAGCATAAATGAGAGTCTCTCTTCATAATCTGTGATAGATGAGGAGGGAGCAGATGAGAAAAAAAGAACAAAATGAAGTATGGATCATGTGGATGGTGAAAGCTCTTCTTGCGGCATATGTAGTGACAGGTATTCTTCTGATAATACTGGCGCTGGCTCTTTATAAATTCGAATTAAATGAAGGCGCGGTGACGGCAGGAGTGACGGCAGTCTATCTGATCTCGACATTTACCGGCGGACTTGTGGTGGGAAAACTTGCAAAAGTCAGGCGGTTCCTGTGGGGAATTGTTCTGGGAATATTGTATTTTGCGTTACTTTTGCTTGTCACAGTCGGAATCTACCGCACATTTCATGGAAACAGTACAGAGATATTGGTGACATTTGCGTTGTGTGCGGGAGGCGGCATGGCCGGCGGAATGATATCCTAAGAAAAGGATTGCGAAACCTATATTGAAATGTTATAATAACATAAGTTAAGCAATAGTAAGGAGGGACATGAACATGAAACATGTAAAATCATTGAATAAACCTATGAACAGCAACCTGAAAAAAAGTGGCTGTGGCGAATGTCAGACATCATGCCAGTCAGCATGTAAGACATCCTGCACAGTAGGAAATCAGACTTGCGAACAGAACAAATAATTTAAAATCATATGGATACTCGGGACAGCGGTCTTTAGGGTCGCTGTTTCTTGCTGTTCATGGAATTATCTGACAGCATGAGATTTCAGACAATCAGAGAAATAACAGGAATTTTCCGATATAGAATATGAAAAACAAGAAAGGGGTACCAGATATGATTCATCAGTACCGTAATAATGGATACAATATCGTTATGGATGTGTACAGCGGCTCTGTACATGTGGTAGATGATGTCTGTTACGATGTGATCGCAAAATTGAACGGATCAGAGACAGAACCAACTGCCGGATCATTAAAAGAAACAGGTATAAAAGAACAGCTTCTGCAGTCACTGGGAAGTAATACGAAGCGTCAGACATCGAAGATGCATTGTCAGACGTGATCGAGCTGACAGAAGGCGGACAGTTATTTGTAAAAGATACATACGAATGCATGATTGAAGAGGTGAAGAAGAGGAAAACGGTCGTAAAAGCATTGTGCCTGCACATTGCACATGACTGTAACCTTGCCTGTAAATATTGCTTCGCAGAAGAGGGAGAGTACCACGGAAGACGTGCACTTATGAGTTTTGAGGTGGGGAAGAAGGCACTTGATTTTCTGATCGCAAATTCCGGAAACCGCCGCAATCTGGAAGTTGACTTCTTCGGAGGCGAGCCTCTGATGAACTGGCAGGTTGTAAAAGATCTGGTGGCTTACGGAAGAGAACAGGAGAAGATCCACAACAAGCATTTCCGTTTTACCATTACGACCAATGGTGTTCTTTTAAATGATGAGATCCAGGAATTTGTAAATAAAGAGATGGATAATGTTGTATTAAGTCTGGATGGAAGAAAGGAAATCAATGACCAGATGCGTCCATTCCGTAACGGAACGGGAAGCTATGATCTGATCGTTCCGAAATTCCAGAAACTTGCAGAAAGTAGAAATCAGGAAAAATATTATATCCGTGGAACATTTACAAGAAACAATCTGGACTTTTCCAATGATATTATGCATTTTGCAGATCTTGGATTCAAACAGATGTCGATCGAGCCGGTCGTTGGAGATGAAAGCGATCCGTATGCAATCAGGGAGGAAGATCTTCCTAAGATCATGGAGGAATATGACAAACTTGCGAAGATGATGATCGAACGCGAGAAAGAGGGAAAAGGCTTCAATTTCTTCCATTTTATGATAGATTTAAATGGTGGTCCGTGTGTGGCAAAACGTTTATCCGGATGCGGTTCCGGAACAGAATATCTGGCTGTTACACCATGGGGCGACCTCTATCCATGCCATCAGTTCGTCGGGCAGGATGATTTTCTGATGGGTAATGTGGACGACGGAATCGTGAAGCCAGAGATTGCGGACGATTTCAGAAGCTGTAATGTGTATTCGAAAGATAAATGCAGAAACTGTTTTGCAAAATTCTATTGCAGTGGTGGATGTATGGCAAACTCTTACAATTTCCATGGTACGATCCATGATACCTATGAGATCGGCTGTGAGATGCAAAGAAAGCGAGTAGAGTGTGCGATCATGATGAAGGCTGCACTTGCAGAAGAATAAATAATGTGAGAGGATGTGTAGGAGAACGATGAAAAAGTCAAAAAGCATACTGAGTCTGCTTCTGACTGTAATCCTCATCGTCGGTCTTGGCTTTACTGTTATCACAGGAATTGGAAAATCTAAGACCGGTGCGATGAAGAATATCAAACTTGGTCTGGATCTTGCCGGTGGTGTCAGCATCACTTATCAGGTAAAAGATAAGAATCCGACCAAAGAAGAGATGAGTGATACTATCTATAAGCTGCAAAAGCGAGTAGAGCAGTACAGTACAGAAGCAAGTGTATACCAGGAGGGAGACGACCGAATCAATATCGAGATTCCTGGTGTTACAGATGCCAATAAGATTCTGGATGAACTTGGAAAACCAGGTTCCCTTTCTTTCCAGACGGCAGATGGTGAGACGGTCCTTACAGGAACCGATGTAAAGAGCGCATCTGCAAAGAGTGGTCAGGATGATATGGGGAATAAAGAATACTCCGTAGAATTGAATCTGACAAAATCAGGAACAAAGAAATTTGCTACAGCAACACAGAACAATATCGGAAAACAGATTGCGATCATTTATGACGGTGAGACCATCTCCAGTCCGGTTGTCCGGTCTGCGATCACAGGCGGACAGGCTTATATTACGGGAGACTTTACATACGAAGAAGCCGACAATCTGGCATCAACGATTCGTATCGGCGGACTGAAACTGGAACTGGAAGAACTCCGTTCGAATGTAGTAGGGGCACAACTTGGAGAACAGGCACTTAGCACAAGCCTGAAGGCGGGAGTGATCGGTCTGATCCTTGTATTCCTGTTTATGATTCTGGTATACAGGCTTCCGGGACTGGCATCCAGTCTTGCACTGCTGATCTATACAGAGATTGTATTGGTGATCCTGAATGCATTTGATGTAACCTTAACCCTTCCGGGTATTGCGGGTATCATTTTAAGTATCGGTATGGCGGTGGATGCGAATGTTATCATCTTTGCCCGTGTGCGTGAAGAGATGGCGAAAGGGAAAACTGTGAAGTCATCACTCAAGGCAGGATTCCAGAAAGCAATGTCAGCTATCGTTGACGGTAACGTAACAACCCTGATTGCAGCAGCGGTTCTGTGGTTCAAAGGTTCCGGAACAGTAAAAGGATTCGCACAGACACTGGCAATCGGTATTGTGGTATCCATGTTTACCGCACTGGTGATCACGCGTATGATAGTATATGCATTCTATGGAATCGGAATCCGCAAAGAGAGTCTGTATTATCATCAGATGAAAGAAAGAAAGCCGGTGAATTTCCTCGGAAAGAAGAAGATATTCTTCAGCGTTTCCATTGCACTGATCCTTGCAGGATTTGTGATCATGGGAGTCAATTCGGCAAAGGGAAATGGAGCACTGGCATACAGTCTGGATTTCCAGGGCGGAACTTCTATGAATGTGAAATTTGACAAAGATTATTCTATCGATGAGATCGATGAAGAGATTGTTCCTGTAGTAGAAAAGATTACCGGAGACCACAACATTCAGACACAGAAAGTGTCCGGAACCAAACAGGTCATTATTAAAACAAAGACATTAAGTCTTGCGAAACGTGAGCAGGTCAACAAAGCACTGAAAACTACATTCGGAGTGAAAGAATCCGATATCACAGCTGAAAATATAAGTTCTACGATCAGTGGTGAGATGCGTCGTGATGCAGTAATTGCCGTGATCGTGGCAACAATCTTTATGCTGCTTTACATCTGGTTCCGCTTCAAAGATGTACGTTTTGCTACAAGTGCGGTTGCGGCACTGTTACATGACGTTCTGGTGGTACTTGCATTCTATGCGGCATCCAGAATCTCAGTGGGAACAACATTTATTGCATGTATGCTGACGATTGTCGGTTATTCCATCAATGCAACGATTGTAATCTTTGACAGAATCCGTGAGGAACTTCCACTGATGAAGAGAAACGATGATCTGGCTGAAGTGGTAAATAAGTGTATAACACAGACGTTGACAAGAAGTATTTATACATCGTTGACGACTTTTATCATGGTATTTGTTCTGTTTATTATGGGTGTAAGTTCTATTCGTGAATTTGCAGCACCGCTTATGGCAGGTATCATCTGCGGAGGATATTCTTCCGTATGTATCACAGGAGCCCTGTGGTATGTTATGAAAACAAAAGCCTCTAAAAAAGCAACAAACAAAAAGAAAAAATAAATCAGAAAATGATTTGAAAAGCAGTTATGCCTGTTGACAGGGTATAACTGCATTTTTTTAAAATTAAAAAGTAATTGTACTTAGACTAAAGAGACAAAGGAGCGACAACAATGGAACGATGGGTTCTGCTGCGGAAAGGCGCAGATTTTGAGGCAATAGGAAAAAAAATACCAGATCAGTCCGCGGCTGGCATGTCTGATCCGGAACAGGGATGTGATCGGGGAAGAAGCGGTTGACCGCTATCTGAATGGAACAATCAGTGATCTGTATGATGGAATGCTGATGAAAGATATGGATAAAGCAATCGATATTCTGAAAGAGAAGATCCTGGAAGATAAGAAAATCCGGGTGATCGGAGATTATGATATAGACGGAGTGAATGCAACTTACATTCTGCTGGAAGGACTGGAACGTCTCGGTGCGGATGTGGACAGTGATATACCAGACCGTATCAGTGACGGATATGGACTGAACAGGCATCTGGTCGAAAGAGCTTATGAAGCCGGTGTAGATACGCTCATTACCTGTGATAATGGGATCGCAGCAGCAGATGAAATCGCGTATGGAAAAGAAATGGGGATGACAGTGATCGTAACAGATCACCATGAGGTCCCGTTTGATGAACACGATGGAGAAAAACGATACAGAATTCCGCCGGCAGATGCGGTTATGGATCCTAAGCAGCCGGATTGTCTCTATCCATTTAAAGGACTCTGCGGTGCTGCAGTTGCATACAAGCTGATGGAGGCATTGTGGGAGAGTATGGGAAAGGATTCGGCGGATCTGGATGATCTGATCGAAAATGTTGCGATCGCTACGATCGGAGACGTGATGGATCTGGAAGATGAGAACCGTATTTTTGTCAAAGAAGGTCTTCAGATGCTGAGACGCACAAAGAATCCGGGATTGAAAGCTTTGATCGAGTGTACAGGGATTGACAAGAACAGCCTGAATTCCTATCATATCGGTTTTGTACTCGGGCCATGTATCAATGCCAGCGGAAGATTGGATACAGCAAAACGTGCGCTGGAATTACTGAGAGCAGGAACGCAAAAGGAGGCAGATATCCTTGCAGGAGACTTGAAAGCGTTGAATGACAGCAGAAAGGATATGACGGAAGAGGCTGTAAAACAGGCAGAAGAGCAGGTGGAGACAACAACCATTTCCAAGGACAAGGTGTTGGTCGTTTATCTTCCGGATTGTCATGAAAGTCTGGCAGGTATCGTCGCCGGAAGGATAAGAGAGAACTATTATAAACCGGTGTTTGTACTGACGGATGCAGAAGAAGGAGTGAAAGGATCCGGAAGGTCGATCGACGGATACCACATGTATGAAGAACTGAATAAATGCAAAGAATTGCTGACGAAGTTTGGCGGACACCGGCTGGCAGCCGGATTGTCACTTCCGAAAGAGAATGTCGGGAAATTTCGTGAGATGTTGAATAAAAAATGTACGCTGACCGAAGAAGAGATGAAAGAAAAAGTAACTATCGATATGGAGATGCCGTTCGGATGTGTGACGGAAGGATTGGTGAAAGAACTGGAACTTCTGGAACCATTTGGAAAAGGAAATACAAAACCGGTATTTGCAGCACGCGATGTCACATTACTTGGTGCAAGAATTCTTGGGAAGAATAGAAATGTACTGAAATTACAGGTGCAGGATGTGAATGGATGCAGGATCGAAGCAATGCTGTTCCATCATGCAGATGATTTCCTGGGCAAACTGGAAGAACAGTATGGAAAGACAGAAGTGGAGGCACTCTTAAAAGGCCGTGGCAGACAGATCCGGATCTCGATGACATATTATCCGGATATTAATGAATATATGGGGAAAAAGACACCACAGATTGTTGTGACGCATTACCGTTAAACCATAGATTGAAAATTAGAAAAAGTAATGCTATACTTAAAGTTGTATTTTAGACAGAAATGGAGAGAGTATCATGAAAGCGATAGAAGAGTATGTAAGAAGCATTCCGGATTTTCCGGAACCGGGAATTATATTCAGAGATGTAACAAGCATTCTTCAGGATGCGGAGGGGTTACATCTGGCAATAGATCTGATGCAGGAAAAATTAAAAGACGTAGAATTTGATGTGGTTGTAGGACCGGAATCCAGAGGATTTATTTTTGGGGTTCCGATTGCGTATAACCTGCATAAGCCATTTATCCCGATCAGAAAAAAAGGAAAGCTCCCTTGCGAGACTGTTTCTGTTGAATATGAACTGGAATATGGTACTGCTACGATCGAGATGCATAAAGATGCGATCAAACCGGGACAAAGAGTGGTTATCATTGACGATCTGATCGCAACAGGCGGAACGAATGAGGCAATGGTAAAACTGATCGAAGGACTTGGCGGAAAAGTGGTAAAGACAGTATTTCTTATGGAACTTGCGGGATTAAATGGAAGAGATCGATTAGAAGGATATGATGTGGATGCCGTGATCACATATCCGGGTAAATAGGAGAAGCATCAAGGGAAGGAGGCGTTGATATGTCAGACAAGACAACATATGAATCACTGGACAACCGGATTGCACCGGAAGCCCTGACGAAAGACCATACAAAAGGACTTGCGGTCATAGACGGACATGCGGTGAAATCGCAGGAAGATTATGAAGATCCGGACCGGTTGTATGACATATTGATTGCCCGTATCCGAAAGTATCATCCGTCCACAGATGTTTCCCTGATCGAGAAAGCTTATAAGCTGGCAGTTGAAGCACATGGAGATCAGCGCAGAAAATCCGGAGAGCCATATATCATCCATCCGTTATGGGTAGCGATCATTCTGGCGGATCTTGAGATGGATAAAGAGACGATCGCTGCAGGAATGCTGCACGATGTGGTTGAAGATACAAAGTTTACGGAAGAAGATATCCGAAAGGAATTCGGAGCAGAAGTAGCACTTCTGGTAGATGGAGTTACCAAGCTGGGAAGACTTTCTTATTCTTCGGATAAACTGGAGGTACAGGCAGAAAATTTAAGAAAGATGTTCCTGGCAATGGCAAAGGACATCCGGGTCATCATCATCAAACTTGCAGACCGTCTGCATAATATGCGTACACTGCAGTTTATGACACCGGCGAAACAGAAAGAAAAAGCAAAAGAGACGATGGACATTTACGCACCGATCGCACAGCGTCTTGGAATTTCCAAGATCAAGACAGAACTGGATGATCTGGCACTTAAGTATTCACAGCCGGAAGTGTTCTATGATCTGGTGAATCAGATCAATGCCAGAAAGACTGAGCGGGAAGAATTTGTAGAGCAGATTGTAGATGAAGTGTCGACACATATGAAGAATGCGGGCATCAAAGCAGAAGTCAACGGGCGTGTCAAACATTTCTTCAGCATTTATAAAAAGATGGTCAATCAGGATAAGACAGTAGATCAGATCTATGATCTGTTCGCAGTCCGTATTATCGTAGAATCTGTAAAGGACTGCTATGCGGCACTCGGTGTGATCCATGAGATGTATACGCCGATCCCGGGACGATTTAAAGATTATATTGCAATGCCAAAACCGAATATGTACCAGTCACTGCATACAACGCTGATGAGTTCGGTCGGACAGCCGTTCGAGATCCAGATCCGTACAGAAGAGATGCATAAGACAGCTGAATATGGTATTGCGGCGCATTGGAAATATAAAGAGTCGAATGACGGTAAGAAGAGTGTTGAAGCACAGGAAGAAGAGAAGTTAAGCTGGCTGCGCCAGATTCTGGAATGGCAGAGAGACATGTCGGATAACCGGGAATTCCTGAATCTGATCAAAGGTGACCTTGATCTGTTTGCAGAAGATGTGTATTGCTTTACACCGCAGGGAGATGTCAAGAACCTGCCGAATGGTTCGACGCCGATCGACTTTGCTTATGCGATCCATAGTGCAGTTGGAAATAAGATGGTTGGAGCCAGAGTGAACGGAAAACTGGTCAATATCGATTATAAAATTCAGAACGGGGATCGAATTGAGATCCTGACTTCACAGAATTCCAAGGGCCCAAGCAGGGACTGGCTGAATATTGTGAAAAGTACACAGGCAAAGAACAAGATCAACCAGTGGTTTAAAAAAGAATTCAAAGAAAGTAATATCATCCGTGGAAAGGATATGATTGCTACATACTGCAAGGCAAAGAGTATCAATCTTACAAATATTATTCAGCCGAAGTACCAGGAGATCGTGCAGAAAAAATATGGATTCAAAGACTGGGAATCTGTGCTGGCGGCAATCGGTCACGGAGGATTAAAAGAAGGACAGGTAGTAAACCGGCTTGCAGAAGAGTATGGAAAAGATCACAGACAGGCAATTACGGATGAAGTTGTTCTGGAGAGAGTGGCTGAGGCTGCAAAAAATAAGGTGCATATTGCCAAGTCCAAGAGCGGTATTGTAGTCAAGGGAATTGATGATATGGCGGTCCGTTTTTCCAGATGCTGTAATCCGGTACCGGGAGATGAGATTATCGGATTCGTTACCCGTGGAAGAGGTCTGTCCATTCACCGTACAGACTGTATCAATATGATACATCTGTCCGAAGCGGAACGCGCAAGACTGATTCCGGCAGAGTGGGAGACGGAAGTGACAGAAAAATCAGGAGGTCAGTATCTTGCCGAGATCAAGATGTATGCCAATGACCAGCAGGGGCTTCTGATGGAGATTTCCAGAATTTTCACAGAAGAAAATGTGGATGTCAAATCTATGAATGTCCGTACCAGCAAGAAAGGAACAGCAACAATTGAGATG
>ENA-OPYX01001262-OPYX01001262.1-human-gut-metagenome-genome-assembly--contig:-NODE-1262-length-13757-cov-3.333309_pt1 | contig 13757 bp, 10 predicted proteins | sample MGYA00242639_ERZ504486 | MGnify/ENA primary metagenome ERZ504486 (study PRJEB26092, sample SAMD00036296) | human gut metagenome | host: Homo sapiens | study: EMG produced TPA metagenomics assembly of... | reverse complement strand
AACCGATCGGAATTGACCACCAAATACCGACCACACCGATAACACGCGACAAAACATACGCAAGCACTACTCTTATTCCCAAAGAAATAACCGTAAGCACAACCGACATACTCGGTTTATTTATAGCTCTGTAATATCCGTAAAGCATAAACAAAATACCTATGCCGATATAGCAAGCACCCTCTATACGCAAATACTGTACGCCGATGTTTATAATCTCCGTGCTTTCGGCATTTACAAATATCATCATAAGCGGTTTTGCAAAAATAAACACAATCGCGCTGATAAAAATACAGAACAGTACAACACTTTTGAGTGCTTTTTTAATTCCGTCTTTTATTCTGTCATACTTGCCCGCACCGAAATTTTGTGCGATAAAAGTCGAAAACGCATTTCCGAAATCCTGTACAGGCATATATGCAATGGTGTCGATTTTCACAGAAACGGCAAACGCCGCCATAATTTGTGTACCGAAACTGTTTACAATCCCCTGTACCATAAGTATGCCGAAATTCATTACAGACTGTTGCAGACACGTCATTCCCGACAGTATTGCTATGTCGTATGCCGTACGTTTTACAAACTTTGTATCTTCATATTTTAATCGAAGTTCGGGATAACGAATATACACATATATCATAAGTCCGATACCCGAAATATACTGCGATATTACAGTTGCAATCGCCGCACCGCGTATGCCTTGCTTTAATACCAAAACAAAGTACAAATCAAGACCGATATTAAGTATCACAGATACGCACAAAAACACAAGTGGAATTACGGAATTACCTATTCCTCGCAGAAGATTAGAAAAATAGTTGTATAGGAATGTCGCGAAAATGCCTACAAATATCCACCTCAAATATTCGCTCATTATACCTTGAATGTCATACGGCACTTGAAGTATTTTCATAATCCAACCGCAAAGGTAAAATGACGCAAACGTCAGTATAAGTGAAAATATTCCTATCATAACAAACGAAATAAATATTCCGTTTTTCAGTCGTTTTATATTTTTTTTGCCGAATGTTATTGAAAAAAATGCACTGCTGCCAAGACACAATCCCAAAATCACCGATGTTAAAAATGTCATCAGTGAATATGACGAACCGACCGCCGCCAAAGCATTGTCGCCTATGTATTTTCCTACTACCCATGTATCGACTAAGTTGTAAAACTGCTGCATTACGTTACCGAGCATAAGCGGTATCGCAAATGCCCCAAAGTTTTTTTTAATTTTATGTTCCCTACCGTCAAAATCTTTGTTTTGATTTCACAATTCAAAACTCCTTCTAAAATTATAAAAGGCTGTACACAAATACAGCCTTTACACATTATGCGTTTTTGTCATATAAAAATTCAATTTTCTTGCCTTGTTTGCGTTGTTCCACGCAGTCGTCAACAGCCGTTCACCCGATGAATCTCACGCACCGATAGCGTCCGATAAACCTTGCATAACGTTGTTTAAAGTTTCATTTCTTTCTCCTTAATACTTTATAAACAGTCAATAATACTATTATAAGTAATGTTAAATATTTTGTCAAGAAAAATAAGATTGTTGGTGATGGTTTAATCTCATAAATTACACCGATTTTTCATATATATGCTATACAGAAAGGTCGGTGGGAGAATGAAAGATTATATCGAAAAACGGGCTGTCGAATTGGCACAGTATATTGTAGAAAATAACGCCACAGTCCGCAAAACTGCCAAAATTTTTAATATCAGTAAATCTACCGTGCACACCGTAGTATCTATCCGTGTCGGTTATGTTGGGTGATGGATTATGAGGTAAATTAGTTAAAGAAACTGAATTAATACAAAAAACGAGGACCTGAAATGATGACCTTAATTAGGTATTGTAAGAAAAACAGTTTTTGAATGATGTCTTCAAGTGGAACTCAAAAGTGGAATGACCTCACTAGATTATTGATTTACTCTAGTGTGACTTTTTTATACATATATTTTTGAATGATTTTTTTATAAATTCTCGTACTTCAAATTTGTCTATAAGTTCTTCACGTGTAGCATTTAATTCTCCTAATCTTTTTTGTGCTTCAAATTTCAATTTGTCGCAGGATTGGGCATAATCTATAAACTTATATTGTAGTTCTATCCTATACAGAGGTATCTTTATATTTTCAATATTATCCAATGATAAATTTGCTCTGTTAGCAATTTTTTTCAGTTCATTATACTGCGACAAAGCACGTTCCTGCTTTAAATAGTAATAAAGATACAGAGGCAGAATTTTTTTAGTTTTATCTAATCTGATGATCGAAACTGCTTGATTTGTATTTGCAGGAAGAATTTCTTTTGTTACTATTGCAGTTTTTCCGAGAGTCCCTGCAATCGAAATCAATATGTCATCCTCCTGTAATTCAGAACGAATCATAGCTGAATTACACTCATTTGTAATTTTATTAAAAGGTGCTTGTATATTTCCATTTACTGAAATGTTTTCCACCTTAACAAAATTAATTTTACCATCTGGTTCAAACTTATAACCTAGTGTTGTAGGTGTAGTCCCTTTAGTCACTAATATAGCAACATCTTTTATAGAAATCATTGAAATACTATTATTTATATCCCCAAACATTTCGGCAAATTTGGATTTGAATCAGCCTATATACTTATGATGCGATACTTTGACATTATTTTGATTAACCATAGCGTACCTAAGTGTAGTATCAATTTGAGAATGCCCTAACAATACTTGTACCTGCTCTATAGGCATCCCTTTATCGATAGCTTTTGTAGCTAGTGTTCGTCGAAATTTATGCGGATGAACTTTGGTTAATTTTAAGTTAGAACCAATATTTTGCAGAATAACCTCTATACCACGTATAGATAGCCTATTATGAGGTTTATTTAATGACACAAACAAAGCCTCACATTCGTCATATCTACCTGTAATATAATCATTTAAATGTATTTTAGTCCTCGCATCGAAATATACCTTTCGTTGTTTGTTTCCCTTCCCCAATACTATACATTCTCTTTTTTTCTAAATCAATATCAGATATATTTAGATTGACTAATTCACCTACACGAATCCCTGTAGATGAAAGAATATCAATAATAGCAAGGTCACGTGAATTGTTACAATTATCTCTCATTCGCTCCAATTCTTCATCAGAATACACGTCTTTAACGGTTTTGCCAACACGTATTTTATGTATCCTCCTTGCAGGACTTTTTATAATATAATTTTCATCTTCAAGCCATGCAAAAAAACTCGAAATAATTCTTCTAATGTTATCAAGTGTGACTTTTCCGGCATTGCTTTCATTTTCATAATTTGAAATGTATGTTCTGATATCATTAGTTTCAACTTGTCGTACAGATTTATTTATTTTCTCATTCATCTTAGAAAGAGTGGTTCTGTAATATTTTAATGATCTTTCAGAACAACCTTCTACCTGTTTTGCTGATAAAAACAAAGTTAAGAGTTCATCATTAGAGTGTTGTATTTCTTCACAGTCTTCTATATACATACTGAAGCTACACTCCAATATTTCATGTAATTTTGCAAGCTGTTCATTATTTAAAACGCCTAACATTCCCTGTTCGATAATATTTATCAATTCCTTTTTCATAGTAAAATCTCCTTAAAGTTAATTTATTTTGAAGAGGAATACAGGTAATATTAGGCGTTTTTATCTAAAATATTTGTCTATAAGTTCTTCACGTGTAGCATTTAATTCTCCTAATCTTTTTTGTGCTTCAAATTTCAATTTGTCGCAGTCTGATACATAAAGAGCAAATTCATCTTGAAGATGCTTTGGTGGGAGTGGAACTTTAAGTTTTTTTCATTGGGGTATTCATCAACTTATCATTTCCAACATGATTTACGTGTTTGTATGCAATTTTTCCAAGTATGTATGCAAGGTATTTCATATTCACCATAGAATGATCTTTTGCTTTTAGAGTTCCGCATACATTTGTGCAATTAAATTTCCCATTTCTATAAAACACAGTTCCTGCATTTACACCGTCAGTGGTCCAAGTAATGTACTCTCCTTCAAAATCATAGGTGTTAATATATCCAAAAATTCCTTCGCTTGTTGTTTGGGATGAATACACTGGATACTCCCCGTGATTTGCTACAATATAATCATTACTAATAACTCTACCTCGTCCATCTTCGCAAATTGATCCAATTGCCATAAGTTTATACTTAGAAGTAGTTTCATCCAAAATAAAATTTTCTAAATCAAACATTTCGGTAAATTTGGATTTAACCTTCTCAGATTGCTCGCTGATTATTGCTTGCTCATCGGAAATTTTCTTATCAATAACTTCAATTTCATCTACCACTTTCTGTTGAGCTGCCACAGAAGGAATTTGAATAACTAAATTAGAAATTCTCTGTGTAGATGCTCTGTTGCTACGTGAAAATCTTTCAAATTCACCCTCTACCTGAAGTGCTAATGCCATATACTTAGGTATAATATCATCTGTTTTTATACGTAAAACACCGCAATGATCAGTCGGATAGAATGGTTTGTTGGCAGGTATAATATTTACCATCCAATCACCATCGATTCCCCACAGAATAGAAGGTACAGAAAAATCAGTGATATTCTGCTTATCAATTCTTCCAAACTCCTCAAATACATTTGCACTATATATAGGAATACTGCCATTCTCAACCACTTCATCTGAAAGAACACGATTTCCTATACTTAATTCAAAGGTGTTTTTATCGGATAATCTGTAATTTGTAAGCCCCGGAGTATCTTTAAGCACTCTTGTCGGAGTGGTTTTGATAGACTTATTAAATGTAGTTCCAGAAAAATCAAGCATATCCTGTAATCTCAAACGATAATAGTAGGTATCCAATTCTTCGACATCAAACTCATCTCCACCAGAAAAAGCATTCCTGATTAGACCTGCAATTGAATCATTGCTCCTACGGTCGGACGCATTATATAAGCATCCCCCAGCCTTTATTATCTGTATTCCTTCTTGTCCTTTTCTATTACTCCATTTATATCCTAGAAATTTCTCTTGCTCTTTATTTTCATCCGGAGCAGAAATTATCAATGTATCTTGGTTGTAAACTAGTGAATAATAGAATAATTTTTCTTGACTCCACCGAAAAAGCATATTCGTAAAATTTCTGATTAAACCATTTTTTCTGTTCCGAATCGGATAGTTTTTGAAAAGTTTTCTGCTTGCTTTTCTTAGCATATTCTGTTGAGCTTACAAATTCATTATAATGCTGACTGAAATAATTATCATTTATCCAAAAATCAAAATATTCGGTTTTGGATAAAAATTTGTTGTAAATTTCCTTTTTTACACCTAATTTCTTCAAATATCCTCTAAGAATGGATTCATCTTCCCATCCATCTATATCCGCTTTAGAAAGTATAGCTTCAACACTATCAATAACCATATCTGTGCGTTTGGGTGGTTCATTGAATTTTTTCAAGAAAAGAATGACTGTATTTGTCCCAGTGGCACCAAAGGTTTTGCTTCCCAAGGTTGCAATGGCTATAATATTAAAGTTTTTCAGAAGAGATTCTCGTGCAGTAACAAAACTTTCGTTTTCTTTGTTTAAAATACTGCTTGGTAAAATCACTGCAGCAACACCATTCGGCTTTAATAATTGTGATATTCTTTCCACGAACAGCGTTTCAATTTCTGAACCGTCATTTGAGATTTTGTCTAAAATATTCAACTGATTGTTCGTTAATTTCAAGTGCGGCTTGAATGCCTTTACCGAATATGGAGGATTAGCTACAAGAATATCAAATGAATTAGGCGTTATTTCTTTATCCGGATAGTTTTCAAGTCCATCACCAAAAATTATATTTCCATCTCCTGCACCATGCATGAATAGCGAAATTTTAGAAACCCTCGCTAATCTATAATCCTTTTCGATACCGAATATTTTTTTCTCTACCCATTGGTTAGAAGGTTTTGCACTATTGTTTAATGCATTAGCACAAATTTCTACTGCCTCATATCCTTCAGTTAAGAAATGTCCAGCTCCACAGGCATAATCTATAATTTTGGGATATTCAATACCATCAGCATATGTCATTATTTGTCTTAAAGGAAGGCTATCCCATATAAAACGTGTAATAGGAGTAGGAGTGAAAAATTGACCTTCATTCTGCTTAAATCCTTTATTCAGTAATTGTTCAAACAAATCACCAAGCATCTGTACATCTGCAGAGCCAATTATTCTATAGTCTTGAAATAGTTGTACCATCTCAACTAATATTTTACCATTTTGATAGAATAGCTCTTCATTATGAACATCTTTAAAAGCAAAATCATTATTAGTATAAAATTTGAGTATACGAAGTGTATTTCTCAATTCTTCAATCATTTTTACTCTTTTTTGCTTTGTGTATTGTTTTACAAGGTTTTCTGCATAATCATCAGACACATAAAAAATCTCTTCACGCATGAATTTTTCCATGCCATCCTTATGAAGCCTTTGCAGTCTGTCTTGAAGGGATTCATATGTATCAGTGCCAATTTTATATTGAAATTCAACAATATCATTATCTGTTTTTTGTATTTCGTCTACTAACTTACAGATAAATAAAGCTATCAATCGATTGAATGCATTCTCTTTATCTGAAACATTATTATGACGCAAAATCTCTTCAAAACGATTTACTATCTTGTCGTTTTCAGAAAAATCTTTTAAATCCTTCTTTCTAAGCGGTTTTACTCCGATATCATAAGCGACAGAATCATCTCTGAAAATAATGTCACCACTAAATCTTTGTTCGTATGTTTCTTTCCATACTTCATAAAGTTCTAAAACCGTGTGAGCATTTTTATAAAGGAGAATAGTGGTATCCTTCTTGGCAAGATTTAAAATATTCTCATCATCTGAGCAATCGATACTGTCGGTTGTATATTCTATTTCATCATTGCCATTAATATTTGATGCATATAAAACTAGCCATCTACAACCACGTTCTTGCTGCCAGTAGGAAATTAACTGTCCACCATCCGAAAGAATGTTTTTCATTTCTTTGTTATATTCAGAACCATATGTCTTACATTCAACTATGAATAGCATTTTCCCTTTTTGATCAGATACGCAAATATCTGCTCGTCCACTTTTTTGTTCATGTCCAAGTGTCCAAGCGCGTTCAAGTTCAATATTCTCAGGTCTATATCCTTTATGAAGAAGCCTATTAACACATTCTAATACAACAAAATTTTCTGGTTCAGAGAAATTTGTTGTAGTTGCTATATTAACTTTGAATCCTTTATTTTCAGGATAAATTATTTTTTCCTTTCTAAAATCTACAACAATAGAACAATCAGAAAGTGGATAGTATTTTTCGTATTTATCATTAGAAGTATCGCTAAACCCTGCTGAGATTAACATATTCTTCAAATTAGATTTTGTTATCATTACTCATTTCCTCCAACCTTATAGTTTAGCTATGCCTCTTCAACACCTGTATAATCCACATCATTCTTAATACAGAACTCCTTTATATTTTTCATCGCATTGAAATTCGGTTTGGTCTTACCGCCTCCCCATCTATTAGCAGTAGTAAATGCCACTTGTATTTCTTCAAAAAAGTCCTGCTGTGTAAAAAAACATCTCTGTCTGATTCTTTTAATTTCTTTTGGAAATACCATATTGCATCTCCTTTCAGGAATTATCTCAAAAATATAGTATTATTATAACATAAAAAAATGCATTTTTCTACCCCTCCAGTCCATCTGTAACTATCGCAGATGGATTTTTTTATTTTTCTTTTTTGAAAAATATTCTTTTTATACATCTCCCGAGACTACTAGTTAGAAGGTCAGAAATTCTTTCAAATGTATCTGCTCAAGCTGAAAAACTTTCTACAGTGGAAAATTGTAAGGACGATACAGGCAACTGTCATACATATGTATAGATATGTAAAATAAAAAAACTGAATGAGGAAAATTTTTTAATTACTCCATGATACCTAAGTTCATGCATGCGCATGGCAAATTCTATCTACGAAAGCTACTGATAAAACCGGATAAAATAAAGCATGACAAAATACCATATTGCATTGACGGTAAAAGAGCAAAATTATTCATCCTTGTATAATTCAATAATATTAATTTTTTTCTACTTAATTCAGTTTCATAATCATCTCTCATATCGGATTAAAAAAATCATTTGAATCAGAATTTTTATAAAATCTGATACTTGCATAATCACTCACATTAACACCCATATTTTTTTTATAAATCTCCCACTGATTATATTCACCCATGCCAAGATGTTTTAATATATCATCAATATTTTCTCGTGTTTTCGGAACAACGCAATCACTTATATATAGCCTTACACGACTATCCTCCACAACGTCGGATATTTTCAAAATTCCAAACAGACCTCTCGGATTAGGATTTTCCCTATCCTTTAAATATGCTTGAAATTTATCTGTTTTCGTATTATATTCCAAATATCCCGTAACGTTTTCATTCCGCCACACTATCTCGTAAATCTCTAACATATTCAATCCTCCACATTACAAAGTCTATAACTTTTTCCCACCAAATATCTTTTAGCTCAATATTATTTATATCCGCATAAACCAATTCGCTGTATGTTTTCTTTACTGCCATAATCCTATCTGCAACTTGGCTTCTTTCAATATTCAGATTAATTGTCGGCGCATATATTTTAGACATCTTCTGAAAAATTCTTTCCGCCGCATTAAATCTTTCCTCATACAACGGTGCATTACAAAGACAGTATTTATATGCCGATTTAAAATCATTTAACATTCCTTTTATATCATCATAAAGCAAAGAATACCCATTATCATATATAGGCGATAATTTAAGCTCACCGTTATCCGACATAAGAAATCCTATATTACTGTTATGTCTGTCCTCATTCATTATAATCAAATCAAATGCCAACAGATTTATTAAATTATTTCCGCAACCGGTATTTCTGCAAAGCTTTTCAAAGTCAATATTACTTTCATCTTCCGCATATAAGCTTGCCAAATATATTAACGTTTTTCCGTTTCTGAAGTCAGGAGAACTGCAAACCAACGTTCTGAAATTCTTACCGTATCTAATTCCCTCCATACCAATAAGACTTTGCTCCGCTACATTTAATCCCATTAGCTTGCCTATTTCATAACATAGCACCTCAATAACAGGTTCAATTCCCCACTTCTCAGGAAAATCACGAACCTGTAAACGTCCCGATTTAACAAAATACACTATTCCGTCTTTCTGATATTCAGTTTTAAGTAAATTACCCTTTAAATTACTGTGTATTGAAAAATTGTTTCTTGTAATGCTACTCATTATAATATCCTCCGATATTGATATTATATCAAACTATATAGTGTAAATGGCGAAATAAAATTCTACCGCAAACAAACTAAATATACAACTAATATATCACAATGAAAGATGAATTGCAAATGAAATTGGTTTGACTAATAAATACGTTCAAACGCATAGACGAAGAATTTGCTATTCTAATCTCAAAAATAACGAAATTAAACGGTAAATTATAAACAAGCCGAATTTATCAAATCAAATCGACAAATTCGGCTTATTTTATATGAATGTAGCTTATAAACTAATTACTCACTGATTACAGGTCTCATATTTTCGAACGAATACCAATATGTAATAAGCGAATTTTTACTGCGTTCTGCCTTTTGTGCCTCCGACACCTTTGCAGGTGTGGTTGTTAAATTGACAAGTGTGCCGTTATCGTCATATTCCGCTTCTATTTTAACGCAAGGTCTGTTTGCACTTTCTGTCAGCACTCTTACAAGCTCTGACACAATACCTGGCGTTGTTCCGTAGCCGTTAAGCATTAAATCGCCCGCGAGCTGAGAGCGTCCCGCATTTCCGTAATGATTATGGTCGCCGAAGCAATCAATAATTGCCTGTGCCGCTGCATTTTCGTCAGTATAGCCGTTCTTTGCATAGTCCGCGACATATTCATTAAACGCATTATCGGCGTTAAGACCTATATCAATAAACCCGAGAATATCGGGATTATCTTTTCTTTCCTCATAGATAACTCTTATACCCAAAGAGTCATACGCGTCCTCACGGCAACCGTGAAATGTGTGCGTTGTCTTATCATACACATACTCATATCCCTCAACGCAGCCGTGCGGAGTATAGCTTGTAAGTATCACCTTTGCGCCCATTGCAAGGCACGCGTCAACATAATAATCAAGCGGAGCTTTAAACTGTGTGCCTGACATACCGCCGGGATTTGTTCCCATATTTCCGATGGTAACAATATCTCCCGGTCGTATGTTTATCAGAATATTATCGAGCCAGCCCTGCGTATAATATGTTTTCAGATTTCTTGAACCTTTACCGTTATTATGGTAATCGGCAAGCGCGGTAAGCTCGGGATAGTTTGCTTGGTCGCGCGCTAAATTATAAGCGTACGAACCGTTGTTTCCGATAGTTGAGTCGCCGACAGACCAGATATTAGGTTTTTCGGCGGCGGTTTTTTCAACCTTTTCTATTGTGATATAAGCAACCTTTGCGCCCGTGAATTTCAAGTCAAGCACATCGTCCACAACAGGAATATCATATATCTGTTCCGTTATTTCCGCTGTTTTAACGGTATAGCCCGTATGCGTTGTGCCCTCTGCCTCAAGTGTTCTTTCATGACCTGATAATGCTTCGCTTACATATTCAGATACCAAATCACCGCTAAACGCAACCTTTACTTTATATAGCTTTCCTTTTGTTACCTTTGCTTTAAATGTAAAATCGCCTGACAAATAATCTGATGTTGCATTATCAATGCTCGGCGCGCCCTCCGACTTCACACTGCCCTCAATTCCGTAGCCTCTCTGCTCGGTATAAGTGATTGACGGATTAACGTCTGTATAACCCTCTGTAACACTTTCGTCCTCACCGCTTCCAAAGTCAAAGGACAGACCGTGAACAGTAACCTTAACGCTTCTTGACAATGTTTTTCCGTCACTGCTTTCACCTGTAGCTCTGACAGTAAATACGCAGGGAACCGCTGCTGACGTAACGCTTACAATACCCTTTGATGCGTCAAATGATATGCCTTCGGGAAGTGTGTACTTATTCACATTATTTCTGTCATAGATTTCGAGCGTCACATTTCTGCCTAAATCTGCGCCCTCGCCGTTAATGACAGCGGCGCTGTATTTAGCTGTTGTTACCGATTTTTCGTCAAGCGGTATCGCAACGCTTCCTTGTGATGATGTAAACTTTATACTTTCAGCCGAGTCGGTAATATTGAGCTTGACGGTTTTTGTATAGCCGCCGATATTCACCTGAACAGTTGCCTCACCGGCTGATGCACCCTCACCCAGAGTTATTGTTGCTTTGTGAGAATCTACTACATCGGGAGTTATTATAATGTCTTGCATATCATCTTCTAAGATTGACCATTCTGCCGCACCTGTTATATTATATCCTTCTTTGCTTTTTACCGATGCAGATAATGTTGCAGTATCTTTGTTTGGAATTGACAAAGTTTCCTGTGAAATATTGAGTGTATAGGTTGAAATATCCGCAGCCGGATAATATGCTCTATATGCATCAAAATCAACCGTTCCTGTCTGCTTATTTGCAAAACCGATTGAGTAATATGTCGGCTCCGAGTTTTCAGTCCACGCTATGCTATCGGTTTCACCGACAAACTGACCGTTTAAGTCATACACCTTTACAAAACAACTTTCGGTAGTCTTGTCAGCCGACAGTACAATTTTATACCATTTGCCCTTGTTGACTGTAACATCAATATCATTATTTTTTATAGCTATGCCATTTAGCTTTATTGTTGTTCCGTCAAATTCAAGCGTTACAGGCGTTGTATAGCCTTCCTTATCCGTCCAATACGGCTGTTTTGATGTAAGCGTAATACAGCCGTTTCCGTTAAATCTTATATTTTGTTCAAATATAATCTGCTTCTGCGGAACTTCGATTGAATTTGTGAACATGTGCGATTTGCTTGAAGTAGGACAGTTAATTCTGATAAACTTATTATTATCCTCTTTCATAATAACCGCGTTTCCGCTGTCCGAGCCAGACATACCCCAACCGCCGACCATAATGTCGTTGCCGCCGTAGGTGTCTTTTAGTGCGGTATAACCGACAAGACTGTCGGGGTATTCGTCAAAGTCGGACGGATAGCCTGCTTCGGGGAAAACTTGGTTGTCAGCCATACTCTTGTCTCCCGTCGCGGCAACATAAATTGACGCTTCAATCGTCTCACCATTATATGTAACAGTTGCTTTGAGCTTACCGTAGAAATTAAAGTCGCACTGTCTGAGCATAAACGAAACTTCTGTAGCGCTGTTTGTATGCTCGGCAAATTCACCGTAGCTGTCGCAATACTTGTCGGTATCGTTTACGGTCTTAAATCCGTCTATATCCCACTCAATATTAAAATCCTCTATGCGGCTGTCTATTGTCTCTGCGGTTATAATCGTTCCCGCTTCGCCTGTAAGAGTAAGCGTATATTTGTTTTCGGCGGCAGTGTCGGGACTATCGCCGAAGGTCATCAGGGAATTGCCCTTTATTTCGGCAGAAACGATAGGCTCAATATACTCTGTGTCTTTTTCATAAACTGCCGTAAATTTTGTGTCGGCTGTAATTTTGTATTCCTTTAAATCGTTAATCAGATTTTCGGTATCGTCATTTACCTGCCAGCCCTTAAAGATATAGCCATAATTTGTTAAGTCGGGAATATTTAACGGGCTTGCATTGCCCTTTACGGCTTCTTCGGTGGTATTGCCTTTTACATCATAAGTTACGGTGTAATATGCGCTTCCTGCGTCAAGCGCGCTATCGTATGCGCGGACTACGATATTGTCAATGCCGAATGTAGCCGTACTCTTTCTCGCCTCACAAATCAGAAGCTTACCGATTGCCGTTCCGTCTGTCCCCATAGGAACTTTGTTGTCAAAATATATTGTTTCGCCGTCAGGGCTCGACAGTGTGATTGTCGAGCTGTGCTCCGCAAAGTCCATAATCGCTTTAGCGTGAGTCCAGCCTGATTTGTTTGACCATTCCTTTGTTGCGTATGACGCGCTGCTGCCGTCGATACTGTTTATAATAAGACTGTCTGTGTTCTTTGGCTGTGTGAATGAAAAAATATAATTTCCGCTGTAATTTGCGTTGCCCTTAGGCTTACCTATGGCAGAGTCCAGCAGTACGAGCTGATTTATATTTTCATTACCCGTATTCGTCATATAGAAATCAAATTCAATAACCGACTTGTTATCCTCTGTTGTCTGTGCATCAGCACCGAAGGTGTAGTACGCGTTTCTTGTTCCGCTGCCGTTTGTGTTGGCAAATTTGAAATACTTGTTAATCTTACTGTCTGTATCGGTTGCTATTGACATATTGCCCGAAGCATACTCCGATGTCCAGCCTGTTGTATCTGAGGCGGCTTCAAAATTGATTGAAAAATACTCCGCCGCACCCGCAGTAATAACAAACGACATTTGCAGGGATAGCGATATTGCTGTTATTACTCCTAAAAATTTTTTTAATTTGTTTTTCATTTTCATAATTATTAACTCCTTTTTAGTTAATCGTTACCGCACCGCATAAAGGTTTCATTCCGTCCTCCCATAAGAACAGCTTGACATATACAGTCTTCCGAGTTATCGCTTATATTCATATTTTCCGTTCTTATCGTACCATTATTATTAGGCGTGGCTGTTTCATTTTTTAACTCTTACAGATTGGAGTATGCCGTCTTTATCATACAGCACCATATACAAAGTTAATTCCTT
>ENA-OPYX01001261-OPYX01001261.1-human-gut-metagenome-genome-assembly--contig:-NODE-1261-length-13761-cov-3.789644_pt1 | contig 13761 bp, 16 predicted proteins | sample MGYA00242639_ERZ504486 | MGnify/ENA primary metagenome ERZ504486 (study PRJEB26092, sample SAMD00036296) | human gut metagenome | host: Homo sapiens | study: EMG produced TPA metagenomics assembly of... | reverse complement strand
AGCGGCCAGACAGAGACAAAGACGGAGAGCAGCACAGCGGCATCGGAAACAGAAGATGAGACACTGGTCCATGTGCTTGCATTAAAAGGACCGACCAGCATGGGAATGGTAAAAATGATGAGCGATAACGACAGCAAAGAGTCACCTGCGGACACGTTTGAACTTGCCGCTGCCCCGGATGAGGTCAGCGCAAAACTGGTACAGGGAGAGGTGGATATCGCCGCGGTTCCGGCGAACCTTGCAAGCGTACTCTACAACAAGACAAACGGCGGCGTGCAGGTGCTCGCAGTCAATACGCTCGGTGTCCTTTATATCGTCGAGGACGGCGATACCGTACATTCTATTGCGGATCTGAAAGGCAGAACCATTTATGCGGGCGGCAAAGGTGCAACTCCGGAGTATGCTTTGAATTATATCCTCGAAAAGAACGGCCTCGTACCGGGTGAGGACGTAACGATCGAGTGGAAGAGCGAACACGCCGAGTGCGTGGCAGCACTTGCAGAAGATGCCGATGGAATCGCCATGCTGCCGCAGCCGTTTGTAACGACGGCACAGACGAAAAAAGAAACGCTGCGCACCGCACTTGACCTGACCGAAGAATGGAACAAAATCCAGAAGTCCGAAGGAACAGCGGGCACACTGGTGACAGGTGTTACCGTTGTGCGCACTGCCTTTGCCAAGGAGCATCCGGAAGCAGTTGCAGACTTCATGGAAGCTTACCAGGCATCCGTATCCTACGTAACCGAAAACACGGATGAGGCGGCAGAACTGATCGGGGATTATGACATTGTTCCGGAGGCAGTCGCAAAGAAAGCGCTTCCGGCATGCAACATTGTCTGCATCACTGGTGATGAGATGAAAGAGAAGCTTTCCGGTTATCTCGGTGTACTCAAAGACCAGAACCCGGAGGCAGTCGGAGGAGAACTTCCAGGAGATGACTTCTATTATTCCGAATAAAAACAAAAAAGAGAAACAGAGAAAAACGAAGCGCTGGCCGATCGTGTTCTGGCTTATGATCTGGCAGGCGGTAAGCGTTTTTGTCGGGCAGGAGATCCTTCTGGCATCTCCTGCCGCTGTTTTGAAACGCCTTTTTACGCTTGTAACAGAACCGGTCTTCTGGCAGTCCCTGCTGTTTTCCGGAGCACGCATCGGAGCCGGATTCCTTCTTGGTGCGGCGGTGGGAATTGCAGGAGCTGCACTTGCCGGTCGGTTTTCCATTGCAGAAGAACTCCTGACGCCGCTGGTTGCAGCAGTGAAAGCAGTGCCGGTCGCTTCTTTTGTGATTCTGATCCTGATCTGGGTTTCGTCGAAGAATCTTTCGGTTGTGATTTCGTTTCTGATGGTATTTCCGATCCTGTATACAAACACGCGGAACGGCCTGCGGGAACTGGACACAGCGCTTTTGGAGATGACAGACGTTTTTCAGGTTCCGCGGCCGGTGCGGCTGCGCTGGGTGATCCTGCCGCAGCTGTACCCATATATCCGGACGGGATGTTCACTTTCCCTCGGCCTTTGCTGGAAGGCCGGAACGGCAGCAGAAGTAATCGGCATTCCGAACCGATCCATCGGAGAGCATCTGTATCAGGCAAAAATATATCTCGACACACCGGGACTCTTTGCCTGGACGGCAGCGATCGTGTACGTCAGCTTCTGTCTCGAAAAAAGCTGTTTTAAAAGGAATGGATCTTGCAGAAAAAAGGATGCTGGTGATGAAATGAGAGAAGATACGATTGAAATCTGCCATCTGAAAAAAGCGTATGGAGAACACGTTATTTTTTCGAATCTTACGATGGAACTGAAAAAAGGAGCAGATATCGAGGCTCTGGAGAATCTGCTGTACAAGAAAACCAAGCTGGAAGACACCTTTGGTGTCAATATGCTTGCGGTAGCGGATGGCAGACCGGAGACGATGGGCGTCGTGCCGATCATCCGTCATCATGTGAAAATTCCAGTATGAGATTGCAACCAGAAAGTACCAGACCCTTCTGGCGAAAGAACAGGACAAAAAAGAAATACAGGAAGGTCTGATCCGCGCCTAGCAATGTCATTGATCTGATCATTGAGATTTTACGCGGCAGCCGCAGCATCAAAGATGCAAAAGCCTGTCTGACAGACGGAAATACGGATCATATTACCATTAAGAATCCATCTTCAAAGATCAATGGCACAGCAGCTGAATTTACGGATCGTCAGGCACAGGCCATTCTGGAAATGCGTCTGTATAAATTGATTGGTCTGGAAATGAAGCATTGATGAAAGAAGAAACGGATTATTCTATTCCTTACTTATATATGGACGGACAAATTAATTATGGAGACAGTTTGTATTATCATACTGAAACTCCTATAAGTGAACAAACATGGCTTGTAATCGTAGATACGGAAGGAAAACGTGCATATTTTAAAAATATGTCTGATAAAAACAGTGAATTTGTAGAAAGAAAGTGGGGTACTTATTAATGGCAAAAGTAAAATTATTCGGCGGTGTAACGTACTGTGCTTTTGGCGTTGATGAAGGCTCACACTCACAAGAAATGATACAAACACCACCTACGCAAACATACGGTAATTATAATTGGAATACTGACACGAGAATGTTGTCAAACTTCAATGATAGTTTGTCGGGTAGTAATTTCGATGGCTCATATGAAAACATAGACCATTTTGAAGTATATAAAACACTTGGAGAATCAAATAGATTGCACAAGGTTTGTCAAACAGAAAATTCTGCTCAACGTGTAATAGAAGATTTTACGGTTGGCGACTTATGTGATTACAAGTATAACATTTTTGCTGTTTGTAAGAATACGATGACAGTTAACGATACGGAAGTTAATGTTGAAACCATCTCTCCTTTTGTGTCTGATAAGATTCAATTACATAGAGGTGTTATATCTGTTATAGGACTTGTTCCAACGGATAAAGAAAATACTTATACCATAGACGAAGATAACATATGGCAATTAGATATTAATGTTACTAATGACGGTTATACATTAAATACTGACAAGACGTTCTATCAAACACAAAACGCATATGGCAAAGCCACCGGTGGTAATCGTAAACAAAGAACTATGTCTATTACGGGGTTGCTTGGCAAGATAGATTGTAGTAATGACAGTGAATATGTAGACACCTATGATGACATTATAAATTGGGAAAACTTCGTATCAAGTAATAGTCTTAAAATGCTCATAGATTTAAGAGGATTAATAACAATCGGCGATACTGACGTTAATCCTACATTCCAATATGATACAAATGATAACCATGACGTGTCAGTAACCTTTACATTTAATCAGTTAAATGATATTGATACGGTTGATGTGTTGGGTATGACATTGCCGATTAATCCATTGTATTATGAATATTTAGCGGATAGCGAAGGAGCTTTGTTGAAAGATACAGTTGAAGTTGATTCGAATAATAAATATCACGAATACCTTGCTTCTCCCCTTTTGGACGGTGGTTTAATATGAACATATATAAGAACGGATATGTAGTTGACAGTATCCATAATATTAATATTGCAAATATAACAAAACAGGTATATCTAAATTCGTTCAGCAAACTTGGGTTTGAGAGAATGCTCAAAGTGTTCAAAGCTGATATAGTTATACCTGTTTTTAGATTGTATTTGTTGGATGAAGATGAAAACATATCAATGGACGCAAGCGATGATTTAATGTCGGCAAGTTTAAGTATTACATATCAGACTGGTCAAAGACGTACAATGAATATTACTCTTGCAAATATAGATAATAAGTGGAAGCCTAAACCGATTAAGGGATTAATATGGACTGGAAGCAAATTCAGATTTGATTCTGGTATTGTTATTGGTGACACAATATATTGGAAACAACAAGGAGTATTTGTTTTTAAAGACCCTACATTATCAAGAGAAAATTCAAGTCAAACAATCTCATTATCATTATGTGATAAGTTTGGTTTATTTGATGGCAGTGTTTATGGAACGACAAGTTTAAAGACAATCATTCCTGTTGGTGTTCCAATGAAGAATGCTTTTACTTCTCTATTGGCAAGTGACAGAGGAAATGGTAAACCATTTGACCTAAAACCAATTATCTTCAATAGTGAATATACGGACGTTAATACATATTACACTATAAAGCAAGATGCCGGTACAAAAGTCAGTGAGATATTTACAAGTATGGGCGAAACAATTTCTTCCGATGTTTACTACAATGAATTTGGCAATATGGTTGTTAGTTCTAATGTCAATGAGTTTATATCATCTAACTTCCCTGTTGTATATCGTTTTGAGGAAAACGACAAAGATATTGTGTCGGCAAATGTTGTTTATAATACATCACAAGTCAGAAATAAAGTTGTTGTTAAAGGTGCTATTGCTAATGGTTATCAATTCAGTGCTATCGCCGAGAACAAGAATTTAAAATCAGACTATTGTATTCAATACAATGGCGAAATACCAGAAGTTATAAGTGATAGTAAGCTATATGCTGATTCATTGTGTATGTCACGAGCAATGTACGAATTGATTAATTTTAGCCGTGGCACAAAAACATTAAATTTATCATGTACATATAATCCTATATTCGATGTTAACCAGTCAGTGATGGTTAATTATCCAAGCTTGGGTATTAACAACGAAAACTATGTCATTGACTCTATTTCTATGAGTATGGAATAGTGGTGCAACGACATCTTTTGACAATGACAAATATTAACGAGGTAATTTTTTTAAATGAAAAATGAAGAAGAAAAAATAGATTTTAATGATGAAACAGTTATTGCATATGTAAATATGATACGTCAAATTATTCAAAGTGAAGTTTCAACATATTTAAAAAATCAGAATATTGAAACATTTGAGGATTTAAAAGTACAAAGTGTTTCTGACGATGGATTGCACGCAACATTGAAAGATACAACTACAAAAGAAGTATATGAAAATATACCTAACTATACAAATATAAAAATCAAACCAAATGATTTTGTCAGGATGTATATAAGTAATCAAGGATTAAAGAAATATATTGGACAAACATTTGGTTCAAGAAGTGAATATTTATGTCAAACAGAAAAGGACGGTGATAAATAATGGCTGATTTACATATAGACACAAGCAATGTTACGCTGATGGGTGAATTTAAAAGTGCAATTGAAGATTATGTTCAAAAATATATTCAAGGATATGTAGATAAAGTTATGGTGGGCAGACATAGTACATTGAAAAATTCAAGCTGGGATTTTAGTGGAGATAAAAATGACACAATACGAAATATATCTATTCCATTTGACAAATCGAAAGAACATTGTGGAGTTATAAATATTAAACTAAGTGACCAAACAACTAATGACCCAAAATCTCAAATCTTCTTTTGGTATGATGGGAATAAACTCAATTCTTTGTTTAACCCACTTATTCATACTAATTCATATGGCAGCCAAAAAGTTCAACAGGTTGATTTAATGGGAGATACCATTTGCATTAAGGTATCTAATTCTGGAAACCCATATGCTCTATCTTATGACTCTGCTTCATTCAGTGTAGATTATCATATTTGGTAGAAAGGAGTGATTAAATGGCACATATTGATTTAAAAAAAGATGCACATATTTTTATTCAAGCAGGTGTGACTATTCAAAACTTATTGAACTTGGTTCAATCATTTGAAACAAATGAACTTGAAGAGTTAAGAGACCTTATTAACGTAATCAAAGATATTGACACAAATGATGATAATGCAGATTTTAAGCAACAACTGATTAATGCTATTAACAATGCAGTAATGGAAAATGAAGTTGTAGATACTTTAGATAAAGATAGTACCTATCCTCCACAAGCTACAACTGTAAGAAAAGCACTGAATGGGATAACGGATAAAATTGCTCAAATTGTTAAAAATGTTCAAGATGAAACACAAGAAAGACAAAATAATGATTCATCACTGAACACCTTAATTTCGACCGAAACAAGCGAACGAAAATCTGATGTTCAATCTATTAATGAAACACTTTCTTCTAAAGCAGATAAAACAACCTTGTATGGTACAGGGATAAGCACACACACAATAACCCATAGTCTTGGAAAAAGCAGATTTAAATTATAAGTATTAATACATCATATGGCAATGGGTATGTGACAATAGAATGGTGAAACTGTGAAAAAATAAAATTCTTATGGATGGTTTAACTATTCAATCAGAATCAATTTCTGCAACATTTTCGGCGGGAAAAAGGTGAAGAAGGAGCAAAAATATATAAATCTTCTTTATTCAACCGAAACAGGCAAGCTTGATTTGGAAGTTACAGAACAGCCTGAACCAGGAAATTTTGCAAAGATGGATGTAACATATATGAAAGCAACAATTCTGAAATGTATGCAAGAAGAATGTATTTTGATGGATTGAATACTTTGACATCATTGGCTACAAAAATAAAAATTCATTTTTAGAAGCAATCAATGAATTAGTAGCCATCTGATACTTCAATTAACAATTCTATAGGCACAATAAAAAAACAATTAGAAAATACAACAATAACCGGTATATGGCACTATGGTACACTATTAACCCATACAACAAATGTAAATGATGTTGCCAATAATGACATTCCTGCAAATGTAGGGGACTTTTATCTTAACTCAAATACATTTTCAGTGTATTTTTGTGTAGGAGATGATAATGGCAATCATAATTGGTTATATATCGGCAATTTGACAGGCAGTTTTGATTATTCAAATTATGCAAGTATTAATTCTCCACATTTTGAAGGAATACCAACAGCACCTACTCCGTCTGTATCAAATAATTCACGACAAGTTGCAACCACAGAATATGTGAGAAGTGCTATTGATAAATATGCAAGTGGTGATAATCTTGAAATGATTGATTTGGCGGAAGGACTTAGGGATGATGTATATGGTAAACAAGTTGTGTGGACAGTTGGCGGTAATATTATGAATTTAACATTGCCAGCCCCAAAATTAACAAATCCTACAACTTCAGAAGAAGTCAAGATTACTTTTGACAAAGGTATTATTCCTTTTGATAATACTGTAAAAAAGGGGTATCTTCCTTACAATACGACAAGTGTTTCTTTTATTCCTATTACAAGAAACAAGACATATATTAATTGCGAATTTAATTTTGATACGCAACATTTAGAATTTACAACATCTAATTCAATAATTTCTCAAGACACTATAGATGCTGTTGAAACAAGAGTGTGGAAGTTTAGTTTATGTTATTATACAGTAAACGTTGTTTATAATGATTCTTCTGAAGAACCGGCAAGTCAATATGTAATTAGTAATTATGATTGTGATTGGTGTATTAATTCTGAAAAAATAGCATTACCATATCAAACATTGGATATGCTAAAAACCGTTGACAAAAATTGTATTATTAATTCTATAAATGAAGTTGTCGATAATGCTTCAAAGAATCAAAGCGAAGTAGGAACTCTTATTTATGCACTACACCCTGACATAACAACATATTCCACTTTGGCAGCTAAAGATTGGTATTTCGGAAAACTAATAAAAAGTGATGTGGACGAAGTATTTATACTGAATAACGATAGACAAGATGACATAGATTATCCTGATGGTGTCACATTAAGTGGCAAATTACCTTATAATGATGAGGTTGGGTATATGTTATCGCAAGATATACCAGCTTTAAAGAAAGCATTTTGTAAAGTGACAAAAAAATGTGTTGCATCTATTGATGGTTCAGATGGAGAAATAGAAGTGTTATTAACATTCTAAGAGGAGGGATTTATTATGACAAACATTAACTGGAAAGTAAGAATTAAAAATCCGATGTTTTGGGTACAAATTGTAGTTGCTATTTTTGTCCCTGTACTTGGGTATATGGGAATTACGGCGCAAGACCTAACTACATGGCAAGCAGTAGGCAATGTAATATTGACAGCTTTTTCTAATCCATATGTATTGCTGTTGATGGCAACGAGTGTTTATAATGCTATTATTGACCCAACTACAACAGGCATTACAGATAGCAAAACGGCACTTACATATACCACGCCTAACAGTGATAAATAAAAGAACATTCATTCTATACGAATGTTCTTTTTTTGTGCAAAAATTAAAGAAAGGAAGATTGCTATGAATATAATTGAAGTTGCTTATAAATGGCACGGTGGCTTTACAAAGCGTTCACGCACAGATTTTATAGCGTTACATCACGCAGAAGCAGTTAAATGTACTCCACAAGATATACACAGTTGGCACGTCTCAAATGGTTGGACAGGCATCGGTTATCATTTCTTTGTGCGTAAAGACGGCACAATTTATCGTGGTCGTCCGCTTGATGTGGTTGGTGCTCACGTTCAAGGTATGAACAGTTGTTCTATTGGCATTTGTGCTGAAGGTGATTATCATACAAAAGAAAAGACAATGCCTCAAGCACAAAAGAAATCTATTATCGAGTTATGTCAATATCTTAAAAGAATTATTATCCAAATGCAAAATAGTTGGACATAGAGAAATCGGCGACAGTAATTGTCCTGGTCGATATTATCCACTTAATGAAATTAAATTTGCTGTTGCCGGAGGAATTACTGTTCAAGCAGAAAATCCTCAAAAGATTGCCTTGGATAAGTTGGTAACGAAGGGTATTATTACAGATGCATCTCAATGGGTACTTACTGATTTCTTAACAAATGCAAAGGCGGTTAGAGTTCTCGATTTGCTTTCAGGCGGTACTTGGACAAGCGAGAAAACAAATTCAAGTATTCATTGGGCGCAACCAAATGTCATCTCTTTAGCATCTAAAGACGGCGGTTCTTCTGACGGAACAAAAGTCATTGAAGATATTGACGGGATGGTTAATAAACTAAATGTCTGGATTTCTAAGGCTACACTATTGGCTTTGGTTGATAAGCTTACAGGCGGTACAAAAGAAAAATACAAGAATAGAAAAACAGACCATTGGGGCAGAAATTTTCTTGATAGCCTTTGTGATAAAGGCATAATTACAGACGTTAAGTATTGGGACTCCGATTTCGAATCTACAGTAGAAAACGGAGTTTTTTTAGTGCTTTGTTGTAATGCGTTTGGTCTTTGAGGGAGGGTTTAATGTACACGATTACTCTATTAAACGATAGAAGATTATATGGAGCTCACAAAGAAGCAATTATGCAGTATGACAATATGGTTGGTAAAATTCAATTTTTAATTCCACAAACATATGACGGAAATGATATGAGAAATTTTACGACTGTATCATTGGAATATATCTCCCCTATTTCTCATTTGTATAAGCAAGAATTTTTAACTTTGTCTGAGGAATTGGTAGAATATGCTGATGAACAATATTTAGAATATTTGCTTCCTATTGGCTCAAAAATGACTGCTGAAAATGGGGATATTGAATTACAACTATCGTTTTACCAAGTTTATATGGACGAAGATGGTGTAGTTCAAGACCCTGTTCTGAAAACACAATCTTGTAGGGTAAAAATTATTCCTACAAAGAACTGGGCTCAATTTATACCGTCAGAATCTATGGCGGCACTTGACCAACGTATTGCTCAGTTGATTGCTTTGGAAGAAGAAATTACCGAATTACAAGGACAGATTATTGAACATCATGACAATTTTATAAATGATGATGTTATTTCTGATAAGACAACATATTCGTCAAAGAAGATTGAAGAATTTATAGATAAGAATGAACTTGATGAAACCGTTGAAAATATAACAAATACTGAAAAACAAACAATCTCTGATGAAGAGATAGAAAATCTATTTAAATAATTTAGGATAAATCGCATTATGCCGGCTAACAATGCGTTTTATTATATACATAACTTATACACTTTCATTAAATTCAAGGAGGAAATTAGAATGGCAAACGAAACACAAAAGTTTTTAAGTTACGCAGGTCTTGGTACATATGACAGTAAAATCAAAGCTTATATTGTAGATAAGGCTGACACTGCCAAGACATCTGCTATCGCAGCAGACGCGGTTGTAGTTACTACAGATGTAACAACAGAAGGATATGCAAAGTCTTATACCTTCACTCAGAATGGTGCAACTATTGCTACGGTTGATATTCCAAAGGATATGGTCGTATCAAGTGGTAAAGTGGTTGTTAACCCTGAAGGGCAGGATGAAGGCACATACCTTGAATTGACACTATCTAATGCAACAAGTGACAAAGTTTATATTAATGTTGGTAAGCTTGTAGACATTTACACTGCAAAAGCCAATGCAACTCAGGTTCAGATTGCTATTGATTCTGCAACAAGAGAAGTTAGTGCCACAATTGTTGCTGGTGGTGTAGGTTCAACAGAACTTGCTGACGGTGCAGTTATTACTGCTAAGATTGGTGATGCTCAAGTTACAAAAGCAAAATTAGGCACTGATGTACAAGCTTCTATTGATAAAGCCGATTCTGCAATTCAGTCGGTTGCTACCGGTAAAACAGACGGTACAGTCGCTGTCGATGGCACAGATGTTTTAGTTGCAGGTTTAAAGTCTGCCGCATATGCTGAAACAACGGCTTTTGATGCGGCTGGTGTTGCAGATACAAAAGTAAAAGAACTTGCTGATGGTGCAGTAAAAACAAATACAAGTGATATTTCAACACTAAAAACAAAAGTGGCTGATCTTGAATCTGTTGCTATTGAAGCAATCTCAACAGATGAAATAAATGCTCTATTTACAAAAGTGACTGAATAATTTATTCTCTGATTAATTCAAAGTAATACATATTTCTAAGGGAAGGGTGACGACTCTTCCCTTTTTGTATTGCTTGATACTATATGTTTTTGCAAAAATATATAACTCGTTTTGGAGGAAAGAAAATGGAAGAAAAGAAATTTTTAGATTTAAATGGTTTAAAAATAGTTGTAAATAACATCGAGAACGAGATAGATGGAAATAAAGGCGACATATCTTTTACCGATGATATTACTTATGAACCGTTAGAAGAAACGGAGGCAAGTTCGTAATGGCTATGTCTCTTAAAGAAAGCTTGGAAAGCTTAAAAAATCAAACATCCGCATACACCCCGTCAGTTATGATGGTTAATCCTAATACAGAACCTAAAATAACGGCAGATATGGACAAACGTTTAATTGATGTTCCGCCTGAATTACAGACAATAGGTGTGGCAACTGAAAATAATGCAGAAACAGTTTATATTAGTATTCCATCGACCACTTTTGATGGAACAGATTTAACCGATAAGACTGCTTATATTTATTTTGTAAACGCAGGCAAAGAAGTGAATATTTACAAAGTCACTGATGTTACTGTTGAAGATAATTCGATTAAGCTTGGCTGGACTATTACAAATGATGTCACTCGTTACGCAGGAACAGTGTCGTTTTCAATTGCATTTGAGTTAGATAATTCATACAAATTGACAACTACTCCTGCCACTTTAACGGTTCTTAAAGGATTGGACATTGACCAAACAATTTCAAAGCAAGACACCGCTATTGTATCTGCTCTATATGACAAGGTTAATGCTCTTAATACAAAGGTAGACAATGCCGTAAATTCAATGGATAATTCAGTTGCAACAATCAACACATTGCAGAGTGCTATACAATCGTTGCAGTCGGAATTAAACTACATAAAAGAACACGTTGTTTAACGTGATAGATGATATTGAAAATTAGAAAGGAGGAACTTAATGGCTAAAGCAAAATATTTTACACAAAATAAGGGAAAAAATATATCCTATATCACACACCAAAGCAGTATATGATGGCAATGGTAAAGTCTTAGAGGATAGATTAACTGAAGATGAAACTGCAATTTCAAGCCTACAAACGGACGTAAAAGGCAAAGCCGACAAGACTGATGTAGACAATAAGCTAAACTCAAATAGTGCCATTTCTGACACTACTGTGGCTTTCACAGAGGCTTCAGTAAGGGAAAATATTGTTTCAAATGAAAAGAGTTCTACTCTATTTGGTAAAGTTCAAAAATGGTTCTCTGATTTAAAAAAAGTTGCTTTTACGGGTAGTTATAACGATTTGATTGATACTCCGTCAAATGCTACTACTACCATTAATGGTTTAATGTCGTCAAGCGATAAAATAAAATTAAACGGAATATCAAGTAATGCAAATAACTATATTCACCCCACTACATCTGGCAATAAACACATACCAAGTGGAGGCTCATCAGGTCAAATATTGAAATGGTCGGCAGATGGCACTGCTATATGGGGAACTGAAAAAACATATAGTAATGCTACTACTTCAAGTTCAGGGTTGATGAGTGCAAGCGACAAAACAGACCTCGATGCTTGTGTAGAAACTTTAAGTGCCGATGCGTCTATGTTTCTTAGTTCCATTAAATCTCCAGCTCCTGCTGAATTTGAATTTGTTGAAACTTTATCATTAAGTAATTTAACTTTAACAGGTGATGTAGTATTTTCCGATACGGGTTTATTTAATGGATATGCTTCATTAACTGAAATCACATCAGGACTTAATGATATTTTTCAAAAGAATATTGATAACGGATTTGATTTTGTTTACTATATGGTACATAATACAAGCAGTAAACGATTTGAATTTTCCGCTACTGACCCATTGTATATATCCAGTAGTCAGGGTGGCAAATGGTATTACGATGGCAATGAAATAGCTACTAAGTCTGATATTCCAAGTACTTCTGATTTTCTTAAAACATCTGGCGGTACTTTATCGGGCAATACAACTTTGACTTCAGGATATGGTTTTTTGTCAAGTTATAGTAACAATCTTAAATTGCTAAGGGTGAATTCAAGTTCAAATTACTTTGGTGAACAAGGTGGAGCTACTGCAATGTATAACTATTTTGGCTATAGAAATAGTGCTAATACAACTACAATAACTAATCATTTTGGTAGTAGTTATAATTCATCTTATAAGACCAATTTAAGCAACTATTACGGAAGATATGCCGCCACAAACTATTTCGGTTCAAGTGCTACAACAAATTATTTTGGGGATAGCTCAACTACATCATATTACAGAGGTAATACTATATACCTTGGTAGCTCAACATCTTATCCTGTGTATATGCAAGGTAGTACTTCATATAGAGTTGTAGGAACAACTACTGGATATAATACTAAAATTCATGTAGCAAGTTCACAACCAAGTAATATAGCGGTAGGAGATATATGGTTTAAAATACCATCTTAATGGGAGGTGAAGAATAATGGCAACAGGTTTATGGACAGATTATGCAGCTACTTCATTTGCTGGTGGAAATGGTACATCATCTTCACCGTATCAAATTTCGACTCCTGCACAATTAGCATATTTTGCAAAATTGATAAAAAATAGTAATACTACTTACAGAGATTCTTATTTCCAATTGACAGCGGATATAGATTTATCTGCCCATTATTGGTCACCAATAGGTACATCATCTGCTCCATTTAGAAGAACATTTGATGGTCAATATCATAAAATATCTAATATGACTATTGATACATCTATCTATAGTTCTGATGTAATAGGATTATTTGGTTATACTGCGACTCCTAGTACAACTGAAATAGCTGAGATAAAAAACTTTTATTTAGTAAGTCCTCATATTATTGATAATGATGCAACATATGCATCATTTGTATTAGCTAATCATACTAACAGAGTGTCTATTCATGGTATTGAAATTACAGATGGATATTATTCATATAAATCAACAAATATCAGTACAAAAACTAATACTTATTTTGGTTGTTTTTTAGGAATAGCTAATTATATTTCAAATTGTTATGTAAGTTTATATAAT
>ENA-OPYX01001260-OPYX01001260.1-human-gut-metagenome-genome-assembly--contig:-NODE-1260-length-13775-cov-4.891413_pt1 | contig 13775 bp, 16 predicted proteins | sample MGYA00242639_ERZ504486 | MGnify/ENA primary metagenome ERZ504486 (study PRJEB26092, sample SAMD00036296) | human gut metagenome | host: Homo sapiens | study: EMG produced TPA metagenomics assembly of... | reverse complement strand
TCTCTGATCAAACCTTGATCATCTGAAATTATTGCTTACTACGCTATCGCGTTTCTCTATTCACTATAAATTCACTATAACATTTATCTCCCATGAAGTGACGGAATTACAGAATCATTCCGTCTGCGCCTTCTCATTTTCTTCCCGGATAATCTCCTTTAATTCTTTTCGCATCACATCCAGTGGAGCCTTCTGTCCGGTCCATAATTCGATCTGAGCAGCCCTCTGGAACTGGACATACCAAGACCATTCAGGATTTTGCAGCCCTTCTTCTCAGCATTTTTCAGGAATGCGGTCTTGGACGGGTTGTAGCAGGCATCAAAATAAAACTGTCCTGGCCTGATTAGTTCAAATCTTTGCATATGGTTTTTTGTATTGCCCGTGGTTTTGTGTTCTGTCACCGTATTGAAGGTTTTTCGTCTTTCTCATACGGTCATAGAAATAATCAACGACAAGCCTGACAAAATACGGCATATTCCGCTGCATCCGATCTCCATTTTTTCTCTCGACGATTTCTTCGACAACTTTTTTCAGCGGCTTCTCCTCATAATCATTTCGTGCCGATACTTTTTCGTGATTGCTCAGGTCAAAAGTCGGTGTCCATGTATCCGGCAGTTTATAAACCGAGCCCATTGTATAGACACCGCTGCCTTTTTCGGCTTTCTTAAGTGACTCCCTTGTGATCTTTTTCATATCAAGGAATGGCAACCCGGATGATGCGTCTGCTCGACAATCTCCAATACAAGGCCGCCATCAATCGGCATATTCATCATGACGCATATAAGGTGCTGGCGGTTCTCATCCCCGATAGCGTTCAGCAGCTTCCGGCATTGTTTAAATTCCGCCTCCAGTTTATGGACCTCTTCGCAAAACAGATTCATGGTATAACCATCTCCTTTATTCAAGCGCTTAAACTGATTATACCATAAATCTATGAACAAAGTTTATCTGTAAAGAAAATTGATACAGAGTTTTTCAAAATCGGTCCATCTGCTCCTGGGTAGCCACCTGCCTACAACTTGTATTGCTATTTCCTATCGTTCCGAACAATGCAACCATTGTCCGGCAACTGTTTCAGGTACCAACAATTCATACGCAATATATTCATAAATGTCCCTCAAATCCTGTCTTGCTTCAGCGGAATATGCCACATAAAAAATCATATGCCAAAATCTCTTTTCATTTCAGCTTCAATGGCATCTGATGAGTAAACTCTGCCAGCTTTTACATCAGACATACCTTTTTCAATTTCTTTATCAAATTGTTCTTTCGTAAGAGAACCATAGGTCAACGGTGCCGTTCTTGGTAATTTCATTTCAAATGGAATTCCCTTTTGCAAAACAATCTGCCGTAGAAACATTCCTACTGCATTTGACATTGGAATTCCTAACTGATCTAATACACTTTCAGCCTGTTCTTTAAGTTCAGGCTCAACTCGAGCAAACACATTTGCTGTTCTTGCCATAATCATCGCCTCCTTCAACTGTATTCTACCACATGCATTTTCTCTTCCTGCTCATTCTCTACAGGTTGCATTTTGGTCACTTCACTATGCTCTGAAACACCCATTATATCTTCAATCTCTGCCTCTATCTCTTTAATATCTATCTGAAGATTTGTTATGTACTGTCCTGCATTTCTATAAAACTCCGCCTGTTGTTTTGCAAATGAAACCCAGTCATTCTCTTTTCCATCAAATGGAGTATAATTTCTTTCTTGTACCATTGTTTCTTCACCACCTTTATCATTAAATGTCGGTTCAATGCTATATCTTTGCTTTGTATTTTGGCTATTATAAACCGTTTCATATATATCTTCTCTTTGCAATCGTCTGTCTTTAAGTACACAGTTTTCAAACAACTCTTCATACTTTCTAGGTTTGTATTTTCTTGTTTCCAAACCTTTGATACATTTTAATGCCTGTTTTGCCTTAGCAGCATTCGCATTAGTTCCGAGGTTGTTTTGAAAGTATTCAATTCTTTGCAGTTCATCTTTGATGTCTCTTCTATTTTCCCTGCATACCCTTAACAGTTCAACCAGATCCGCAGCCTCATTATCATCGGTTTCACATAATTCAATATAATGAAGAATATCGCAAATCTTCTGATCTATATCTGAATGTTTTTTTGACAGCTCGTCTCTATAGTCCTTCAGACCTTCTACAAGATATGTAAAATGTGTAAGATATTCTGCCCAGTCCATTTCTGACAATTCATACGATGCAACATTCTTTTCAATCGGCTCTGTTACCTCATCGTATGTGAGTTCCTTTATTGGCGAAACAAATTCATCCTTAATATTTTCTTCCTGTTCTTCAATCTGTTCCCATAGGCACCTCCTATTCTAATGTTCCATCACTTTTACACACTTCGTTTATTTCAAAAAAATAAGAACCAGTAAGAGTTTATCTCTTATCTGATTCCTATTATAAAGACCTGGGTGTCCCATAAACACACCTTGCATATCGAATTTTTGTTCTCATTTTTTATATTGTTTTATCAATCTATCAATTTCAATGTTCATCATTTCGACAACATTATCCGGTCCAACAAGTGTTACGCCTTCACCAAGACTAATAATCCATGCTAAAAACTGTCTGCTGACTGCGACTTCCACATTGACAACAAAGCGTTTATCATCCAGCCTGATCATAGATACATTTTTACCAAAACGATCTATCATTACACCTGCAAAAGAGTTATCACACTCAATACGCACCCATTCCTCTTTTCCTCCATACATTCCAAACATTTTTGTGACATATGCAGCCATATCAAATGATTTAAAAACCTGTCGTCCTTCTCTTCCTTTCCCATTTGATTTAATATAAAGCATTTTATCTACACGAAAATGTTTAATTATCCCCTCAGAACTATCATATGCTATGAGATAATAATTCTCATCATCCCATGATAAAGACCAGGGACTGACCTCATAAAGTGATCCACCGTGCCGAAGCTCCATTTTTTTATCAACGTTCCACTGGAAGTACTGGAATGTTATCCTTGAATTCTCTGCTATTGCTGTATGTATCCGGTCAACATTGTAATAAATGCTTTCATTCATTGTCTTTACACGACCAGCCACAAACACCTGCCTATGTAACTGAGATGCTTCGTATTTGCTTGCAAGTCCCTCTATCTTTTTTATAAGTTCATTTGACTTCTTAGCCGTGATAAATTTTGCAGACTGTACAGAGTCAACCAGTAATTTTAATTCTGCCAATTCAAATTGCCTGTTTCCTATATGATATGAATAAGTCCTATCCTCCTGCGTTCCGATAACATCCAAACCATATACTCTGAGATTTTCAATGTCATTGTATAAGCTCTTACGTTCAGCACTTATATCGTATACTGCAAGTGCATCAATAATCTCTGACATAGTAATACTGTGCGTTTCATCTGTTCTCTCCAAAAGGATTTTCATAAGATATATAAGTTTCAATTTCTGATTTGACGATTTAGGCATATCGCACCTCCAAACTACCTTTCCCCCTCATTCGCATCTTCCATCTCAACCTGTTCCTCACCAGCCCCATCTTCAAACCTCACACGGATCACTGCCTGTGGCCAGTTGACCGATACATACGCCTGTTTTCCTTTTACACCGGCCTCCTCATCAAATACCACAAGTAATTCTTTTAGGACTTCTTTTGTCAGATAGCCTCCACGCCAATGGAAAAGTAAAATCCGGTTCTTCTTAACGGCCTGCTTTGTACGGTTACGCACCTCATCAACAGTTGTCCACGATAATTTTTTCTCGCGATAATAAAAATGATCACTGTCTGTGCACTCCGGCACTTTCCATATCACCGGCTCATGGTCCCTAAAAATCTGTTTATCCGCCAGATTTACATAATCATAACGGACAGCATCATCCCGTGATAATGTGTTATCAAATGTCACATCAAGATGATAATATTTTCCGTCGATACGAATCACATTCCATGCATGACGATATTTAATTCCCTTATCGGGGTTTGCATCTGAAAGAGCAACAATACACCAGATACCAAGTTCATCGCAAAGTATTTTCACAGCTTTTGCCATGCCTTCACATACTGCAACGCCATTGCCAAGAGCACCTATGATTTCGTGGGAGTATTCCTTTTTAAGCTTGTCGTACTTCACATTTTTGACGATAAAATCATGTATGAAAAGTTCTTTCTCTTTTTCACTCAGTTTCTCAGCCAAAAGCGCAAGCTTTTTGACGCGGGACTTCATTGCCAGGCGATGTTCTTTTATCTTATCCCTTGTAAAAAGATACTCCGGTATGAGTTCAACCATTGTAGAATCAGGATAATATCTGTATGTAAATTTGACAGAATAGAATATTTCCGGGCAATCCATACGAACCATAAAATATATATCCGCCAGCTCACGGCTGCTTAGTTTAAGCACCTGAAACGACTCCTCCATTTTGAGAAGTCCCTCCTTCACGGCGTAATAAACTTTTTTCTGTTCTTTATTTAATTGATGATAGTAATAATCTTTTGCGGTTAAAGTCATGATGTTCTCCAGCTCTATTGGTATTACCGGCGGCTATTTTACATAATAAACATAGTTTTCTTTTCTCGGTGCCGGCGCATTGGCAGATGCGGCTGCATATCCGATTGCGCAATGTCCAATTCCTTCATAATTGCCTTCAATGCCAAGATCTGCAAGAATCTTTTTTCCAAAGTCCGACTCGAACTCTTCTTTTGCCCTGTGAATCCAAATGCTGCCAAGACCTAGGCTTTCCGCCGCATTCATAAGATTTCCCATGACAAGGGAACCGTCATACTGATAGGTTGGTATGTCTTTGTCTGCAAGAACAATCAGAATTACAGGCGCTCCATAAAATGGATCTGTCGCAGTCCCCATAATCTTTGCATTTTCTGCAGATAACCGGTCTCTTAATTCTTTGTTCGTCACGGCAATAATGATCGGGCTCTGTCTTCCCATACCGGTTGCCGCATAGGTACCAGCCTTTACGACAGCCTGGATATCTTCTTCTGATACCATTCTTTCCTTGTCAAAGTTTCTGCAGCTTCTTCTTGTTTCCAATACTTTTAATGTTTCGTTCATTGTGTTATCCTCCATTTCTATTGATCGGCTCAGATATCTGATTTTCCCGCCCTTTACCACTCCTGAAATCCACACAGCTTCGCCGACTCATACACTGGTTTTAATATATTGCCCAGCCTCTCCGGAAACTGCCCATCGTCTAACCCTTCTGCATAAAGACTGTTTCGGACATCCATATTATTGATATGATATTTTGCACATTCCTCAAATTTTACTTTTGCAACCGGGTTATCGTCACAGATACGATAAGCTTTGTATTCTAACAGCGCCAATGGTTCATAATACTCTTCCCACCTAGGAAGTTTGTTCCCCTTACTGCTGTTAATCGTTTTCGTCGTCGGACTGAGATTCCAAAGTTCATCATGTGCTACAAACTGCCATGGAACAAAATGATCAATAGATATTTTTTCTTTTGACAAATTTATCTTTCCGTAAATATCTCTGATCGATGGATCTAACTCTATGAGTAAGTTCCAGTAGTCCGTCACTTTCGTTAAATTTCGTTTCTTCGGTTTTGCCAATTTATCTGCAATACCCGGCACGCTAGGATTCCGATCCTGCAAATATCCGATCAGATTATAATTGACCCAGTCTTTTAGAATCTCTTTATTTCGGATCAGATACTCTGCCCATTCATCATTTACTTCCACCCTTGTATCCAGCTTTTGAAAATCCATAAAATAATAAAGCAGGTGCTTCTGCCTGTTAATTTCCGCAATTTTGCTTTTGCCCGGAGATTTAATTGCCGGGTAAAACGGACTCTGCAGGCAATACGGAACATTTACGATGAGTTTTTCTTTATATTTATCGATCCTCACATTTTCTGTTGTTCTTAAAAATTCATGGAGTTTTCCTTCCTCCACGGTAGAGGCCAGCTTATATTCCGTGGAAATATATCTTACTACCTCTTCCAGGTTGTCTGTCGTATTGCAGGGACCAAGCCTGAGATTAAATTCCGTTACCATATACCATGCGCGAACGATCATTTCATCTAATAATTCATTATAAGTAAATGATGTTTTTTCCGCAGAAATCTTATTTAAAATTGCAAGCATCCAAAAGTATTTATAGCAATTTGATACTCTGTTACGATCAAACATCCGGCTCAGATAACCAATATTTAAATTGTCACTATATGGCAGATTCATACGACAGTCTCCTTACCTTTTTACCATTTCTACTCATGACTTAGATAATACCATACCTCTTAAGGTTGCTGTATCATCTCATCTCCAACTTTCTCAATCAATGTTACATCCGCCGGCAGCCACTCCACCTCGCCTAATTGCTCCCGCGTCAGCCACCTTGCCGCCTCATGTTCCTTCAGTACAAGCTCACCTTTTACAATTTCACACCAGAAGCAATCCATGGACAGATGAAACGTAGGATAATCATATTCGATCGTATCTATGAGTTTTCCCACTTTAATCTCTGTATCGAGTTCTTCCATAATCTCTCTTTTTAAGGCTTCTTTTGGAGTTTCCCCTTCTTCAATTTTACCACCCGGAAATTCCCAGCCGCCTTTTAAATCGCCATAGCCTCTTTGTGTGGCAAAGATCATTGGCTCACCTTGTTCATTTGCTGCTTTTATAACTGCCGCAACCACTCTGATTACCTTCATACAACCTCCACAAGTATTCTATTATGGCAATTTACGCATTGACAATGTATTCATAAATATCTTCCCGAACCGGCACATCGAGGATCCACTCTATCTCAACGGCTGTTTTCTCTGTATTTGCCATCGTAAACTCTTTTGCATTTCCACTGGCTGTCATGTGACCAAGATAATAAAACTCTTTGGAAATCTTATCATCCTTATTTTTTCGGACAAACAATTCTACCTGGATTCCTCTTTCTTTTGCCTTGAGAAAATTCTGTACATCTTCCGACTGCATACTTCTTCCCGATTTGGAAATCGCGATCAAACGGTCCCGAAAGCCCGGAACAAAATGGTCTTCGTACCTTGTGGTATCGCTGATATTCTCCGCTTTATCGTAATTGATAAACACCGGAAAAGTCTTTGTTTTTTTATCAAACTTATAACCACCAATATTTAATGGCACCTCATTTTGCTCCCAGTTAAGAAGACGGCACACATCTTCATATGTATATTTCTGATATAACACCAGATCTGTCTGCCCATAAGTCTTACTGTAATCTCTCTTGTAACGGCTGATTCCAAAATCCACAAGCTCTTTTAAAATATTGTAAAAATCATTGTTGGCAAGCATCTCGGCAAAAGATTTGGCTGGTTTATAATCCGAATCATCTTTCTCGATAAAAACACACTGCGCATACGTTTTCTTTCCCGATCCTGCCGGAAACTCATTTGTCATAACATGAATAATGTTCTCCTGCTGATCTTTACTCATCACTTTTCCATATGATTTCAGATCATTCTCTAACCCTGCAAACAAACCAATCTTTGAAATGCCCCGCGTATATACTAAGATTCTTTTTAGCAGCTGTAACTCCTGAATTCTTTTACCACTTGCTAACTTCTTTGAAACAAACTCAATGACTTTTTCTTCATCTTCCGATAAACGAATGGTATATTCCTTTTCATATTTCACAAGAAATTTGTAATAAGAACCAAGACTGTTATTATCAAAAATGCGAATGACATCCATCTCTCCATAATCATCAAAATCACGGAGTGCCGGAATTCTTCCAAGTTTATTTTTCAGGTTGTTATAATTTTCTTTGATAAGCTTAATATCACTAAAATTTGCATTGTCAACGGACGCAAATATTCTTTTCCTGCTTATTTCATCAAAATGAACGGTGGATGCTCCAGGAATTACCCTTCCGCCTTCCATAACATATCTCCGGATATTATCCTTGTTATAAGTGCGGTCTCCGGATAACGCAATCGGAATCATAAAATTATTGTTATAATTTCCAATGAAATCCAATATAACCACATACTCTTTTCCACTGGCTTTTCTAAGTCCGCGTCCAAGCTGCTGGATAAATACAATCGGGGACTGCGTTGGTCTTAGCATGATCACCTGATTTACCTCAACGATATCCACACCCTCATTTAAAATTTCAACCGAAAAAATATAGTCTAATGGCTGTCTATCTTCTGAACTCTCGTCCTCATTCATTGCCAGCCGCTCAAACGCATCCTGTCTTTCCTGTTCCGATGCGCTGCCATTTAAAGCAACGGTTCTGAAATTTTTACCGGTCGCCGGATTAATGATCTGATTGAACTTTGCGGACAGTTCCTCTGTTTCCTTTATATTGCTGCAGAAAATCAGTCCCTTCACTTTATCGCCGCTGTACCCATAATAATCTGCCTGATTCACAATATGTCTCACACGCTCATCACTTGTAAGCATGTTAAAATCTCTGGCTGCTTCCTCATCTCCAATCATAGACAAATCCGTAATCCCAAAATAATGGAACGGGCAGAGAAGATTCTCTTCCATCGCCTGCTGCAGTCGTATCTCGTATGCGATCTGATAATTGAAAATCTCATAAACATTTCTGCCTTCCACGTTATCATCACGTTTGTCCTGCGTAGCGGTCATTCCAAGCCATAACTTTGGTGTAAAATGATCCATGATTTTCCGGTAGGTATCTGCTGGGACATGATGTGCCTCATCCAAAACAATACAGTCAAATGCGTCTTTCGCATATTGAAGCAGATGTTCATCTCGATTCAATGTCTGAACTGTCGCAAACACATAATCTGCTTCATATTCATGATAACCGGCACCAACCAGTCCCATAGATACGGTATTTGCAAATACTTTCTCGTAAGATTTTCTTGTCTGTCTGGCAAGCTGGCCTCTGTGGACTAAAAAGAGAACTCTCCGAAAGCCAAGCTCACGCATTGCAAATGCAGAGGCATATGTTTTTCCTGTTCCGGTAGCTGAAATAAGAAGCGCCCGTTTTTCCCCTGCTGCAAGAATTTTTTTCAGATTTGTGATAAACCCAACCTGCATACTGTTCGGCTGTAACGTATATTTTTCAATTGACGTTATCTCATCTAATTTTGCAGCTTCCCTCTGATGTTTTATGATCTGATACCGTTCTTTATAATTTTCATAAAAAGTATCAAATGATAAAGCATACGGCGAATTCCACAGTTCTTTAAACTCAGCAACGATTTCTTTCGCCATCTCCCCCTGTTCGGTTGAGATCAGCTTTGTATTCCATTCACGATTACTGGTAAGCGCCGCACTTGTAATATTCGAACTGCCGATAATGATCCGGTAAATTTCGTCTTTTCTAAAAATATATCCTTTGGTATGAAACCCTTCGTCCGCTGCTTCCACATCATACATCTTTAAGGTAATATTCGATAAATCATTCAGCTTTTTTAATGCCCCAGGTTCACTGAAATTCAGATAATTTGTGGTTAAAATTTCCCCGGGAATATTTTTGTTTTCCAATTCTTTTAGTGTCTGAAGAAGCGGTGTGATGCCACTCATCGTGATAAATGCCACACTGATCTGAAACCTGTCACATTTCAAAAGTTCATCCTCAACGGATGAGAGCACCTTCTTTCCCTCTTTATGGTTATTAGACACAAACTGCGGTCGATAAAGGCTGTTAGATGCAGCCGAACCATTGATATATGCCGTTTCAAATCCCAATCGTAACTCATCAATTTTACTCATTTTTTCTCCTGATACTGCCAGTTACCAAACCCACAGTTTTACCAATGAAACAATTCTCAAAACACACTACATCCAGTATATTCCTTATTACAAACGTTTTCAACAAACATTCCCACGAATTCTCCATCAACTTTTCTTGATTTGTGAAATTGTTAATGTTATCATAAATGAAAACAAGGATAACAGGAGAGATTCTAGTGTGAAAAATAAGCTCGATAGCTTATTTTTCGCACGGCTATTTGTTTCTGAGCAAAAACAAATAGCTTCTATGACAAGGCATAAAAAAAGCATGCCTACGAGAATTTGAGATTCTCGTCGCCTCTTCGCAACAAGTTGCTCAGAAATGAGGATTACTATGGAAAATAAAGCATTAGAGATGCATAAACAGTGGAACGGTAAATTAGAGACCGTTGCCAAATCTAAAGTAAAGAGCCGCGAAGATCTCGCGATTGCGTACACACCGGGCGTTGCAGAGCCTTGCAAGGTCATTGCCAAAGATCCTGAGGCAGCTTATACATATACCATGAAAGCCAACACCGTTGCCGTTGTTTCCGACGGAAGTGCCGTGTTAGGCCTCGGCAATATCGGTGCATACGCAGCTATGCCGGTTATGGAGGGCAAATGCGTATTATTCAAGGAATTCGGCAATGTCAACGCTGTTCCGATCTGTCTTGACACACAGGATACCGAAGAGATCATCGCTACCGTTAAGAACATTGCACCGGCATTCGGCGGTATCAACTTGGAGGATATCTCCGCACCACGCTGCTTTGAGATTGAGGAACGTTTAAAAGAAATGCTCGACATTCCGGTATTTCATGACGACCAGCACGGTACTGCCATCGTAGTACTTGCAGGTATCATCAATGCATTAAAGGTGACCGGCAAGAAAAAAGAGGACTGCCGCGTCGTTGTAAAACGGTGCTGGATCTGCTGGCGTTGCCATCACAAAATTACTTTTAACATACGGTTTTAAAAATGTGATCATGTGTGACCGTGAGGGCATCATCGGAAAAGATTATCCAAACTTAAACTGGATGCAGCAGAAAATGACCGAAGTAACAAACCTTGCAAATGAGCATGGAACACTTGCCGATGCATTAAAAGGTGCTGATATTTTTGTTGGTGTTTCCGCACCAAACATTGTAACACCGGAGATGGTATCTTCCATGAATCACGATTCCATCCTGTTTGCAATGGCAAACCCGGTACCGGAGATCATGCCGGACGTTGCAAAAGCAGCCGGTGCACGCGTGGTCGGAACCGGAAGAAGTGACTTCCCGAATCAGGTCAACAACGTTGTCGCATTCCCTGGTATCTTCAAAGGCGCCTTAGAGGGACGTGCCACACAGATCACGGAAGAAATGAAACTTGCCGCCGCAGAAGCGATCGCAGGTCTTGTTTCCGAGGATCAGTTATGTGACGAATTTATCATGCCGGAGGCTTTTGACCCGCGTGTCGCAGAAGTTGTAAGCGAAGCTGTCAAATCCCATATCAAATGATGATCTGGGGCGACAAACGGTATCATTCTTTAGATTATGAATTAAAACAGACTTTCGGGGAAAAGGTCTACCGCCTTTCCTTAAACGGCGGTATGACCTGTCCAAACCGCGACGGTACCTTAGACGACCGCGGCTGCATCTTCTGCAGCGCTGGCGGTTCCGGGGATTTTGCCGCCGCGCCTGACTTGTCTGTTCATGCGCAGATTCTTTCCGCCAAAAAACGGATTCAGGCAAAAACAGGCTGTAAAAAGTTCATCGCTTATTTTCAGGCATATACCAATACCTATGCACCGGTAGAATATTTAAGACGGATCTTTACGGAAGCCATTGAAGAACCGGATGTGGCAGCATTGTCCATCGCGACCCGCTGTGACTGTCTTCCACCGGATGTCTTAGATCTCCTCGACGAGTTAAACCGCAGAAAACCGGTCTGGATTGAACTTGGACTTCAGACTATCCACGACAAAACACTTCACGCGATCCGAAGCGGTTTTACCCTCTCCCAGTTTGAGCAGGCAGTATCTGATCTGCATAAAAGAAACATTCCGGTCATTACTCATCTGATCCTTGGACTTCCGGGTGAGACAAAAGAAGATATGCTCTCCTCCGTCCGTTATGTTGGCAGCCTTCCGGTCACCGGAATAAAACTCCAGCTCCTTCATATATTGAAAGGAACCGATCTTGGGACTGCCTATATGGCAGATCCGTTTCCACTTTTTACACTGGAGGAATACTGTGACCTGATTGCAGACTGCATCGCACTGCTGCCGCCGGAGATCGTCATCCACCGGCTCACAGGGGACGGGCCGAGGAATCTTTTACTTGCACCCTTATGGAGCACCGACAAAAAAAGAGTTTTAAATACGATCCAGAAATGCCTGCGTGAGCGTGACCTCTGGCAGGGAAAGAATATCTGATTATAAAAGAAAGAGGGCATCTATATTATGGCAGAACCAATCACAATCTATAAACTGACAATTTTAAACATGCTCGATAAAGTGGATTTTCCATTGACCAACACACAGATATCTAATTTCTTTTTAGAGCAGGATTACACGGATTATTTCCGCGTCCAGCAGGTATTAAGCGATCTTGAGGACGCAAGTCTCATCCACGCAGAATCCACACACAGCAATACACAGTATACCATTACTGCTGCCGGTAAGGAGACGCTTGGTTTTTTCAAAGATAAGATCACGCCTGCAATCGAACGCGACACCACTGCATTCTTAGAAAAAAATTAAATTAGAACTGCGCAGCGTTAACTCCATCCTTGCTGATTATTACAAAACACCAAATCAGGATTATGCAGCGCGCTGTCAGTTCCGTGTACATGAAACCAACCTGATCGACCTGACACTTACCGTAAAAACCCGGGAACAGGCTCAGGCGATCTGTGATAACTGGAAAAAACAAAATGAAGACGTCTATGCATATCTCATGGATCTTCTGCTGAAATAAATGGAGGCTTTATGGCAAAACAATATTTCAAACCCGGCAACATGCTCTACCCGCTGCCTGCCGTCATGGTAAGCTGCCAGTATCCTGCCGGAAAGGAGGATGCGCTCTGCACCAATCCAGCCCTTGCCGGGAAACCGAATATCATCACCGTAGCGTGGGCAGGTACCGTGTGTACCAATCCACCGATGTTATCGATCTCTGTCCGCCCGGAACGCTACTCTTACCACATGATCGAAGAATCCGGCGAATTTGTTGTAAATCTGACAACAGAGCTGTTAGTCCGTGCGACCGATTTCTGCGGTGTCCGCTCCGGAAAAGATATTGACAAATTCAAAGAAATGCATCTGACACCGCTCCCCTCGAAGGAGATTTCTGCACCGGGTATTGCGGAAAGCCCGGTCAACATTGAATGTAAAGTGCGGGAGATCAAACCGCTCGGCAGTCACACCATGTTTCTTGCTGATGTGGTGAATGTTACCGTAGACGATAAATTTTTTGATGAAAAAAATACCTTTCATCTCAATGACACCGGACTTGTCACTTACTCCCACGGTGCCTATTTCCTGCTTGGCAAAAAACTTGGCACCTTCGGATACAGTGTTGCAAAAAGAAAGCAAAGAAACGGAAATAACCGCCGTTTCTTTGCTTTTTTCTTACATATATTTGCTGTTTAACAAATCATTTTTCGCAAGTTCAATCGCTTTTTCCACTGTGCCCTTGTTCAAACGGATTCATCAGATGTGCATAGCGCAGTGTCTCTAAATAGCTCATGCTTCCACCGCATTTACAGAGATTTAAGTAATCTTTTCCATGCATCCTCATGATTTTTTTCTGTCCTTAGTCTTAAACTCCATTCGCTCCCATCGTCGTCAGTGTATAGTTGATGTAATAGAACGGGTAGAGATAAATATGCAGCTTGTGATACCAGTAGCCGCCGCGGTCAAAGAAATCATCCGCCTCATATTTTCTCCACGGCATGTAGGTTTCCTCTAATTTCTTCCATGCAAGTGTGCGCTCCTTCGGTGTCATATCCGGATTGCTGTAGCAGATATGCTGGAATTCATCGACTGCAACACCAAACGGTACGAACGTCAGTGCATCCTGCAAAT
>ENA-OPYX01001258-OPYX01001258.1-human-gut-metagenome-genome-assembly--contig:-NODE-1258-length-13789-cov-2.599619_pt1 | contig 13789 bp, 20 predicted proteins | sample MGYA00242639_ERZ504486 | MGnify/ENA primary metagenome ERZ504486 (study PRJEB26092, sample SAMD00036296) | human gut metagenome | host: Homo sapiens | study: EMG produced TPA metagenomics assembly of... | reverse complement strand
CGGACTGGTCGCAAACGAGAATGGGATCTTCTGGGCGGATAATGGTGTGGTAACGACCACGAAAACAGAAGTCGTGAAAGATACCATTGGGATCACACCAGATGCAGGATGGATCTATGTGAAAAATGGGGTGTTTGACGCATCTGCGAACACTGTTGCAAATAATAAAAATCGGCTGGTGGATGATCCGCGATGGCGTGGTTGATTTTAACTATACCGGATTGGCAAAAAATGATGCTGGCTGGTGGTATCTGCAGGATGGAAAAGTGAATTTTAATTATAACGGTGCCGTTCAGAATGAAAATGGTATCTGGTATGTGCAGGGCGGCAACGTCAAATTCGATTATAACGGTCATGCATACGGCTATTATTTTAGCGGCGGCTGTGCACAATAAGGAGGCGATGTAAAAATGCGTATGAAAAAGATACCTGTCCGGATGCTTGCCATCCTGCTGGTGTGTATGACGGTGCTTTTGAGTGTATGCCTGGAACTGTTATCCGTTCCGGCAATGGCGGCAGAAGAGAAGGCAGCGTGTTATACTGTCCGGATTGCAAATCTGGAACATGGCAGTATTGCACTCAAGGAAGATGACAATCTGCAGGCAGGAAACCAGATCCATCTGCAAGTTACCCCACAGGAGGGCTATCACTTAGCTTCCCTCACCGTAGCAACCAGTGATGGGACAGCACTTGCTGTTACGGATACGGATGGGGCAGCGGTAACGGATGGAGCTTATCCGGATACCATGCTCATTGTCATGCCGGAAGATGATGTAACGGTAACCGGGGCATTTGTGTCAGAAAATGATGCTGCGGATACAGCGGGTTCCGATACGGTGCTTCCGGAAGAAATATTTTCCATGATCGGTGCCGATACACCGCTTGCAGCAACCATGAACAGTGCGGAGCGTGCAATCAGTCGGGCAGCAAGCAGTGCAACACTTATAAAGTATGAGAACCAGTTTTCCTGTTACCATAAGGATGGAAGTTGGGATTGTACGGAATCCTATTTGATGCTTGGTGATCAGTTGGCATGGTGTATTGAACCTTCCGTCAACATCGGAGCTTCCGGTGGCACTTACGGGCTGAACGGAGATGCGGCGCAATGGCTGATGGATAAGTACGGCTGGAGCTACAAAAAGACGAACAACCTGACAAAAGCAGTTTATTTGGCAAAAAGCTATTATGGTGATGATTGGCTATGCAGTTACGTTCTTGTCCAAAACCTGATCTGGTCTGAGATTAAAGAAAATGAAAGCCCGGCAAATTACGGTCGATATGTTTTAACGGACGGGGCAAGGAATACCGCACATAACTGTGGGCATTTAAACACCAAAGCCAAGGTGGATGCTGCCATTGCGGATGTCTGGAATCGGTTTTATTCTTACAACAAGTTGCCGTCTTTTGACGGATGGACGGTGTATGCCACTGCTGGACAGTCATACTGGCTTAAGGATACCAACGGGGTAGTGAATGATACTTCCTTTACGGCACAGCCTGGCGTAACGGTCTCCAAAGGATGGGATGGCAGCAATGTCGGCATCTGGATTGGTTCAAATGCGTCCATGGCAGGAAAATGCACGACGATCCATTATTATAAAAATGCGATCCCGAATGGCAGTGAACCGTTTTTAATCTATACCAGAACCGGACACCAGTCCGTCAGCACATGGACCAGTGCCATCACACCAACTTATGGTGCCATCCGGGTGGTATTTACCCGGACTTCTTACCTGCGGGCACATTACAAGGCGCGGGAGAAAGTGGCACCGTCCCTGGATATACATATCACAAAGGCGGATTCTGATACGGGTGCAGCATTGGCTGGCGCTGAATTTGCCTTTTCCATGGATGGAAAACAGGTGGCAACGGTGACTACGGATGCAGACGGAAAAGCGGCTTACCACTGGAGGGGTAATGTCCTGTGGACCGACTATGCAGAAGCCTATGAGCCGGTACTGGATTATAAAAAATGGAGCAGTGCTTACAATAAGGCAAAACAGAGTGTCCTTGCTTCTGTGAGCGACAAACTCAAAACGTTAAAAGAGGGGACAACCCATACATGGAAGGTGGAAGAAGTGAAGGCACCGGATGGATATGAACGCACCGAAGAAGTCTGGGAACAGACGTTTTCTTTAAACACCCATGCAGTGGAGATCGACTTTACGGATGAACCGGAAAAGGGATTTTTGACACTGAAAAAAGCTTCTTCAGATGAAGCGTTTTCAAAAGAGAATGATTGTTATAACATTAAAGGCGCTGTATACGGGGTATATCAGTCTGTCGAAGATGCCATGCAGGATGCAAACCGCGTGGAGACGCTGACGACGAAAGAGGATGGAAGCTCCAATACAGTGACGCTTCGGAGAGGAACCTATTATGTGAAAGAGTTGACCGCATCTGACGGGTACCTGCTCTGCAACGAGCAGGAAGAGAATCTTCCGGCTGGAATCCATGCCGCAACGGTGAAATCTTTAGAGACAACAACGGTTAGCTGTAAGGAAGAGCCGGCAAGCAATCCATTTGACTTATCTGTGCAGAAATTAGATCTTGGCTCACATTCGGCAGAGGCACCGGGAAATGCTGCCCTGTCAGGTGCCATATTTGAGATTGCATATTATGAGAACGTAGATGGAGCAACAGACGGAACACCTGCAAAGAAATGGTATTATCGGACGGATGATACCGGAACATTTTCAGCAACGGATAAAGAAGACCTGCTTACGACTTACCAGATGCAGGATGGCAGAACCTTACAGTCCGATGATCTGTATGAGCATGATGGAGCGATTGCTTTCCCGATTGGAACCTATACCTGTAAGGAGATATCTGCACCAGTGCATTACCAGTTATCCGGAATCATGTATTTTACTGGACAGGAAGAGACAAAAACGGATGTGACAACCGGACTGAAACTGGTGATCAGACAGGAAAAAAATGGTGTGGCACCACAGATCTATCAGGGAGAAGTCGTTGGCAGTGGAAGTATCCTGGCAGAAAATCCGAGGATCGAAGCCTATGATGAGACACAGTATGGCTCCGTTACGATCTACAAGAAGAGCGCGGATGAGAAGCAGATCCCGTTATCCGGGGTATCCTTCCGGCTGGTCGGCATGGATGAAGGGGATGAGCATATTGCAAGTACCGATGCAGACGGCAGGATCTGTTGGGAAGGACTGCTCCCACAGGACTATGTAATCACAGAGATCAAGACAGCAGACGGGAAAAATCTCCTGAAGGATAATATCACCGTCACCCTGCCGATGGAGCTTACCGTAGAGGAAGCACAACAGCGTGGAGCAGATCTGTCACAGGCAGTCTGGGATGAGGCAGCACAGAAGTATTGTTTTTATGACCTGACATTTGAAATTGGAAATTCAGCAGTGCTTACCATGCCGATGACCGGAGAAAACACAGAAAGCATGTATCTACTTATGATCGTGGGTATCCTGGCGGCTGTTGGCGGAATCGCCCTGCTGGCACGAAACAGAAAGAACAATCATGTGAACTAGAAAGGTTGCGGCCGCTGCATATATTTTGTGGCGGCTGCATTTTTTTATACTGAAAAAGTGGACGGAAGAAAAAAGCGAGAGGAGCAGATAAATGGAATTAAAGATTAAGGTATACGAGAAAGAAGGAAAACGGTGCTGTTATATCGAAGATGGGAAGGAAAACGGGCAGGAGTACCGGGATATCTCCCTGGAAATGGCTTGGCGAGATGGTGACGGAACTGTTCGTGTGTATGGAAGCAATCGAAAATAATGTCGAAAAATAAAAATATTTGTTATGAAACGCATGTCAAATCCGTATATATAAATAGAGACATGTAATTACAGGATAATTACAACGTAAGATAAGGAGGAATATGAGATGGAAATTGCAATCGATACGGGAAACAAGCAGGTAAAGACAGACCATTCGGTGTCTATTTCCGGAGTGGTGTCACAGACCACTATTCCTGCAACTGCCCGTCCGGAAGATTATATCAGATACCGGGGCAGATATTACGCACTGACCAATAAGCGGCAGGAATATTTAAGGGACAAGTCAGAAACAGAGCGTTACTTCGTTTTGGCAATGATGGGGATTGCAAAAGAACTGGACTATATGGAAAGCCATAATGAGATTGCCTATGATCCGGATAAAACCTATTACATTACCATGCTTGGAGGATTACCGCCTGCCCATATGGAAGATGCCCACTTAAAAGACAATTTTAAAGCATATTTTAAAACATCGGAAGCGCAATATGTGTGGTATAAGGGTAGAACGTGGCGAGTGAAGATTACGAAAGTGTATGTATACGCGCAATGTTATGCTGCCATTATGACGGTGTTTACACAAATTAAGCCATACCCACGCGTTGTTGGAATTGATATCGGTGGATTCACAACGGATTATCTGACAATGGTGCGTGGCACGATTGACATCGAGCATACGGATTCTCTAGAGCAGGGATTGACTCTTTTATATCAGACCATACATAAAAAGTGCTTAAAAAAGTTTGACGCGATCATCGAAGAGAGCGATGTGGATGCCATTTTAAGTGGGGACACCAGTCTGTATGATGAGGAGATCATTACACTGGTGGAAGAAGAAGCACAGGCATTTGTAGACAGTCTGTTATCCTCTTTTCGTGAATTTCAGATTGACCTGAAACATTCCTTCGTGGTGTTCTTAGGCGGTGGAGCGATCCTTCTGAAAAAATATATTGAGAAATCCCCATTGCTTGGCAGATATATGTTTCTGGAGGATATTAAAGGAAACGTACATGGATATAAATTGTTGTATCAGGTGATGCAAAAAAAGAAGGGTGAGCAATCATGAAAAAGAATCCCTATCAGTTTACAATCCGGTTTAACAGCACGATCGCCGGACACTGCCAGGCAGCGGCATTCTTAAACCGTTGTGGCACGCGTGCGAAGGCACATGTGATCGCGGAAGCACTGGATCTGTACCTGCGTGAGAAAAAGCAACTGTTGGGACTTTGGGAACTGGAGCGTATCGAAGCTGCGCCGGAAGTGAATGGGCAGGAGCAAAGAGAAGATAAGCGGCAGGAGAAAAAATCAGACCAGAAAAAGATTCCAAAGCCAGAGCCGGTTGTGTATGCACCGGAAGTGGAAGCACTCAATGAAGAGGACCTGGATGCGATCGCTGCATCCCTTGGTGCCTGGGATATGGAAAATTAATGAGAAATGGAGAGTACATGGATATGAAATTATTAGACGAGCTAAAGAAAATGGCAGCACTGGATCAGGCGGATAAAGAATTTTTAAAACGGACGGAAAAACGGATGGGACATTTCCTCAAAGAAGGGATCGATTTGTTTTTCTGTTTCTTCTTCCGGTTGTGATCGCCAGTCTGCCGGATAAGTGAGGGCAGATGAAAAGAAAATTACAAGAGAAAAAGAAGCAGTGGATGGAATGGTTGACCGGGCTTTTTGCGAGAGGGAAAGAGCTGATAAAAACGGTCAGGGAACATATGGCAGAACTGAGCCGGGAGCAGGAGGTGGAAGAAAGAAAAATACAGGCATTAAAGCGGATAATCCGTTATGCGGGGGAACTCCTTCTTGTACTGTTTGTATTTTGTGTGCTGATGCAGCATGTGTGGATCGGTCAGGTACAGGGGGCTTCGATGTGCCCAACCTATCAGGAAGGACAGTTTATCTTACTCCTTCGTGAGAAGGAATATAACCGGGGCGATGTGGTAGGTGTGGAATATAGTGCCGGAGAAGAAAAGACCACATTGCTCAAACGGATCATTGCCATTGGTGGAGATGTGGTGTCCTGTAAGTATGGACAGTTATATGTTAACGGGCAGAAAATATCAGAATCCGATCATACAGTGGGAAAAACCTCGGATATTCCGGCACAGACGGTCCCGGACGGATCGGTATACCTGCTTGGGGATAACCGGGAGCATTCCATGGACTCCAGAAGTTTTGGCTGTATGAGCTGTGAGGACATTATCGGAAAGGTGGTGCACTAAGTGATGATCCAGACGTACCTTGAGATGATACAGGTATCGGAAAATGTACTGAAACTACTGACCATTACATATCTGTGCTGCAGCATGGTTCCAGTGCTGGCAGGCTTCCGAAAAACACTGTCTGTACAGTGGAAAAACACGCTGCTTTTTGTACGTTGCATCGGGATCATACTGTTTTTTTTGTGCCTGATGCAGATCGGGATATGGTTTATGGTAGGGAATCTAAAGACATTATCGGATTGCTTTGGAAGCCCGGTGTACCTTATCCTGGCAGTAATCAATATGATATGCTGCATCTGTGATGACCGGAAGCATATATGAAGTTTCCGCCAGAGAAAAAACGGCGTATATATTATAATATAGAAGTCTTACATGCCAATTAGGCAAGTATATAAAATGCGAAAGCATGGTTAAACAGCATGCATGGATCAGAAATGGTTTGTGTTGTGCTGTTTTTTATTTTTGGCAAAATCCTGAAGATACAGGTTTTGTAATAGAAATGTAGCCGTAAGGCAGAAAGTGAGGAAAAAATGAACAAGGTTGTAATGATGGGAAGACTGGTGGGAGATCCCAAGATCAGTTATTCCAAGAATGGAAATGCGATGGCGATCGCAAGGTATCGTCTGGCAGTGGCGCGAAAGAGCAAAAAGCAGGGAGAAGCGACAGCAGATTTTTTTAGCTGTGTCGTTTTTGGCAAAAGTGCTGAATTTGCGGAGCGGTATTTACACAAAGGAACCCAGATCTGTATTTCGGGGCGGCTGCAGACAGGCAGTTATGTCAACAATGAAAACCAGAAGGTCACGACAACGGAGATCGTGGTAGAAGATACCTCGTTTGCCGGTCCGAAGCAGGAAAACACAATGTCTGGGAATACGATGCCAAATAATCAGGGATACGGAGCTTATGCACAGCAGCAAAGCGGTTATCAGACCGGTCCCAATAACATGCAGATGCCCCCAAATGCCATGGCAGGTGCTCCCCCGATGCAAAGCAATGGTTATGGAGCTAATGCCGGAATGCCCGCAAATGCAGGCTATGTGCCACAAAACCAGAACCAGGGAAGCTATTATGGTGGAGACCAGGGTGGCTACACACAGAACCAGTCCCAGGGGATGGCTCCAAATGCAAATGAGCCTGGTATCATGATCCCAAATGGGAACGGGTTTATGCCAATCCCAAATGGTATGGATGAAGCCTTGCCATACCACTCATAGAAAATGGTCAGAGAAGCGGTTGTATTATGTAGCCGCTTCTTATTTTTAAACAGGAAAGGAAGAAAATGGGAAGAATAATATTGGAAGATGGCTCCCAGTATCTGCCGGTTAAATTCCGGATTTCGGAATTTTATCAGCAATATCCAAAAGGGAAGATCCGTACCAGTCTGATGCGATTTGACCGCCAGAATAACAATCCTGGATTCGTGGAGTCCGTATTGATAAAGGCAGAGGTGTATCGTGATGATGCGACACTTCTTGCGGAAGCTTATTCCCAACGGAGATGTGAACCACAGGAGCCCTCTTTTTTCGAGTGCGCGGAAACAGTCGCAATCGGAAGGGCGTTGTCAGATGCCGGTTACAGCGTTTACAGTGAGGATCTGGGCGATGATCCATGTAAGAGAAAGATCATGCTGGATGATGGCAGTTTTTATCTCAAGGCGGGATTTCGGATCGCATGGGCCAGACGGGAAATGCCACAGATGCTGATCCGAAAAGAAATACTGCTTATGACACCGTATCAGGCGATCGTCAAGGCAACAATCGAGAATGAAGGAGAAGTTTTGGCAACAGCTCATGCCATGAGGGTATGGAGTGATGCACATGCGGCGGGGCACTTCTTTTTGGAAAGTGCAGAGACAGCGGCAGTCGCGAGGGCACTGAGTATGATCGGATATGACCTGCCACCAGAGGAGAGCCATGAATGGGATGAACACGACAATTATTCAGAAGCTCCTGTAAGTGCAGACTGTTATATACAACAGTTCGGAGCAGAAGCAATGCCAGAATCTGGAACAGGACTGTCAGCACCATATTGTCAGTCAGGCGTGATGCCGTACCAGGATAGCGGACAAAATCCCATTATGATGGGAAATACCGCTGTGTATACGCGTGTACAGTACGATACAGAGAATGGCAGTGGGGTCTTTGGCGGAGGTGAAAACTATGAACCTGGCTATGGAAGATAAAATCAAGGAAGGGTATTATGCCCTATGCCTTGCGATTCTCAAGGGGTATAGTGTCAGTGAGGCATTTCATGCGCTGGAAATGCCAAATTGGAAGAAAGATCCTTCAAAAATCGACATCTGGGCGACGGCACAGGAACGGAGTGTGACAGAAACTGCAAAAGAGTGTGGATGCTCCGTCTCAACCGTAAAGCGCTGCAAGCGGATGAAATTGGAACAGCAGAGCCTGTGGGATGTTTTTGGATATGATGCACTGTAAATTTTCATATCATGTAAAGCTTGCAGTGTCCCAATTTTCCAGAGAATTAAAACGTATGTTAGGTGAACGTCTGGTTCGGGTTGTTCTGTATGGTTCTTATGCCAGAGGAACATATCACGATAATTCAGATGTTGACATTATGGTTCTGGTCAATATGTCAGAAGATGAAATCAGACGGATCAAGAACAGCATTTATGATCTTGCTTTTGAAATAGAAATGAATACCGGTATTGATATTGCGCCTATCATCAAGGAAAAGAAACAGTATGAATATTGGGTAGATACCTTACCTTTTTATAAAAATATAAAGGAAGAAGGTGTTGTCATAAGTGAGTGATGAAAGATGAATCTATCAAATTATCATATGGAAAATGTGATAGAAAAATAAAATATATTCATGAAAAAAGACGGTTGTTATAGGAAGGAAAATTCCTATGGCATCCGTCTTTTTTTATGCCTGTATGGAATGGCGAAAGTCTAGCAGGGATAGTCATGCCGTTCTGTCCGCAAAGCAATGAGCCCGTCAATATCACCGGTTTTCATATACTGAAAGTACCGGCGTTCAAAGTCAGCTTGTATGGCGGCAACCTGTTCTGGTGGATTGCAGCACACAAATACCAGGTTGTAAGGATAATGCTGTCGTTCAAAACTGAACAGATCCAAATCCCGGACATACTTAATAAAATACCATTTCCGCAATGCGGATTTCCATTTTACCGGATGCGTGATGTAGCTTATGTAATAGCGATACCCCTCTTGAAACACACGCTCCGGTTTAATGATGATTGATTCCATTCCCTTCTCCCTTCTCAAAAGATTAACAACTACATTAATTGTATAATATAATATGCATTTCAGCAAGAAGAGATTGTTAGATTCTGTTAGTTTCCCAAAATAGAAAATCACCGTATATCTAATGTATACGAAGTATGACAAAAAAAGAGAACGCATTAATTACAAGAACAAGTATCTTGTAATTGGTCTGTAATTATAAGGAAGAAAACAGGAGGAAACGCGATGTATGACAATGAATTTATGGAGCAGTTATTACAAGGTATATCCGTACAGGAGGAACGCCGGCATCCGGGCAAGACAGAGAAGTGTTTGCCAGGATCAAAGAATGAAGCAGAACTTGCAGAAATGGAATACTGTTTAAGAGAAGTAGAGACGCTGGCTTGCCGTATGAGACAGAGTTTTTTGAAAAACCCGAATGGGATCGGAAATTTATATACTGCCATCAGCCAGGTAAACAAACAGTATGCGACGAGACAGTATATCTATGAGATGAATTTGTGGGATATTTCAGTGACACAAAAGGATCCGATGCTCAAGATCCAGATTCCGGAGTTGTTGCCTCACCGGAAAGCCAAGCCGGAATGTGTTTTTATGTATACACTCCGCCAGGCTCTTTATCAGTATGCCGTAGCAGATCCGAAACGTTTTAGCCGCTTAAAAGAACACTGGAAAGATGGGGCAGTTCTGATCGTTGAACATTCTTATCGTTCCGCGGAGATGGTGCGGGATTCCGATAACGTAGAGCTTAAACAGGCAATCGACCTGCTTCACTTTTTAGGCTATATTGATTCGGATCGGGGCACTGAGCTAAATATTTTTCTGACCTGTAATACTACGGATCAGAACAAAAATGAGACCTGTTTATACCTGGCACCAAAGGCATGTATTCAAAAGTTTTGGGATTGATTTTGCCTGTGAAATGTAGGGTATCTTTTTGTCAGAAATTTATTTTGGAAAAGATACCCTTAAAAAGGTGTGAAAACCAGCATTTAACTGAGTAGTGAGGAAATGGGGCGAACCAGGTTAGGCGGCGGTAGTTCGGAAATCGCAAAAAGATGAACCACCTGACGGGAGAAATTATCCCACAGAGAGAACTTTCACCGCCGCCGTAAACCACCCTGATATTTTGAGGAAATACATAAATGACAGAACAATCCATCCGACGTCGCATATTGCTCATCATGGCAATGTCCGGCGGGGAAATCAAAAAGGAAATCTGCATGGAGCTTTGTGGAAGTAAACCATATTACAAAAAGGATGATGCAGCAGATGAAGGAAAAAGGTGAGGCAGAGACCATATTTGGGTGTCGTCCCCGTACCCTTCACATTAAAAAGAATGGTGTCATGCAGATTGCGGAAGATGTGCCTGGGATTATGGCGCGTTATGAAGCAAGACAGTTGGCGGTCAATGAGGAAAAGTCATATCGGAGGGCAACCATCAGTCAGATAATCTATAATATGTATCTGTCAGGGGTGTTCTATGAACCCAAAAGAAGGAAACGTTATCGAACCAGCGGGAACAGGCAGACACAGCTCCGGTCTATTATGCGCCATACGAGATCAAAGGGAAAAGCGACGAAAACAGGGGGAGCAAACTGTGCGGGATACTGATCTTCCAGCAGGAGCCAATTCTACTGTACAATATGGAAGACCGCAATATCAAGTGGATGAAAGTGGTGGAAGAAAATACACAGACAACGTTGTTTAAATTATGGGGGAAGATGGGAACAGCAAGGCAGATCATCTTTGGGACGGATATGGAGCAGATCATCATGGAAAATTATGTCAAAGAACAGGAGTATCGTCTGTTTCACCGAAACCAGGCATATAACCGCGTAACACCGGAAGCGGGGATGTATTATATCCCGAATGGAAAAGTCGGGACAATCCTTTTGCGACTGTTTTTTCATCCAGAGCTTGTGGATGGATTAAAGAAGAGGTTAAGGGATCGCTTCCAGATTCCTGTTGTCTCATTGCTTCCCTTATATTTACCCGCATGTGTGCAGATCATGCAGGAACGGCAGCAGTTAGGGATATTATGTCTGCAGGAACAGGAGCAGTTTGTACACTGGCTCAATGATGGCGAGAATATCCGGGTATTTAGTGTGAAAAAACAGGACATGGAGCAATATCTGGAAAAATTGGAAAAAGAATAGTCGAATGTATGTTTGTGTTTTCTGACCGAATATGATATACTTGCGAACAGGTACTTGATAAGTAGAATGTGAAATGCGCAAGGGGGGATGAACGTGCAGAACGAGGATTTGATCCGCTATTTAGAGCAGTTTCCACCAGAAGCAGAGGTGCAGACGGTTTTAGTAGGTTTCGAACAACAGAAATTCTATTCTGCAGATCGGATTGCATTTTTGGAGGGGAAGGGATTGAAAAATCCAGTGATTGCTATTTCGGTTGAAAAGGAAGCAGACTTTTCAGAGTTAAATCCAAGAATAATAATATGAAACAATAAAGTTTGTAAATCGTCACGATTGTGGCGATTTTTTGTTATGAAACTCCTTTAAAAAACGTATATAAATATATAGAACATATATTCGATCAAACGAAAAGGAGTAATGAACAAATGCTAAGTAAAGAATTATTGGAAAAAACCGTAGCAGAAGCAATCGATATTACCCGGAATCAATATGCAAAATCGGATACGGTTTATAAGATGGAACTTGAAAAACTGGAGAAACTGTTAAAAGAATATGAAAATCTGCCGCTAGAAAAAGAGGCGCGAAGTAGAATTGATGCTTATATCAAGTCGTTAGAGAAACTGGATGACAGATATGCGGATCTCTCCTATATTGCGGGAATCCGGGATGCATGTTTTTGGGCGGCAAAAATTGGACTGCTAGGTATAGATATGGAAAAAAGATGACTATGTCTTAAAATGGAAAAAGATTGCCATAAAAAGAAAAAGTATGGGGCACCTCATGATGCTCTCAACACTTTTCTTCAAAATAATTAAACGCTGCCAGATGCAGATATATTGCCACCGTTTGCTATAAATGTGCAAGAGATATTTTTTGTTGTAGTTTCTATTAGTGTGCTAGATAAATATTTCGTTACTCTGTAATTGCAGGTAATCGTTTTTTTATTGCTGGAGAAACTATAACTTGCTGATTTGCATTTGTATGATGGATATGATTTCTGAACACTGCCAATATCATATACTTCTCCGGTGTACTTTGAAGTATCACTGTTTACATATGCTCGAACATAGAGATAGTTATTGGTGTTTCCGGAGTTGTAAAAATATTTTTGATAATAAGCAATGCTGGCTAAAGGTGCAACGTCCAAGGACGAGGACTCTTCAGATACATATTCTTCTGTAACCACATCTAAAGATTCCGCTTCTTCGTAGGCATCTTTTACATATGAGTCAAATTCATCCATAGACATGCTAGAATAAAAATCGATAGCATCTTCAATGGTTCCATCTTCAGGAGCAACGATTGCTAAGCCAGTACCCAGTTCAGTGCTTAATTCTTCTAACCGATCTTCATATGGCTGAAGTGGATCGGAAGAAACATCCTGTGCGTAAGCAGATACTGTAGAACCTATTAAAGCTGTACCTGCAAGTTAACAGGGTTGATAATAATTTTTTCTTCATAAAGGACCTCCTTGGTATTGATGTATATTTAATGATTAAACTGTCATTGGATATTTGATAAATTCACCTCCTTACATAGTCCATACATATGACAGTATCAATAACATAATGGGATAATAGAATCACTATCTGATTGGGTAACAGAGTGCTCAATAGAAAGGCAATCTTTCAAATCAATAATAGTATTTTGGGATGTAATACCAAAATGCGGTATGATCCATCTGCATTAATTGCTGCTTTTTTTGTTGATGATTGAATTTTTGTCAATTTTTTTGTCTGACAATTTTCAATGTAATATGCAATACAATTTTCACTGATAAGATCAGTTTGGATTGTGATGCTACTGTCTTTTGATAAATATACTGAGTTAGTATGGTATATTAAATCATTCGTAGTTATTGTTAGTTTTGTGTCAAAAGACAATTCTTGAGCAGAATAGTTTGAAATGCACACGTAGTATTTTCCTGTATCTGTGGTGCAAAATGCTTCATCAAATGATGGGGTATTGTTTAATCCGTCTAATTTATTGTACGTTCCATTATAAATATAACCAATTTCATAATTGCTATCTGCATGATTAGTTTCACCAGAAAAAGAAACAATTTTATTTTTTTCAATTTCACTGTCAGGATCAGAATAACCATTTCATGATCAGGTATTTCGACTTTCTGGTTTTCAGTAGTAGTCGTCTGGCAGACTAGATATATTTGAAATGTTATCTAGTTCTGCAAGTGAATTTTCAGATAGCAAATCGCAATCCAGAGAATCCAATCTGTTAAGTGTAACAATTAATGTGAGTGCACATAGGGCAGTAGCACTTGTAAAAATAACACGTGAAAATAATTTGGTACGAGTTTTTTATTATTCCGTTTTTACAAGGTTTGAAAAGAATATCTTCTTCTAAAATGTTCATGAGAAAATCGGATTTGCTGAAATGCATGTTTATAATTTTTTA
>ENA-OPYX01001257-OPYX01001257.1-human-gut-metagenome-genome-assembly--contig:-NODE-1257-length-13795-cov-4.093723_pt1 | contig 13795 bp, 15 predicted proteins | sample MGYA00242639_ERZ504486 | MGnify/ENA primary metagenome ERZ504486 (study PRJEB26092, sample SAMD00036296) | human gut metagenome | host: Homo sapiens | study: EMG produced TPA metagenomics assembly of... | reverse complement strand
TTATCAGGATACGGGGATTTTTGAGTGTTCGGTGTATCCCGGATTTGAAAAATCATTAAAGGCATTGAAGGCAGCAGGGAAAAGACTTTTTGTTGCGACGTCCAAACCGGAAGTATATGCGAGAAGGATCATTGAACATTTTGACCTGGATCAATATTTTGAATATGTGGCAGGTATGGAACTGGACGGAGGCAGAGGCAGTAAGGCAGAGGTGATCGGATATCTGATTGATACCTGCCGGATGCAGGATAAGAAGAGGATACTAATGATCGGTGACCGTGAACATGATGTGCTTGGGGCAAAGCAGGAAGGAATTGACTGTATGGGGGTATTATACGGATTCGGCAACCGTGAAGAACTGGAAAAAGCAGGCGCAGTATACGTTGCCGGGACGCCGGAAGACATTGCCGGGATCATCCTGAAATAATGCGGTAATCCTGCATTTTGTGAAAAATGTAAAAATATGGGTGCCAATACTTGACAAAAGAAGAAGTAGTTGTTATTATAAAAAAACAGAACGCACTCTGTTTTTTATAAATGATAGAAAAGAGGTGCAATATGCAAAGAGTATTTTCATTATTGGTAGACAATAATCCCGGTGTATTAAGCCGTGTATCCGGACTGTTCAGCAGACGAGGATACAGTATCGACAGTATAACTGCCGGAGTTACGGCAGATCCGAGATTTACCAGAATTACCATTGTGGCCAGCGGAGATGAGCTGATCTTATCGCAAATCGAAAAGCAGGTCAGAAAGCTGGAAGATGTCATTGAGATCAAAGTACTTCAGCCGGAAGATTCGGTATATCGTGAACTGATCATGGTGAAGGTTCGGGCGAATAAGACGGAGAGAACGGAGATCATATCTGTGGCGGATATATTCCGCGCGAAGATTGTTGATGTAGAGAAGGATTCCCTGATGGTGGAACTGACAGGAAATGGTTCAAAAGTAGATGCGTTTCTGGAACTTCTGGAAGGTTACGAGATTCTTGAACTTGCAAGAACAGGTATTACCGGATTGCAGAGAGGAATCAAGGATGTAACAGTCATTGATCAGGAAGGAAACATCAACACATTATAATTGATATATTATAATGGACAAACGGTAACACATTTTAATCAGACATTAAACAGAGACGAGCCCGGTGGAAGGGCGACCCCTTGTTTAAGAAAATAAAAAATCATTTATTTTTTAGGAGGTATGCTATAATGGCAGCAAGAATTTTTTATCAGGAAGATTGTAATTTATCAGTATTAGAGGGACAGAAGATCGCTATCATCGGTTATGGTAGCCAGGGACATGCACATGCTCTGAACTTAAAAGAGTCTGGATGCGATGTTATCATCGGCCTTTACGAAGGAAGTAAATCATGGGCAAAAGCAGAAGCTCAGGGATTTAAAGTATACACAGCAGCAGAAGCAGCAAAACAGGCTGATATCATCATGATCCTGATCAACGATGAGTTACAGGCTGATATGTACAAGAAAGACGTTGAGCCAAACCTTGAAGAAGGTAATATGTTAATGTTCGCTCATGGTTTCAACATTCACTTTGGATGTATCAAACCACCAAAGAATGTAGATGTAACTATGATCGCTCCTAAGGCTCCGGGACACACAGTAAGAGTGAGTACCAGGCTGGAAAAGGAACACCTTGCCTTATCGCTGTAGAGCAGGATGCTACAGGGAAAAGCATGGGATCGTGCACTTGCTTATGGTCTTGCAATCGGTGGAGCAAGAGCTGGTCTCTTGAGACAACATTCAGAACAGAGACAGAGACAGACCTCTTCGGAGAACAGGCAGTACTTTGCGGTGGTGTATGTGCACTTATGCAGGCTGGTTTCGAGACACTTTGCGAAGCTGGATATGATCCAAGAAATGCTTACTTCGAATGTATCCATGAGATGAAACTGATCGTAGACCTGATCTACCAGTCAGGATTCGCCGGAATGAGATATTCTATTTCTAACACAGCTGAGTATGGTGATTACATCACAGGACCTAAGATCATCACAGAAGATACAAAGAAAGCTATGAAACAGATCCTGACAGATATCCAGGACGGAACATTCGCAAAAGAATTCTTATTAGACATGTCTCCTGCAGGACGTCAGGTTCACTTCAAAGCTATGAGAAAACTTGCTTCAGAACATCCATCAGAGAAAGTCGGAGCAGAGATCAGAAAGCTCTACAGCTGGAATGGAGAAGACAAACTGATCAACAACTAATCAGATCTGTAAGAATAACGATACATACAAAAAGGATATGGCGTCAGCCATATCCTTTTTATTATGGACTTTACGGTTGTATTTATAACAAAAAGCCCGGATCATTGACGGGATGATCCGGGCTCGAAATTTGCAACTCGAGTTTAATCTCTATTATTAAGCAATTCCGTTAACAGCTTTTGTCAGACGGGAAATCTTTCTAGAGCATGTGTTTTTGTGGTAAACACCCTTGCTTCCAGCTTTGTTGATTTCAACGATTGCAACTTTTAATGCTTCTGCAGCAGCAGCGGCATCTTTCTTAGCTACAGCTGTTTCAACTTTCTTTACGCAAGTTTTTACTTTAGACTTGATTGCTTTGTTTCTAGCAGCTTTTGTTTCGTTTACTAAAATTCTTTTCTTTGCAGATTTGATATTAGCCAATTTGTCCACCTCCGATATCAATGTATTTCGATTTTTGTAATTCGATTTCCAGTTCGTTAGAGCCGGACACGGACGATCTAACGAAACATACGAATTTATTTTAGGACATGAATTAGATTCTGTCAATACATATTTCTGAAAATATTGGAAAAACTAGTATTAATTTAAGAAAGGATGGAGAAAACGATGGTGGAAAAGTATACGATCCGGACGGATCTTGCGATGGAGCAAAAAGAACGGTTTGAATCAGATCATGTAGAAGTGTCCGGCGTTGTACTGGAAGAAGAATACGATGAAGAGAGGGAGATTAAGATTACAACCGTCAGGATTGAAACGGAGAACGGGGCGAAGATGATGGGAAAACCGGTGGGAACATATCTTACATTGGAAGTCCCTGATATGGCATCGGCAGACGATGGATATCACAGAGAGATATCAGAAACGCTGGCAGGATTTTTGGAAAAATATGTGGAAAATGAGGAAACGAAAAAAGAGTATTCGAAAGAAAAGGGATGCTCGATATTGACAGTAGGGCTTGGTAACCGTGAAGTGACGCCGGATGCGTTGGGACCATATGTGGTAGATCAGTTGAATATCACCAGGCATATGCTACAGGAATATGGAAGATATGGCGTAGAAGAAGAAAGCCGGATCGTAAGTGCAATCGTTCCGGGAGTGATGGCGCAGACAGGGATGGAGACGGCAGAGATTGTGCAGGGAGTCGTAAAGGAGACAAAGCCGGATATGATCCTGGTGATCGATGCGCTGGCGGCAAGAAGCAGTAAAAGACTGAACCGGACCATACAGATCTCGGATGCCGGGATCCATCCCGGAGCGGGTGTGGGGAATCACAGAAGCGTGATCACGAAAGAGACGATGGGAATCCCGGTGATCGCGATCGGTGTTCCGACGGTAGTGGATGCCGCAACGATTGTAAATGACACGATGGAGAATTTTATTGCGGCACTGGAGACGTCGGAGAATTTGAAAGGGGTAGGTGTCGTATTGCAAGGATACAATTCTGCGGAAAAATACGAACTGGTAAAAGAACTGATCGCACCACATCTGAACGGAATGTTCGTAACACCGAAAGATATCGATGAGACGATAAGAAGGATCAGCTATACCGTCTCGGAGGCATTGAATCTGTTATTTTCAGGAAAAGCAGGGGAATCAGAAAAAAAGAAGAAACAGCATAGAAAGTGAGATGACTGCATACCTTACCTTTAGAAAGTAGAGCGTAAGATTAACAAAATATCGGGGTGTGCAGGTGTGAAAGAACAAGACATGCAGAGCAGATGCAAAAAATATATACAGCATGCGGTGAGGATCATTGCCGGATGTTTTCTGATCTGTATCATGAAAGAAACAGGTGTCGGAAACGGAATAATAAATGGAAGGGTTTTTGCAGAAAAAGGGAAACAGGAGATTGCGGACGGTGCTGTCAGAATGATGCTGCCGGCACTTGTCTATGCGGCAGAAAAGGATCAGACGGATACTCCGTCAAAGGATCTGGCATGGGCAGTGATGCGGTGGTTATGGCCTGCCGGTGCATTTATGACAGAACAAGGGAAGGAAGAGACGGCCGGCGAAGATTCCAGGACGTATGCCATGATACTGGAAAAACAGGAAAATGATGAGAACGCCGTAGATAAAAATGGCAAACTGATCACACAGAATCCGGATACAGAGGAGAAGGAGACATGGAAAACACCAGTGGTAAAAGCAGATATTTCCATGGAAAAGCTAAGAGATTATGAATATCTTATGAGTCATTTCTATACCGTGGACAGCAGTACTATGGCAGATGAGGGACTGATCAATGCAGATAAGCTGATGGGAAAAGATATGAAATTAAATCCGGATACAAAAGGGGCTAAAGTCCTGATCTACCACACGCATTCCCAGGAACAATTTGCAGATTCTGTTCCGGGAGATGCCGGTACATCAATTGTGGGAATGGGGACGTATCTGTCTGAACTTTTGAATCAAAAGTATGGAATATCCACATATCATCACGAAGGGGTATATGATCTGGTGAATGGAAAACTGGATCGGAGTAAGGCGTATCAGCTTGCAGAGCCGGATGTGCAGAAAATACTGAAAGAGAATCCGGCTATCGAAGTTGTGATCGATCTTCACCGGGATGGCGTGGCGGAAGGGACGCACCTGGTGACAGAGATAGACGGTAAGCCGACGGCGCAGATCATGTTCTTCAACGGGCTCAGCAGGACGCGGGCAAATGGAAATATCAGTTATCTGTCCAACCCATACCTGGAAGATAACCTGGCATTTTCCCTGCAGATGGAGATTGCAGCAGCAACATATTATCCGGGATTTGCCAGACACATTTTTCTGCGTGCGTACCGTTATAATATGCATTTCAAGCCAAAGACACTTCTGATCGAAGCCGGAGCGCAGACCAATACAGTGGAAGAGATGCGCAATGCGATGGAGATTCTTGCAGAACTTCTGCATCAGGTGTTGTCTTGATTCAAAAATATTTTTATGATAAGATATTCAAAGTATGGAAAAATCTGTATGATCCTTATGAATAATATATGACAGAATAGCTTTCAGCATTTTTCATACGGATGAAACGGAGAAAGGATATAGAAAGAATGGCGAAAAAGAATACATATGATGCGGGCAGTATCGCGATCCTGGAAGGACTGGAAGCGGTAAGAAAAAGACCCGGAATGTATATAGGAAGTGTTTCTACCAAAGGCCTGAACCATCTGATCTATGAGATCGTGGATAATGCGGTGGATGAGCACCTGGCTGGATACTGCAACGAGATACATGTGACATTGGAAAAAGATGGATCAGCAACGATCGCAGATAACGGACGTGGTGTGCCGGTAGACCTTCATGCGACCGGCGTATCGGCGGCACGTGTGGTATATACGACACTTCATGCGGGCGGAAAGTTCGACGATTCGGCATACAAGACCAGCGGGGGACTCCATGGTGTCGGTTCCTCTGTCGTAAATGCATTGTCAACTTATATGGATGTACAGATCAGCAGGGACGGATATATCCATCATGACAGGTATGAACAGGGGAAACCGGTGATCGAACTGGAAGACGGATTATTGCCGACGATCGGAAAGACAAGAAAGACCGGAACGAAGGTGAATTTCCTTCCGGATGATACCATATTTGAAAAGACAAAGTTCAAAGCAGAAGAGGTAAAAAGCAGGCTTCATGAGACAGCGTATCTGAACCCGGATCTTAAGATCGTGTTCGAAGATAAGAGGGGAGCGGAGCCGGAACAGGTCATTTATCATGAGCCGGATGGAATCCTTGGATTCATCCGCGAACTGAATCACAAAAAAGAAGTCGTGCATGATCCGGTGTATTTCAAAGGGGAAGCAGAAGGCATCGAAGTTGAGGTGGCTTTCCAGTATGTCAATGAGTTCCATGAAAATGTGCTTGGTTTCTGCAATAATATCTATAATGCAGAGGGAGGAACGCATCTGACCGGATTCAAGACGACGTTTACGACAGCAATCAACCAGTATGCAAGAGAACTTGGAGTTTTGAAAGAAAAGGATGCGAATTTTACCGGGGCGGATATCCGTAACGGTATGACTGCAATCGTATCGATCAAACATCCGGATCCGAGATTCGAAGGACAGACCAAGACAAAGCTTGATAACCCGGATGCGGCGAAAGCCTGTAGTAAGGTGACGAATGATGAGATCATCCGCTTTTTTGACCGGAATCTTGAGACCCTTAAGAAGGTGATCGGATGTGCAGAAAAGGCGGCAAAGATCCGCAAGACGGAAGAACGTGTTGAAGACCAATCTGCTGACAAAGCAGAAATACTCATTTGACAGTAACGGAAAGCTTGCCAACTGTGAGAGCCGTGATGCGTCAAAATGTGAGATTTTCATTGTGGAGGGGATTCTGCCGGAGGTTCTGCAAAGACGGCCAGAGACCGTATGTTCCAGGCAATCCTGCCAATCCGTGGTAAGATCCTGAATGTGGAAAAAGCAAGTATCGATAAAGTACTGGCAAACGCAGAGATCAAGACAATGATCAATGCATTTGGCTGTGGATTTTCCGAAGGATACGGAAATGACTTTGACATCAGCAAGCTGCGTTATGATAAGATCATCATCATGGCTGATGCGGATGTGGACGGTGCCCATATCTCGACACTGCTCCTGACGTTGTTCTACCGCTTTATGCCGGAACTGATCTATGAAGGACATGTCTATATCGCGATGCCGCCTCTTTACAAGGCGATGCCGAAGAAGGGCGAAGAAGAGTATCTGTATGATGACAAAGCACTGGAAAAATACAGAAAGACACATGACGGTCCATTTACCTTGCAGAGATACAAAGGTCTTGGAGAGATGGATGCGGAGCAGTTGTGGGAGACTACCCTGAATCCGGAGACCAGGATCCTGAAACTGGTAGAGATTGAAGATGCAAGAATGGCATCCAGTGTAACCGAGATGCTGATGGGATCGGAAGTACCGCCGAGACGTTCCTTTATCTATGAGAATGCGACGGAAGCGGAACTTGATATATAGAATAGGAGAGAGAAAATGCAGGATTCACAGATCGTCAGAACCGAATATTCGGATGTGATGAAAAAATCATATATTGATTATGCGATGAGTGTAATCATTGCCAGAGCCCTGCCGGATGTAAGAGACGGATTAAAACCGGTACAGAGACGTACACTTTATGACATGCATGAACTGGGAATACGGTATGATAAACCGTACCGTAAGTGTGCGCGTATCGTCGGAGATACCATGGGTAAATATCACCCGCATGGGGACAGCTCCATCTATGATGCACTGGTGGTCATGGCACAGGAATTTAAAAAAGGGATGGTCCTTGTAGACGGACACGGTAACTTTGGTTCGATCGAAGGAGACGGTGCAGCGGCAATGCGTTATACCGAAGCGAGGCTTGCGAAGATCACGCAGGAAGCATATCTGGCCGATCTGGACAAGGACATTGTAGACTTTGTGCCAAACTTTGACGAGACAGAGAAGGAACCGGCCGTACTTCCAGTACGTATTCCGAACCTTCTGGTCAACGGTGCGGAAGGTATTGCGGTCGGTATGGCAACCAGTATTCCGACACACAATCTGGGTGAGGTTGTGGACGGGGTGAAAGCCTACATGAAAAATGATGAGATCACGACCCGACAATTAATGAAATATATCAAAGGACCGGACTTCCCGACAGGAGGAATCGTGGTCAATAAGGACGACCTGCCACAGATATACGAGACAGGAACCGGAAAGATCAAGATCCGCGGAAAAGTTGAAGTGGAAGATGTGAAGGGCGGAAAGAAGCGTCTGGTTATCACAGAGATCCCGTATACGATGATCGGTGCGGGAATCGGAAAATTCTTAAATGATGTCTGCAATCTGGTGGAGACCAAGAAGACAACGGATATCGTAGACATTTCCAACCAGTCATCCAAAGAAGGCATCCGTATCGTCATCGACCTGAAAAAGGGGGCAGATGTAGAAAACCTGACCAATATGCTTTATAAGAAGACCAGACTGGAAGATACTTTCGGAGTAAATATGCTGGCAGTTGCAGACGGAAGACCGGAGACTATGGGCCTGAAACGTATTATTGAGGCACATGTAGATTTCCGGTTTGACATGGCAACGAGAAAATATAATACACTGCTGAAGAAAGAACAGGATAAAAAAGAAATCCAGGAAGGTCTGATCAAAGCGTGTGATGTAATCGACCTGATCATTGAGATTTTAAGAGGAAGCCAGAGCATAAAAGATGCAAAGGCATGTCTGGTGAACGGTGAGACGGAGAATATCAAATTCAAGTCTTCTATTTCAAAAAAAATGGCAGGAATGTTAAGATTTACAGAGCGTCAGGCAACTGCGATCCTGGAAATGAGGCTCTATAAACTGATCGGTCTGGAGATTGAAGCGCTTCAGAAAGAGCACGAGGAGACACTTGCGAAGATCGCAAGATATGAAGATATCCTGAACAATTATGATTCTATGGCAGCTGTCATCATGGAAGATCTGGACCGTATCAAGAAAGAATTCGCAAGAAAGAGACGTACGGTTGTAGAGAATGCAGAAGAGGCTGTGTTTGAAGAGAAGAAAGTGGAAGAGCAGGAGATCGTATTCCTGATGGATCGTTTCGGATATGCAAAGACGGTTGATGTCAGTACGTATGAGCGTAATAAAGAGGCAGCAGATAATGAAAATAAATACATCCTGCACTGCATGAATACCGGCAGGATCTGTATTTTTACAAAGGATGGGAAGATGCATCAGGTGAAAGTGATGGATCTTCCATATGGAAAATTCCGTGATAAAGGACAGCCGATCGACAATATCAGTAATTACGACAGTACACAGGAAGAAATTGTATATATCTGTGATTCCGAACAGATGCGGTATGCGAATCTGTTGTTTGCCACAAAGCAGGGCATGGTCAAGAAGGTCGGCGGAAGCGAATTCCAGGTAACAAAACGCACCATTGCGGCAACAAAACTTCAGCCGGAAGATGAAGTCGTGAATATCAGGGTGGTGACGGAGAACCAGCATATTGTACTGCAGACGGCAGATGGATTTTTCCTGCGTTTTCCGGCAGCAGAAGTTACGGAGAAGAAGAAAGGCGCGATCGGAGTGCGGGGTATCCGCTTGAAAAAGACGATGCATTGACGAATGTATACCTGTTTGAAGAGGGAACTGAGTGTAAGATTTCATACCATGAAAAAGAAGTCACCCTGAACCGTCTGAAGCTTGCAAAACGAGATGGTACAGGAACAAAGTACAGAGGGTAAACGATATGATACAGAACATTGAACCACATGTATATAGAAATGAATATGTCCCGGAGCCGCCAAAGGAAGACAGCGTGATCTTGTATTATGAAGGAAGAAAGATTCTGGTGAAGCTGGAAGATCAGGAGATTTCTTTCCTGACATTCAAAGAGGCTGCAGTCTGTTATCCGGATATCTATGAAGATTATACGTATCTCTTCTCGATTGACGGACAGGGCTACTATCTGGCGGATGGGATCGACCCGGCAGACTTTCCGGGGTTTGAACTGAAGGATAATCAGTATTTCCGCGAGGCCAGACCAAAGTACAGACAATTTGCCGCAGTGACAGGATGGCAGCTTTACCGCTGGTATCAGTCACGGAAATTCTGCGGCCACTGCGGGCAGCCTATGGTACATGACGACAAAGAACGCATGATGCGTTGTCCGGATTGTGGAATGATGGAATTTCCGAAGATATGTCCGGCGGTGATCATAGCTGTCACACATGGAAATAAGATCCTGATGTCGAAGTATGCGGGAAGAGAATACAAAAAGTATGCACTGCTCGCAGGCTTTAATGAAACGGGTGAATCCATTGAGGAGACGGTAAGGCGTGAGGTCATGGAAGAAGTCGGACTGAAGGTAAAGAATCTGCGGTATTATAAGAGTCAGCCGTGGTCCTTTACCGATACACTGCTGATGGGATTCTTCTGTGAACTGGACGGGGAAGACGGTATCACGCTCGATACCGATGAACTTGCCATGGCAGAGTGGTTTGAAAGGGAGCAGATGCCGGTAGAGGCCGAAGATCTGAGCCTGACAAATGAGATGATGATGGCATTCAAACATGGAAAAATGTAAAAAAATACGCAAAATCCCTTGATTTTGCAGAAAAACGGTGCTATAGTTAATTCAGTTACATAAATCAACCGGCAGAAGAGTGGACATATCGTTCACTCTTCTTTGTTGCATATCAAAGTATGCAGCAGAATCTGCCAGTGGCAGATCCTGCAGATAAGCAGGTGAAAAGCATAAATGAAAGAAGACCGGCTGATCGTATAACGTAGATAAATAAGGTCTGCATAAGGAGGATTTTAGATTGTCAAAAAGAGAAATGTATGAACAGAAAACAGAAGAGATCCTGCTTCCGATCGTGGAAGAGTATGGATTTGAACTGGTGGATGTCGAATATGTAAAAGAAGGAAGTAACTGGTATCTTCGTGCATATATTGATAAACCGGGCGGAATCGGAGTGAATGACTGTGAGGCTGTAAGCCGCAGACTTTCCGACATTTTGGATGAGAAAGATTATATCGAAGATTCCTATATCCTGGAAGTCAGTTCACCCGGACTTGGCAGACCGCTGAAGAAGGAAAAGGACTTCAGGAGAAGCCTTGGAGAAGAAGTCGAGATCAGAACCTACCGCATGATTGACAGACAGAAAGAATTCACCGGAATCTTAAAAGATTACGATGAGACAACGGTTACGATCGAGATGGAAGATGAGACCGAGAAAACATTTGAAAAGAGCGAGATCGCACTGATCCGATTAGCGTTTGATTTTTAAACGGCATGGATAAGCAAGGAGGAAAGACCATGAATACAGAATTATTAGAAGCGTTAAATATACTGGAGAAAGAGAAAGATATCAGCAAAGAAACACTGTTAGACGCCATTGAAAATTCACTGATGAATGCCTGTAAAAACCATTTCGGCAAAACAGATAATATCAAACTGATCATGAACAAAGAAACATGCGAGTATCAGTTATATGCTGAGAAAACAGTTGTGGAAGAAGTAGAAGACAAACTGGAACAGATCAGTCTGGAAGATGCAAAAGAGATTGACAGCAAGTTTGAACTTGGTGATATCGTGCATATTCCGATTGAGTCTAAATCATTCGGACGTATTGCAACACAGAATGCCAAGAACCTGATCTTGCAGAAGATCCGCGAAGAAGAGCGTAAGGTTGTATACGATCAGTATTTTGAAAAAGAAAAAGATATCGTAACAGGTATTGTGCAGCGTTATGTCGGAAAGAATGTCAGCATCAACCTTGGTAAGGCGGATGCTATGCTGACAGAGAACGAACAGGTAAAAGGCGAGGTATTCAAACCGACAGAACGTATCAAATTGTATGTAGTAGAAGTAAAGAATACGACAAAGGGACCAAAGATCCTCGTGTCCCGTACACATCCGGAACTTGTAAAACGTCTGTTTGAATCAGAAGTTACAGAAGTGAAGGATGGTACCGTAGAGATCAAGAGCATTGCAAGAGAAGCGGGAAGCAGAACAAAAATTGCCGTATGGTCTAACGATCCTGACGTAGATCCGGTCGGAGCATGCGTCGGTATGAACGGAGCCAGAGTCAATGCGATCGTCAATGAGCTGCGTGGGGAGAAGATCGATATCATCAACTGGAGTGACAACCCGGCTATTCTGATCGAGAATGCATTAAGCCCGGCAAAGGTTATCTCTGTAATGGCTGATCCGGATGAAAAGACAGCCAGCGTTATCGTTCCGGATTATCAGTTATCTCTGGCAATCGGTAAAGAAGGACAGAATGCAAGACTTGCAGCAAGACTGACAGGATATAAGATTGACATCAAAAATGAAACGCAGGCAATCGAGTCCGGAGAACTTCCGGAAAACTACATGGAATTAAGCGAGGGCGTGTACGAAGAAGAGTATGATGACGATGCAGAAGAATTCGATGTAGAGAACACGGCAGATGCTGAATATGATGAAGACGACGCAGAGATCACATTCGACGAAGTTGAGGACACAGAGGAATAGGTGATAATTCGTGGGAGTAAATGAAAAAAGTTCCTATGCGCAAATGCGTAGGATGTCAGGAAATGAAGAGTAAAAAGAGATGATTCGTGTCATACCGCACATCGGAGGGAGAATTTCTGCTGGATGCGACAGGAAGAAAGAATGGACGCGGTGCTTATCTCTGTCCGAATGGCGGCTGCCTTGCAAAAGCAGTGAAGAACAAAGGCCTGGAGAGATCCTTTAAGCAGGCTATTCCAAAAGAAGTGTATGAAGCACTGGAAAAGGAGATGGAAGTACTTGAGTCAGAATAAAGCATTATCTATGATTGGTCTGGCTACAAAAGCCGGCAAGGTTGCAAGTGGAGAGTTCTGTACGGAGAAAGAAGTAAAATCCAAAAGAGCATGTCTTGTGATCGTTGCAGACGATGCATCCGATAATACCAAGAAGAAATTTCAGAACATGTGTGACTTTTATCAGGTTCCGATCTATTTTTACAAAGACAAAGAGACATTGGGGCATGCAATGGGAAAAGAATTCCGCGCATCTTTGGTGGTCCTTGATGAGGGATTCGCAAAAGGTATCCGGAAGCATATAGACACAGAGAATCAGACAATTGCGTAGAGGAGGCAGATCATATGTCAAATAAAGATATAGAAACAAATATAAACGAAAATACAGAAAAATCAGAAACACCAAAGAAAAAGAATATCGTGCATGTATTCCGTCCGCAGAATACACAGAACGGCGGTAATAAAGGAAGAAAATCCGGCGGAAACCGTCAGAATTCCGGACAGGGAAAACAGATGCAGGCAAATAACGGCCGTCCGGCAAAGCGCCCTGCGGCACAGAACACAGCAACAGGAGAGGCACAGGCTCCAAAGAGAACAGAGAGGCCGGCAGCAGAAAGAGCACAGGGCAGACGTCCGGAAAGAAACGAAAGACCGGACAGAAATGAAAGAACAGAAAAATCAAACAGAGACGACAACAGAAATAATCGCGGCAGCGACAGACGCGGCGGTGGAAGAGACGGACGTAGTGATCGTCAGGAAGGAAGAGGCGGACAGAGATTCCAGAGAGGCGACCGTCCGCAGAATGGCCGTTCCGACAGAAATCAGGGAGACCGCGATAACAGATATGACAACAACCGTGGTGATGACAGACAGGGACGCAAATTCGGAGAAAAATCAGATAACAGAAGAAATGACAGAAGAAATAACACAAGCATTCCGGCTCCTGCAATCGAAGGACAGAAACCACAGAGAAAGAATGCTAAGGGAAAAGACGATCACAAGAAGAAAGATTATCGTCGTGATGATGAAGAAAGAATGCCAAAGGGTAAGAAGAAAAACGAGCCGAAGCAGCAGCTTCAGAAACCACAGCAGAAAGAGCAGAAGGTAGAAGAAAGAGATCAAACAGATCACAAATCCCGGAAGTCCTGAACAATCAAAAGAAACTGGCAGACAAGATGAAAGATCGTACCATCTGTGATCGTGAAAAAAGCTGTTTATGCAGGGCAAGATTGCTAACTGTAAAACCAGGAAATCGAATTACGAGACAGCAGAAGAGATCGCGCTGGAATTCGATGTCCTGTGT
>ENA-OPYX01001255-OPYX01001255.1-human-gut-metagenome-genome-assembly--contig:-NODE-1255-length-13801-cov-3.472429_pt1 | contig 13801 bp, 17 predicted proteins | sample MGYA00242639_ERZ504486 | MGnify/ENA primary metagenome ERZ504486 (study PRJEB26092, sample SAMD00036296) | human gut metagenome | host: Homo sapiens | study: EMG produced TPA metagenomics assembly of... | reverse complement strand
CCGCCGCGCCCGGGATGCGTGGTACCGCCAGTTCTGGAAAAACGCGAAAATCCGGTGAGGCGCCCAGGTATTCAAACTGCCGGAACGTCTTTGGGGCCTTGCGGAAAGCATTTGCATCTCGTTTGTGCTTCGGTGGCCACATTCCCGGTGCTGGTGCTGCGCGGGCTGAGTGTGAGCATTTATGCGGTGGCATCCAGTGTGGCGGTGCTGTGGCTCATCCAGCCCATGATGCTGCTGGGCCTTGGCACGGCCTTTGCCGGCCTGGTACCCGCTCTTGCTCCGCTGTATGGTGTGCTGTCCGCAGCGTCTGCGGCGCTGACCGGCCTGCTCGACCGCTGGGCCGTCTGGATCTCTGCAAAACCGGGCGCGGGAATCTACTTCGATACGGCCTATGCAGCCATCGTGTGTCTGGTGCTGATCCTGTTGTGCTGGCTGGCGTTCCACTGGCGGGTACGGCTGCGGGTGGCAGGGCCATGCATCCTGCTGGCGGCAGCTGTTTCCATCGGGCTGGGCAATGCTCTCAGCCGGGATGTGGTGCACATCGACCTTGTAGGCAGCGCCAACGCGCCGGCAGTGGTCGTCACCCAGAACGATACCGCCGTGGTGCTGTTCCGGGGCGGAGCTTCTGCCCAGAACGCAGTGGAAAACCAGCTTGCCCGGCGGGGCGTGCAGACTGTGGAGCTTGTGGCAGACCTGCGCATAAACCCTAAAACGGCCTGTACACTGGAAGCAGAGCGGACACTTCCGGCAGCAGAAATGGCGGTGAACACAGCACAAAAGCTGCGGTGCCACCAGGCTCTGGTGGAAATGCTGCGCACCCGGAATGGCTGTCTTGTGCGGCTGACTGTGGGCAACCGGCAGTTTGCCGTGGTCAATGGAACTGTAGAACTGGCAAAACAGGTCACAGTGCAGTGGCTGCTGGCATCCCCTGCAAAGCCGGATGCTGTGCAGTATAAAAATGTTCTGGCCCTGCGCAGCTATGACTGGATGGACAACAGAAAAGAACTGGCGGCATCCATCAGCCTGCGGCGGCACGGCGGGCTGAAAACGGAGTGATGCTTTGCAATCCGGGCAGAGTGTGGTACAATAGAACAACACCATAAGAGAAGGGAGGTGCCTGCATGGCGACCGAGACAAAACTCCGGCAGTTGGCGGACAAGGGCTGCCCGGTTTACTATTTTTATTCCAGTGAGCGGTATCTGGTGCGGCAGGCGGTCACGGCCATCACCCGCATCCTGACCGCAGACAGCGACGAGGACGCCACGGTTCTGGATGGAGCTGCGCCGGAGATCGAACAGCTCATCATGGCGGCGGGCACCATTTCATTTTTTGGTACCCGGCGTGTGGTGGTGCTGCCGGAGATCGACCCTGCAGCTTACAGTGACAAGGATCTGGAAGAGTTGAACAGCACCCTTTCCAGTCTGGAAAATGCTGTGGTGGTGCTGGGCAGCGTGTTTGAACTGGAGCGCAGCAAGCTCAAAACAGGCAAGCGCGCACAAAAGCTGATCGCGCAGTGCAAGGCGCTTGGCTACACCGAAGAATTGGCTAAGCCCAAGCCCTTTGAACTGAAAATGATGATGATCGATCGCGCAAAGGAGCAGAAAACCACCCTGCCGGACGGCGCAGCGGCGGCGCTGCTGGAGCGCTGCGGCGAGGATCCGTTCCTTTTGGAAAATGAGGTGGACAAGCTCTGTGCATTGTCCGGGTATCAGACGGTCACGGCAGCGATGGTGGCGGAAATGGGCACGGTCAGTCTGGAAGCAGACGTGTTCGAGATGATCCGCATGATCACGGCCAAAAACGCCACAGGTGCCTGCAAAAAGCTGCAGACTTTGCTGCGCCTGCAGCAGGAGCCCATTGCCATTACAGCGGCCATGATCGGCAGCTATGTGGATCTGTACCGGGTCAAGCTGGGGGCAGCAAAACGGAAAAATTACAGCACGGTATTCAAGGATTTTGGCTATAAGGGCAGTGATTACCGGCTCAAGCGGTCGGCCGAAACAGCCTCGCATTACACGCTGTGCCAGATCGAAAACTGTATGCAGGTGCTGCTGGAACTGGACCAGAGCCTGAAAAGCCAGCCTACCGATGACCAGATCCTGCTGGAAACAGCGCTGTGCCGGTTGGCAATGGCGGGGAGCGGACGATGAAGGAAAATGAAATGATCCATACAGGCCGGGTGCTCATTGTGGAGGGCAAGTACGATGCGGCCCGGCTCTCCCATCTGACCGATGCCATGATCCTGTTGACGGATGGCTTTGGCATTTACAGCGACAAAAAGCGCCAGCAGCTGTTCAAAGCGCTGGCGCAGAAAAACGGCCTGATCCTGCTCACGGATTCGGACGCAGCAGGCTTCCGCATCCGCACCTACATCACCAATCTGGTGGGAGAAAAGAATGTGGTTCAGGCTTACGTGCCCGCGATCCACGGCAAGGAAAAGCGCAAGGAGCAGCCCGGCAAGGAGGGCCTGCTGGGGGTCGAGGGTGTGGACGATGCCATTGTTCTACAGGCGCTGCGGGATGCCCTTGGCGCTGAGGCGGGTGCCGCAGCGGCCCGCCCGGAAGGACGGCAGATCACCTATACCGACCTCTACGAGTGGGGGCTTTCCGGCAGGCCGGGCAGCGCCGAGCGCAAGGCAAAGCTTCTGAACGCGCTGGGCCTGCCGCCGCGTCTTTCCAAAAAGGAGCTGGTGGAAGCGCTGAATCGACTGTATACTTTTGAACAATTGGACGAACTGCAGTTGAAAATTCTGGATAGCTGATTGCATGGCGCAGGGGTGAGCACACCGTTCACCTCTGCGCTGTTTTTGTACCCGGAACATCCCACCGCTGGCGCAGAAGTTCCAGCGCATGAGTTTCCAGACGGGAAACATAGCTGCGGCTGATGTCCAGAAGTTTTGCAGTTTCCAGCTGGGTCAGCGGCGGCTGGCCGGAAAGACCATACCGCAGCAGAATGATCTGTCGCTCCCTGGCGGGCAGGCCGTCCAGCAGCTGCCGCATCTGGCGGATATCGTCCTGCGTTTCGCAGGTGTCCTCCATGCAGAAGCTGTCCTGCAGCACATCGGCCAGCGTCAGCGCAGAGTCACCATCTGATTCCAGCGCTTCCTGCAGCGAGACGGTCCCGCCGGTTTTGCGGTTCCGGCGGAACTGCATCCGGATCTCATTTTCAATGCACCGGCTGGCGTAGGTGGAAAAGCGTGCCCGACGGTCAGAGTCGAAAGTATCCACTGCTTTCATCAGGCCGATGGTGCCGATGGAAATAAGGTCGTCCTGATCGCCGGGCAGGGCGTAGTATTTTTTTACGATGTGTGCCACCAGACGCAGATTGTGCCGGATCAGTTTTTCCCGTGCGGCAGGGTCACCGGCACGCAGTGCGGAAAAGGCTTCGGTTTCCTCCCGGGCAGAGAGGGGCCGCGGAAAGCTGCCGCTTTCCAGATGAAGCGCCAGAACCAGAAACTTTGTGGCAAAAAATTGCAGAAGAGATAAAAACATGCCGACCCCTCCCCATAGTATCATAAACGGTTACTGTAATTTATGAAGAAGGGCTTGCCTTTTTTTCCCGGACTCCGGGGCGAACAGTTCTGCCTCATTGGCCACAAAATACTGATAGGCGTCCTTGTCTGCAATCAGGTAGACAGGATTCTGCAAAATAAACTTGTGGAAAACCGGGTGAAAGAACGCCCGTTTTTGTTTTGATGCCCAGCCGTCCCAGTTCTTCAATCAGGCTGGAAAAGTCGCTGATGTTGCGGCTGATGCGGTCCAGACGGTAGACCACAATGGCCTTGAATTTCCGTTCCTTGGCCGCAGTCATCATCTTTTTGAAATCCGGGCGGTTCAGGTTGCCGCCGGAAAAGCCCTCGTCCTCAAAGACAACGGCATGTTCCGCGGCGGCATCGCCGTAGTGAGTGCGGATATATTCGCGGCAGAGGTCGATCTGATTTCCGATACTTTCGCCCTTGCCGGTATAGCGGGACTTGCGGGAATAGATGGCAATGGTGTCAGCAGTTTTGGCCATGAGATACTCCTTTCCTGTTGTCCGGTGGCCGTAGATGCGGCTATTGTAGCATGGTAGGCCATGGTCTGCAAGGTTTTAATTATAAAGGAGAAACGACTATGGAATTCTTTAACTCTGCTGTGGAAGTTCTGCAGACTCTGGTGGTGGCTCTGGGTGCCGGTCTCGGCGTTTGGGGTGCAGTAAATCTGCTGGAAGGTTATGGCTCGGATAACCCCGGTGCCAATGCTCATGTGCCATAAAGTAACACCACAATATGAAAGACGGCTATCCCCATTATTCCGTAATCAGTAAAGGTGATTTGACATTTTTCTTGAAGTGGTGTATACTTTTCATGTAAGTATGAAAAACATGAATTAAGGAGATGCTGTACAATGTCCATGCCAAAAGGAAAGCACATATTTGGAACTGTTAAGGTTGGGGAGCGCGGACAAATTGTCATTCCCAAAGAAGCGCGAGAAATATTTGACATAAATCCCGGAGACACGCTACTCGTTTTAGGCGATGAGGAACAAGGAATAGCTGTAGTCAAAGCTGATGTAATGAAAGAGGTTGCTGTAAAGATTTTGAAAGGTTTAGGCCACTTCAAGGGAGGAAATGATGATGAAACTAAATGAAACTACGCTTCCCTTTTTAGAAGTGGATTGTATTCAACAGTTTGGGCAAGAAAAAGGAAAGCTGATTTTTGAGCAAGCAGAAAAAATTTATCAAGAACTTCTGAATAACGCCGACTATCGCAATAACGCCGCAATTCAAAATCATTTGCAATTAAAGCTATTTCCAACGTTGGCTTATTACAAGGCACTTCGAGGAGAGGGTATAAACCAAAATGAAGCGTTAGAATATGTTAGAAGCGAAACCCATAAAGCCGCAAACGTTCAAAAAGAAGAAATGAAAAAGTTAGGAAGTATGCCTTTTGCATATACCATCTATCGGTTAGGTGTAAAAAAGCATATGCGAAAAAATTTTCCCGATGACGGTTGGACAACGGAATGGGTTAAATGTAATGGCAAAGAGATACACTTCAATTTGCATAATTGCATTTATTGGGAACTAACAAAAATGTATGATTGTCCAGAGTTATGTTGTGTGTATTGTGAAAATGATGATATTTCTTTTTCAGGTTTATTACCCAAAATTCGTTTTGAACGAACTGGCACATTAGGAAATGGTTCGCCATATTGCGATTTTCATTTTCTAAAAGTGAGGTAAAACCAATGATTAAGAATTATTTACCACACCAGCTATTCCGATGGCAGCAGGCAGCAGTTCATCACGCTGGTCAGCAAGTCGGGTGCGACTTTTTATCTGGTCATTGACCGTAATGCCAAGGGACAGCAGACCGTCCACTTCATGAATCTGGTGGATGAAGTCGACCTTCTGACCCTGATGGAAGAAGAGGATGCCGAAGCCTATACTACTGAAAAAGAAGCTGTGGCGCAGGCCGAACTGGAACGGAAGCTGGCCGAGGAAGAAGCGAAAAAGGCAGCGGAAGAAGCAGCCGCATCCGGTGCTGAGCAGCCGAAAGAAAACAAAATTACAAAGTATGCAGCCGCCTTTTTGAGTGTGCTGGCATTGGTCGGCTTGACGGCGGGCGGCGGTATCTATGCTTTTATGAAGCAGAAACAGAAAAAGCAGGCCGAAAAAGAAGCCCTTGACCCCGATGCAGATTACACCGAGGACAAGGGCGATTTTGAGATTCCGATGGAGGATGAGCCGGAGGAACCCGGCGAGGGGTATAACGCAGAAGAATAATTTTACTGGCGGCGTTTGCCGCCTTACATATTGAAATTCAGATAATCCAAATCGGGACGATATAGTTATCTCGATCTATGATGCCGACTTTTGGCTTCATGCAGACGATAGCACCTTTCCCGCGTGGGACAGAGGCTTTGTCCAGCAAAGAGAACACCTTCGTCAATTCGGTGCCGGGATTCGAGGTCTTTTTGATTTCGATGGGATTCAGAACACCATCCTGCTCCAGAACAATATCAATCTCTTTTGCATCTTTGTCGCGGTAGTAGTACAAAAACGGCTCTCTGCCGGTATTCAGATAGGTCTTCGCAATTTCGGAAACAACATAGTTTTCGAGGATTGCACCGTTCATGGCACCATACTCCAGAACCTCTGCACTGCTCCACTTGGTCAGATAGCAGACCAATCCCGTATCATAAAAATAGAGCTTGGGGGTTTTTACCAAACGCTTCAGAAGGTTATTGGAGTAGGGGTGCAGATAGAAGATGATACCCAGTGTTTCCAGAATGTGCAACCAATCTTTTGCCTGCTTCTGGTTGATGTCCGCATCCTGTGCAATCTCAGAAACGTTCAGCATCTGCGAGCAGCGGGTGGCAACCGCTGTCATAAAACGCAGAAATTTCAGCGCATCAATGGCATCGGAAAGCTCTTTTACGTCACGTTCTATATAGGTAGAAAGGTAGCTGCTGTAAAAAATCTGACTGTTGGTATTTTTTCCGCTTGCAATAGCGGGCATGGAGCCCCGATAGATACGCTCAAAGATATCTTTGGTATCTGCGGGCACAGCTTTTTCCTCGCGGTTCAGCAGAGCGTCCAAATCTACACGGAATGGCTCGGTATCTGCACCGTTTATTTCTGACTGCGAAAGAGAAGTCATGGACAGCACTGCAACACGCCCGGCAAGTGATTCCTGTACCCCGTGCATCAGCTTGAACACCTGTGACCCGGTCAACCAAAAGGCACCCGGCTCATGGTGAGTATCTGCATAGACTTTGATATAGGTAAATAGTTCCGGTGCATATTGAACCTCATCAATCAGAACCGGCGGCTTATGCAGCTGCAAAAACAATTCCGGATCATTTTTTGCGAGTGCCCGCTCGTTCAAATCGTCCAGTGAAACATATCCACGGGAAGTTCCTTCCATGAGTTTTTGCAGCATAGTTGTTTTTCCTACCTGCCGGGGGCCGGTCACAAGCACAACCGAATATTCCTGCGTGACTTGCTGCACAACTTTCTCAAGACTTCTGGTAATATAGCTCACGTTCGTCACCTACTTTCAATTGTTTCGGCTGATTTTTCATCTGATTACATTTTAGCCGAAGCAATATGCTTTTTCAAGTGAATTTTGCGAAAAAATCAAGAAGAAATGGAGGAATACTTATTGTCTTATCGCTTAGTAATCGCAGAAAAGCCCTCAGTCGAGGCTGCTTATGCAAAAGTTCTCGGTGCGACAAACCGCCAAGATGGCTATTGGGAGGGAAACGGTTATCTTGTCAGCTGGTGCATGAACCGTTACGTCCGGCGTGGTTCCAAGGGCATTGCGCTGCTGGATGAATCCGGCGGATACCCGCGCCTGCACTATGTCTTTGATGTGTCTGATACGGCACCGCGGCGAAACGCCCTGTACCCGGACCTGTGGCAGATCAATGAATCCCTGAAAGAGCCGGTCAGGTCTATGTTGGCAGAAAACTATGGCGTTCAAAGCGAAAGTTTTGGCCAGCAGCTGGCGGATGTGGCCGGAAAACTGGTGCAGTCCTAGAGTGCGCCCTCCACGTTGATGGGCGTACAGTGTCCGTTCCGCTGTTGAACGAAAAACAGCTCGTGGCACGCAGTACGGCTGAAGCTGCTGGAAAGCGGTGTGATCCATACCGTGACGCTGAAACAGACCGAGTGCCGCAAAAGGAACAAAAAAATAGCCGCCGCTGTCTACCTGTATCAGGCGGACAACGACGGCGAATGGGGTAATCTGCGGTTTGACTTTGAAAGCGGCACAGCGGAGATCGCAAAGCTGGCGGATTGGGATACGGTAAAATCTAACATCTTTGCAAAAACGGCGATCCGGTTTGTTCAGGGCTTACCGGAAGCGAGGCTGCTGAAATCCGTGGTCGTGCCGTTTGAGATAGGGGATTTCGGAAAACCCGCCCTTCCGACGAGCACGGCAAAGCAACGAAGATCAATCCGCACACACAATTTCTCTGCGGCAGACGGAGTGTCGGAAAACAGGTGAAACGATTACCGCCAGCTGTCTACGAATATCTGGTAGACAACGATGGCGAATGGGGCGAGCTGCGGTTTGACTTTGAGAACGGCACAGCCGAGATAGTAAAACTGGCAGATTGGAACACGACAACGTCCAACATCTTTGCAAAAACGGCGATCCGGTACATACAGGGATTTCCGGAAGCGAGACTGCTGAAATTTGTAGTCGTGCCGTTTTGGAAAGGCTGGACATAATTATCCACGAAGCATGACCTTTGCGCAGAACAGACCGTCCTGATAGGTAACCGTACTTGCCCCGCCGGATTTTTCTGCGATATGGCGGACGGACTGGATTCCGATGCCGTTTCCCTTGCGCTTGGACGAGCGGAAAACTCCGCTATTTTCGTTGATTTCCCCGTCAAAGGCGTTTTCCGCTTCGATCAGCACGAGCCGCTCGGCATGGACATACGCGGTGACCTCGATCTTCCGCCGGGCGGGAGCGGTGCGAAGGCTGGCTTCGAATGCGTTTTCCAGAAGATTCGACAGCACCAGACACAGATCGATCTCGTCCACGGGAAGCGCCTGCGGCAGATCCAGCTTGGCACAGAAGGGGATCCCCTCACGCTTTGCAAGGGCACAGTAATAGCCTACAACACTGTCCGCCGCCCGGTTTTCGCAAAAGCTCATATCCAGCTCCGGGATGCGGGAGACGGTTTTTGCAAGATAAGCCTTCAGACCGTCCAAATCTCCCGCTTCAGCCAGCGCGGAGAGCTGATTCATCTGGTGGCGCATATCGTGCCGTGCCTGCCGGGCTTCCTCGATGGCGGCTTTCAGGCTTTCGTAGCGCTGCTGCTGCATGGAAAGAAACTGGTTCTCCTGCTGCAATCTCGCATTCCGGTTGATGCTGATCGCCATAAGAAGGAAGATCGCGTTAAAGAAGAGCATCAAAAACAAAAGCGCGATGCTCATAACGATGTAGACCTGCAAGACCCGCCCGGTCTGAAGCGTCGTCGGGTAACGCGGGATCATGAAAAGGTTCAGCAGAATGAACACAAGCGGCAGCACCCAGAACGCATACCATGTCTGCGCAAAGTTATCATCCTCCACCATCATGCGCACTGCGTGGGTGGCGGGATAATACGCTGCGGCAGTGATCAGCCAGCAGACCGCATTATAAAAAATGCAGGCAGCAAAACAGAACCACGGCTTATCCGGCGGCAGCTGCTGCCGCAGTGTGATCGCCGTGCCGATGGCGCGGGATAAACTGTTCAGGCAGGCGAATACCGCGCAGACCGCCAGCGCAATCGTTCCGGACTTCCAGAGAGAGGTCTGCAATGTTTTGACATACAGAAGGCTCGCCGCAAGTGTGATAACCAGCAGGGGGAGCGCAGTCGGGCTGTTGAAACAATAGCAAAGCAGTCCGCCTCCAAGGCAAAGCCCGAGCAGTAGCGGCACTGCCCATGCCGCAAGCCTTGCGGGCGGCTGCTTCAAATAAGAGCGCACCGGAAAATACGCGAGCAGCAGACCCGGAAAGACCACGGTGAGCTCCAAAATCGGGCGCAGGAGGTCCTTCAACCCACACGCCCCTTTGCAATAGAAACTCCATAAATGCCTGCCGGGCTGCCTTTAAAAGCTCCTGACTGACATAGATGCGGCTGCCGTCCGTCATACAAAAGGCGGCATCCTGAAAATCGGCAGCGTTCTCCATATTGACGATTGCACCGCGACCGCAGACGAAAACCGAGGGTCTTTTTGAGCGGCTCTGTGAACGCCTGAAGCTCTGGCGCGTGGCAAGCGTTTTGCCGGCGGTGGTGCGGATGCTGATCATGTGGGCAAAATGCTCGGCGGAAACGATATCCCGGTAGCACAAACGGATGTCACTGCCATCGACCTTCACCGTCAGAATCGGCTCGGGGCGCGGAAGCTTTGAGAGCATCTCATCCAGCAGGGCAGAAAGCTCGGCTTCGGAAAAGGGCTTGACCAGATAATGAAGCGCCCGCACCTGAAAGCCCTCCAGCGCATGGTCTGTCGAGGTCGTGGTAAAAACCAGAAGGCAGTCTGCATCGGTTTTTCGCAGCTCCTTTGCCGCCTCCATGCCGCTTAAGCCTTCCATGTAAATGTCCAGAAATGCGGCGGAAAAACGCTGCTCGTTTTCTGCCGCCAGAAAAGCCTCTCCGCTGTCAAATTCCAGAAGCTCCGCCTCTGTGCCGCGCGCGCGCAGCTGCCGCATCAGGCGCTCCTTCAGTTGCGCGCGCTCCGCATCGAGGTCATCGACAATTGCAATTCTCATGCTATACCGGAAAGCTGCTTACAAACAGCTTCCAACCTCCTTTATAGAATCTTTCATCCTGATTATAGCACAGTTGCCCGGTTCTGTCGCAGCAGAAACCGGGATTTCGTGCCGGAAACCGGGCTTTCGTGCCAAATGCCTTGAAAAGGCTGCGCCTGCCCGTATACTGAAGACAGAAAAGCCCCCAACGACGGCAGAAGGAAAGGAGGGGTGTTGTGCATCGAATCGCCGTGCTGACAAACAGCATGGCGCAGGAAGCCTTTTTAGCAGAGCAGCTCCTACGGTTCTGCGCCGAGCATTGTTTGTTTCCCCAAATGGATTGTTACCGCGATCAGGAAAGCTTTTTTGAAGCCGCACACAACGAGCCGCTGACCAATGCCTTGATCGCCCTGCCGGGTGTCGATGGCTTGAACGCGGTAGAGCATCTGCGCACACTTTGTCCCCAAACGCGCATCATCTGGTGCAGTGACCTGAATTTTTCGCTCCACGCCTTCCGGCTGCGCGCAGACTACTTTCTGCTCGAGCCGGTGACCGAAGACGCTTTACGGCAGGGCTTTTGCAGCTGGCTGGACAAGAAAGCGCTGCTCCGGTCTGACCGCAACGAACACAACAAGGAGAACGGTTTATGAAAAAGAGAAATATCATCCATTCTGCGTTAAGCCTGTCCCTGACAGCTGCCCTGTGCCTTTCCATGGCTGCCTGCGGCGGAACGCAGCCCCCTGCGGACAGCAGCGCCGCTTCGGCAGCTCCCGCACAGCCTGCTGCGGTACAGCCCGCGGCGGAGGAACCCACCTCTACGGCACTGCCCGTGAAAGCCCTGCATCCCAAGCAGGTAGATGAGAACCCCTACATGGCAAAGAGCGATGCCAACATCCACCATGACGGCTACAATACTGACTCGACGGATGAGATCCTGCCGCTGGGCATCTACCCCGAGATCAACGTTTCCTACGAGAAAACGAACGCAAACGCTTCTCCCGCCATCTACTTTGACAGCTACGGTCATGCCGTTGTGCCGCTGCTTGGCGGCATCGCCATCCGGGATCTGAACGCCGAAGAAACAAAAACGCTCGGCTATTTCTCCCCGAAGAAGCATGACGGCGGCGGTTACGTTATCCAAAGCTCCTATACCTTCTTAGATGCGTCCAACCGCATCGTCTGCCCCACGAGCAACAATCATGTGCTGATGCTCCGCGCAACAGACGAAAGCGGCAACGTGCTGCCCGAATTTGAAAAGGTGCTGGACATCGACATCAAGGCGGCAGCCGAGGCTGCGCTCGGCAAGGAGCTGACCCAGAATCTTCTGTCCGTGGTTTTTGACTACGATGGAAACCTCTGGTTTGCAACGGGCGGCTTCCGCATTTATCCGCAGCGCCAGCAGCAGGGCGTTATCGGCTATATTGCCCATTCCGCCATTGATGCAATTTTGAACGGCAAGCAGACAGACCTTTCCAAGGCGGTCTTTGTCCACGAACTGACCCCCGGCGAGGGTGCAGAAAACGGCATCGCCGCCTCCAAGGAGGGTGCGGTCATCCTGACCAACCAGAACTGCTATCTGCTGCGTGCCAATAACGGTGTCGAGGCTGTCTGGTGCACACCGTATGAGAGCGTCGGCGCGAAGGTGAGCGGCGAAGGCGATAAGACCACCGGCGGCGGTCTTGCATGGGGCGGCGGCTGCTCTCCCACACTGACACCGAACCTTGTGCTGTTCACCGACAATCAGGATATCGTAAACCTTCTTGCGCTCGATATGAAGACCGGCGAGGTCGTGGCAAGCGCCCCGGTGCTGGATGACCTGCCCGAGGGCTATCAGGTAGCCGTTGAGAACTCTGCCATCGTCTATGACGACGGCAATGGCACCGTCAGCACCATCGTCTGCAACTGGTTTGGCGCGGGCAATGCAGGTCTGGCGGACCCCAACAACGACTCCTCCATCCAGAGCTACGCCAATATTTACGACCAGAACTGGCTCATGAAGGGCAACATTATGATCGCCCCCGGCATCGAGCGCATGGACACCGTAAAGACCGCAAACGGCTACGAAATGAAGAGCATCTGGAGCCGGAACGACCTGAGCGACACCTCCATCCTGAAGCTTTCCACCGCAACGGGCTATATCTACGGCTATGTGCAGGATGTGACCACCGGGATGTGGCAGTACATCATTCTGGATTTTGAAACCGGCGAGACTGTTTTCACGATGGATGTTTCCAACAAGTACGGCTATAACAACATGGCCATTGGAATGTATGCCGGCAACAGCGGCAATGCGCTCTACTGCCCGACAGGCTATCTGGAACTGCTTCGTTTGCAGGACCGTTTCGTTTATCTGCCCGAAATGCCCTACCGCAAGGTCGATCTTGATCAGGCAGCAAGAAATGTCCTCTCGCAGGAACAGTTTGCGCAGGACGGCGGCGAAGGCACCGTTGCAAGCTGGCGCAACACTGTGACCGTCCGCAACGTACATCCCAACACCACGGTAGCTTTCCGCATGAATAACCTGTCCGGCAGCACCTCCGGTCTGACCCTCTACGCCTATGGCGTGGACGGCAAGCTGGCAAAGGTCGATCCTGCACTGTGGTCGATCACAGACGAGGACGGCGAGGCTGTAACGGAACTTACCGCCGGTACGCTCTATGAGCTGCGCGTGACCGTCGCCGATGGCGGCGCTCTTGACCTGAGCGAGACGGAAAAGGAGATCAGGCTCTCCGTTGTACTCGGAAATAAACATAAACGCCCGCCCACCGTGTCCAAATCTCCACGGTGAGCGGGCGTTCCGCTTCCTTTTGAAGGCAGACAGCCAAGCCTATCAAGATCAAAAGCAGGTTCAAAAGCTGGGAAACCAGCGTGGCGATGGCAGCACCGGTAACGCCCATAGCGGGGGCACCCAGCTTTCCGAAGATGAGCAGATAGTTCAGCCCGGTGTTCGCCGCTACCGCGCCAAAACTTGCCCAAAAGGGGACAGCGGCGTGTTCCTTGCAGCGCAGCCATGCGGACAGGACGGTGCTGACCGCCATGGGCAGATAAGAGAACGTCACGATGCGGAAGTCCCACGGCTGCAATACCGGCTTCGCCCAGCTGCCCAATCATGATCTGATCCACGATAGAAAAGGAGGCTTGCAGCATTCCCTGTAAGGTGACCGGAATGACGATTTTGCAAAGGGTCCTCATAAAGTCTGACATGGCAGCCTCCTTGTGCTTTCCCGGCTTGCCAGTGTATCATCAAAGCCAATGATCTGCACATCCTCCGGGACGCGGATGCCCTGTCCCTGCAAAAAATCGCATAAATTCCAGCGCATAGTGGTCGGACACCGCAAATACCGCCGTGATTTTTTCAAAAAAGGCGGGGAAGGTTCTCACTGTAAAACGCCATTCTCTCCCTTGCCGCAGCAGGGACCTGCCAGAATAAAGTTTCTCCCGGCGCAAAGGCGCTGCGGAAACCGTCTATCCGCTCCTTGTCCATTATACCGTTTTTTATCAGTACATTCCACTACTTTATGCAGTCACATGGGTGGCATTCTCTTTCACCAAATTGATTGTCTCCAT
>ENA-OPYX01001254-OPYX01001254.1-human-gut-metagenome-genome-assembly--contig:-NODE-1254-length-13805-cov-2.727592_pt1 | contig 13805 bp, 14 predicted proteins | sample MGYA00242639_ERZ504486 | MGnify/ENA primary metagenome ERZ504486 (study PRJEB26092, sample SAMD00036296) | human gut metagenome | host: Homo sapiens | study: EMG produced TPA metagenomics assembly of... | reverse complement strand
AGTGGTTTATGCGTTCCGAAAAGGGATAGACTTGATGAGGCTGCATATAAGAGAGGGCAGATTGTATCTGAATTCAGGAGAGGCGTTGCGTGGATAATTGATATGGTAATTATAATGATTCCAGTGCTGGCGGCTATGCTGTTGCTTTGGCACGAGCATATAATTACCAGGAAAATGGTGCTGGGTTCGGTATATGATGTGAGATATGTAGTTATTTTATCGCTGTATATCGTTATTGTGTTCACACTTACGACAAAGCTTACAAGAGGGCGGACAATAGGCAAGTCACTGGTTAATATACGTCTTATAGACTGCAAAGATATGGTTATTAATAAAGTTCCACATATAAAAATGTATAAGCTGTTTATAAGATATTTTATAATATATACAATAAGTGTACCCTCATTACTATATGCGTATAACTTTTATCGTATGGCGATTGAACTTGAAGGGGTAAAATTATGGGCAGTTACAGCAGGATGTGTGATATGTATTTTAATTACAATATATATGGCATTTGATTTATTATTGTGTCTGTTTAGCAGCACAAGAAATATGCTATATGACAGAATAACAGGAATTACGCATAGAAGTGACATAATAAGCAGACAGGATAATACAAATTTAACAAGTTAAAGATAATATTTAGCCGAATAAGATACATTTCGAATATATAACAGGAGGTACGATTGTGACAATAAAAGATTTGCCAGCAGGTAAAAGTGCTACAATATTAAAAGTAGGTGGAGATGGTGCATTAAGACAACATTTTCTGGATATGGGACTTATTCAGGGTGCAGAAGTTACAGTTATAAAATATGCTCCTATGGGTGACCCTGTTGAATTAAGAATTCATAGCTATGAGCTTACCATAAGACTTTCAGATGCAGAACAGATAGAGGTAAGTGAGCCTTATTGTATTGATAATAAAGCTGTGGAAAATGTTAAAATGAATAGTATAGTAAAGGAACATCCGGGATTTGGTGAAGGAGGCAGGTATCACGATAAGGAAAATGAAAATCCTCTTCCAGATGATGAAAAGCTGACATTTGCACTTGTAGGCAACCAGAATTGTGGAAAAACAACCCTTTTAATGTATTAACAGGCTCCAATCAGCATATAGGTAATTTTCCAGGTGTTACAGTTGATAGAAAAGACGGAGTTATAAAAGGTTATCCTGATACACTTATAACAGATTTGCCAGGAATATATTCAATGTCACCATATAGCAGTGAAGAAATAGTAACAAGGGAATTTCTGCTTATGGACAAACCTAAAGGTATTATTAATATATTAGATGCTACTAATATTGAAAGAAACCTTTATCTGTCAATGCAGCTTATGGAATTAGGAATTCCTATGGTAATTGCACTTAATATGATGGATGAGGTAAGAGTCAATGGAGGTTCTGTAAGAATTAACGCAATTGAGGAATTGCTTGGAGTTCCGGTTATACCAATATCAGCGGCTAAAGGTGAGGGCATAGAAGAACTGGTAAGTCATGCCATTCACGTTGCAAAATATCAGGAAAAACCACAGATATCAGATTTTTGTTCCAAGGACAGTGCGGTTCATAGATGTATACATGGCATTATGTCGCTTATAAGTGACCATGCAGACAAAGCAGGATACCCTGAAAGATTTGCAGCCTCCAAGGTTGTTGAGGGGGATTCACTTGTACTTAAGCATCTTGAACTTGAGCAGAATGAAAAAGAAATGATTGAACACATTATAGTACAGATGGAAGAAGAATGTGGAATGGATAGAGCCTCAGCTATAGCAGATATGAGATTTGCTTATATTGAAGATGTCTGTAAGAATACGGTTGTAAAGCCAAGAGAAAGTAAGGAAAGAATACGAAGCCAGAGATTGATAAGCTTCTTACTGGTAAATATACAGGTATCCCAATGTTTATAGCAATTATGGGACTTGTGTTTTATCTTACATTTAATGTTATAGGTGCGGCACTCTCCAATGTACTTGATATTTTAATTACATTTGTTACAAATGGGGTTGATAATCTTCTGACAGCAATGAATGTTAATTCGGTATTGCATGCACTTATCATAGATGGAATATTCAATGGGGTTGGTAGTGTATTAAGCTTTCTTCCGATAATCGTAACATTATTCTTCTTTTTATCAATTCTTGAAGATAGCTGGTTATATGCGAGAAGTAGTGCATTTATTATGGATAAGCTCTTACGTAAACTTGGATTATCAGGAAGAAGTATAGTGCCTATGTTAATTGGTTTTGGATGTAGTGTTCCAGGAGTTATGGCAAGCCGTACACTTTCATCTGAAAGAGACCGTAGGATGACAGTTCTTTTAACACCATTTATGAGTTGTTCAGCAAAAGTACCTATATATGCCTTTTTCTCAGCAGCATTTTTCCCACATTATGCAGCGCTTGTTATGATAGGTATGTATTTTATAGGAATTATTGTTGGAATAATTATGGCGTTTATATTTAAAAAGACATTATTTAAGGGAGAACCAGTTCCATTTGTTATGGAGCTTCCTAATTACAGAATGCCTGGTGCTAAGAATGTGGTACATTTGTTATGGGAAAAGGCAAAGGATTTCTTACAGAAAGCATTTTCTATTATATTTATTGCAACAATACTTATATGGTTTATGCAGAATTTTGATATAAGGCTTAACGTTGTGGCAGATTCAAGACAGAGTATACTTGCTGTATTAGCAGGTATGATTACTCCGTTGTTTAAACCATTAGGATTTGGAGACTGGAGACTTGTAACAGCTATACTTACAGGCGTAATGGCAAAGGAAAGTGTAGTATCTACGATATCAATTCTATTTGGAAGTACGATAGAGATGGTATCTGTTATATCAGCTGCGGGTGCAATGTCATTTCTTGTGTTCTGTCTTTTGTATACACCTTGTGTTGCGGCAATTGCCTCAGTTAAAAAAGGAACTTGGAGGTAAATGGGCAGCATATGTTGTAGTTATTCAGTGTGTTGTAGCATGGATTGCGGCATTAATTACATATATTATTGCTGGAATTTTATAACTCTGATAAATATGTATGCGAAAAAAAACATTGCAAAATCAGACTATTGATGATAAATTATCAATAAGCTAATTCCTAGAGGGAGTAATCGGCATATTTATATATGCAGTTATATCGACATAATGGCTTATAAGCCCGGTATTACTTTAAATGATGAGACTCGTGGACAGTATCAGTACTGTCTGCGGGTCTTTTTTATATAACTGGAATTCGTTTTCGTTAAAACATCAATTATTATATATGATATGACAATTGGTTATAATCTTTCTTGGAGCAACAGATAAAATATAGAAATGAGGACAATTAAGAAATGAGTATTGTTGAATTATTTATACTGGCAGTAGGACTTTCAATGGATGCTTTTGCTGTATCTATATGTAAGGGCTTGTCGCTTGGAAAGATAAAGCCTAAGCATATGTGCATTGCTGGTGCGTGGTTTGGTGGATTTCAGGCATTGATGCCGCTTATTGGCTATTATCTCGGAAGTCTGTTTGCCGATATGGTTACCAGATATTCACACTGGGTTGCATTTGCACTTCTTCTTGCAATTGGTGGTAATATGATTAAGGAGTCATTAGGGGAAGAAGAAAATGTCAGCAATGATATGGGATTTAAGAGTATGTTATTACTTGCAATTGCAACAAGTATTGATGCACTTGCAGTAGGCGTGTCATTAGCATTCCTTAAGGTTGCCATTCTTCCAGCGGTATTATTTATAGGCTGTATTACATTTGTCTGTTCAGCGGCAGGTGTTAAAATTGGAAGTATATTTGGTGATAAATATCAGTCTAAAGCAGAACTTTGTGGAGGGATTATTCTTATTCTTATAGGAATTAAGATATTACTTGACGGTTTGGGAATACTTTAGTTATAATATTATAATTAAGTAAGAAATGAGGATTAATATATGAAAGAAATGTTATTGGCATTATTACTGCTTATTATAGGTTTTGTGCTTCTTATAAAGGGAGCAGATTTCTTTGTTGACGGAAGTTCGTCAGTTGCGAAAAGATTAAAAGTACCTTCAATGATAATCGGACTTACAATTGTAGCTATGGGTACAAGTCTGCCAGAATGTGCAGTTAGTGTTACAGCTTCACTTAACAATAATAATGCTTTAGCTGTAAGTAATGTAATAGGTTCTAATATATTTAACCTTATGGTTGTGTGTGGTGTATGTGCATTATTTACACCATTGGCGGTATCAAAAGATACTTTAAAGAAAGAATTTCCATTTTCTATCATATGTGCCATTCTTCTTGCGGCACTTGGTGCTGTTGGAATGACACTTGGAAGAATTGACGGAATAGTATTTCTTGTAATATTCGCAGTTTACCTTTGCTTGATGATTGTATCAGCTAAAAATGCACGTAACGAGGCACTTAATAAAGAACTTGAAGAAGAGGTTGATGAAGAGATAAAAATTCTTCCAGTATGGCAGTGTATTGTATACATTATTGGTGGAGCAGTAGCTATTAAGTTCGGTGGTGATTTTGTTGTTGATGGAGCTTCCACAATTGCAACTGGATTTGGTATAAGCCAGAATCTTATCGGACTTACAATAGTTGCACTAGGAACAAGTCTTCCAGAGCTTGTTACATCAATCGTTGCGGCTAAGAAGAATGAAGTGGATATGGCATTGGGAAATGTCATCGGCTCTAACATTTTTAATATTCTTCTTGTATTGGGTGTTGCTGGGGCAATAAGTCCTGTAGCATTTGTAACAGAAAATCTTATCGACATTGCTATTCTTGTTGTTATGAGTGTGGTTGTATGGATATTCGCGTGGTCAAAGAAAAAGCTTGTCAACTGGCATGGTGCAGTTATGCTTGTATCATATGTGGCTTACCTTGTATACATTTGCATAAGATAAATATTGCATATAAGGCTGTTTACGTCATATATGAATTGTAATAAAATTATATATGGCAGTTCCGATTTCACCGCATCACTAAAGATAAGGAGAGGGACGGAATATGAACACATATAAGATGGTTCTTAATGAGGATACCAGAGTATTAATATATGGTAATAGCATTAAAGTAGTACGCATCAGAATTGATGAAATCAACTATATAAGCTGTGCCAACAGAATTATTATGATTCATACGAATAATGCCAGTGATAGATTTTATGGGAAGATGAAGGATGTATATAATTTATTGGGGAAATATGGGTTTGAGTACATTAATGAGTCGGAGATAGTTAATTGTATGAATGTGAGTAGTATGACGGTTAATTCGATAATATTAAGAGAGGGAACAGAACTAATATGTAGTAAAAAATTCAAACAAAAGTTCAGAAATCTTATGTGGAACTAAATTCATACCAAAGTTAAAGGTGAATTCCTGTCGGGTGCTATAAGGTACTGGCAGGAATTTACTTTTATATAACAGGAAATATATATAACCTAAGAAAGCGGAATGTCAGAATATTAAAAAAAGTATAAATAACAAGTTTTTTAAGGCTTGGCTGTTTGTAATTAATAATTATAAGTGGTAAAATGTTACATATTTTATATTGTAATTATTATGTTGTAATTAATAGAAATGGAGGCTACAATGCAGGCATATACTGTATCGCAGTGGTTATTATTCTTTTATATATATTGTTTCTTTGGTTGGGTATGGGAATGTTGTTATGTATCAGCCAGAAAAGGAAAGTGGGTAAACAGGGGATTTCTTCATGGACCAGCACTTCCAATATATGGTTCAGGTGCAATGGTAATATTGGTAAGTACTATAGGAGTAAGGGATAATATAGCTTTAATATTCCTGTTTGGAATGATATCATCAACAATACTTGAATTTGTTACAGGATATTGTATGGAGAAAATGTTCGGCGTAAGATACTGGGATTACAGTAATCAGCCATTAAATTTAATGGGACATATATGTCTGTTCGTATCATTAGGCTGGGGTGTGTTCTCTGTTCTTCTTGTAAGAATTGTACACAGACCTATAGAGGGCATTGTATATATGCTTCCAGATACAATTACGGACATAATAGCATTTGTCTTGACAATAGCTATGGCAGTTGACTTTACACAGTCATTCAATGAAGCTATGGATTTGAAGGCTGCAATTGAAAAGCTTGCTAATAGTAATGAACAGATAAGAATTCTTGCCAAAAGACTTGAGGTTGCCTCAGCATTTGTTGAAGATGATTATAATAAAATGAAAGAAAAATTCGCTGAAGGTAAAGCAAGTGTTATGAATAAGGCAGGTTCAGTGGGTAAGCTTAAGGGTAGAATTTCATTCGAGAATGATATGAATGAAAGAAAAGGTGTTAAGCTTGCAACCTTACAGAGAATGACAGAGGCTGTTAAAGAGAGTCTTAAGAATAAGATTATGGACGAGAAGGCGGCTAACCAGCTTTTAGAAACACTTGAAAATGAAAAGGTAAATCTTAAGGCTGATACTGGAAGAAACTACAAGAGCGTATTCAGAATTATGAAACGTAATCCGGGTGCTATTTCAAGAAAGCACGAGGAAGAACTGAATGAAATTAAGAGAATGATTAAGTGATTTTAATGTGAGTTCCGGGCTGCTGGTGATTTTAGGAATTGTATTAATTAAATAAAATGTTTGGATAATGAGGATTGTATATGGAAAAGATTATAATATATAATGTAGCTGATGCCAGAAAGATTATAACAATGGCGGCTAATATGCGAATAAAAAGCATAGTTATTGACAATACTAAGCTTTCAGATACATTAGAAAATGTACTGGCATATAGTCAGGATTACAGAACTGATGATATTATGCCATTTATTAATAAAGATAAAAGCATAGTTATATTCTGTGATGTTACACAGAAACATCTGGACAAGCTTTTATTTGGTATCAGAAACAACAATCTTAATGTCGATTACAAGGCTGTTATGACTAAGACTAACAAGTCGTGGACATTGAATAAAATATTATATCATATGGAGATTGAAAAGAAAAACGAAAGGAGATAATTATGGAGATTATTCACGTTACAGAAGCAACATTTAAACAGGAGGTACTTGAGTCGGATAAGCCAGTGCTTGTAGATTTCTGGGCAACATGGTGTGGACCTTGCCAGATGCTTGCACCAGTCCTTGAGGAAGTAGCGGCAAAGCAGGACGATGTAAAGATATGTAAGATTGATACAGATAAGGAACTTAATCTTGCATTACAGTATAAGGTAGCTTCAATACCAACCCTTCTTTTATTTAAGAACGGAGAAGTTGCTGCAACTAATATAGGCTTTATAGGTGAAGAACAGGTTATGGAATTCATAGGCCAGTAAATAAATGTTAACTATTTGCGCAGCTTTTCAGCGCATCTGAAGTTTCGAAGAAACTTCTAAGTGACTACGAAGTAGTCATATTATATCGTAAACAAGGAAAGGGCAGGCACAGCATCAGATTTATTATCTAGATGAATGATGCTTGCCTTTTTACTACATTTGCTAAGAAATGAGGTTATACATATATGAGAGAATTATATCTTGAATGTTATTCAGGAATAAGCGGAGATATGTCTGTTGCGGCACTTCTTGATGCCGGAGCGGATAAAGAATATTTGTTAAAAACACTTGCAACTATGCCTCTGACAGGTTATGAGGTTAAGATAACAAGAGTTAAAAAGAATGGTATAGATTCGTGTGATTTTAATGTAGTGCTGGACAGCGGACACGAGAACCACGACCACGATATGGAATATCTGTATGGACATCTTAATGGCGAAGGGCATACGCACAATTTTGAAAATGTACATTCGCATACTCATTCAGCACATCACAGCCACAGGGGGCTGAAAGAAATATATTCTATTATAGAGCAGACACAGCTTACTGAGAATGCAGAAAAGCTTGCTAAGAAAATATTCAGAATATTAGCAGAAGCAGAAGCCAAGGCACACGCTACAGATATTGAAAATGTTCATTTTCACGAGGTTGGTGCAGTAGACTCGATTGTGGATATAGTGGCGTTTGCTGTATGCTTCGATAACCTGCATATAGACAGGGTGTATGTTCCAGGTATCAGCGAGGGAACTGGAACAATAAGGTGCCAGCACGGAATAATTCCAGTACCAGTGCCAGCGGTTCTTAATATAACATCAGCTTATAATATAGAATTAAGCAATACCAATATTAAAGGCGAACTTGTAACGCCAACGGGAGCGGCGATTGTAGCGGCTGTAAGAACAGATACAGCACTTCCACAGCATTTTACAATAAAGAAGACTGGATATGGTGCAGGCAAGAGAGAGTATGAGCTTCCGGGAGTATTAAGGGCAATGCTTATTGAGAGTAATAGTGAAAGCTTAGACGAAAATGCTGACTTAATATATAAGCTGGAAACGGATATTGATGACTGTTCGTCAGAGATATTAGGATACACTATGGAGCGCCTGTATAAGGCGGGTGCAAGAGAAGTGCATTTTCTTCCTATATATATGAAAAAAGAACAGACCTGCATATGAGCTTGTTGTAATATGCTGCAAGGAAGATATTACGACTATGGAAAATATCATATTTGAGGAAACAACGACAATAGGAATAAGACGTTGTGCAATGAAGAGAACAATTCTTCCAAGAAAAATTGAAAAAGTCAGTACACCATATGGTGAAATTGACGTAAAGGTGTGTACGCTTCCTAATGGCAAAGTTAAGAGATATCCTGAATATGAAACTATTAAGAGCATATGTGAGGCAGAAAATGTGCCATTGAGGGATATAATTGGGAATATAGGAGAATAAAAAATAATTAAAGACTGTTACAAGAAATTATATGCTGGCATTATATAGAACATAGAAATATAAAAGTCCTGAGTAATGTCAGCATATTAAAATATAAGTTTCGTGTGACAATCTTATATTATAAACCTGGAAAAGCATTTCGATATTATACATTTGCAGAGGCAGAGTTATGGTTAATATATTTTATTGATATGGGAAAAATGATATAGCCGTCACCTGTATTTTTTATAGTTGTACTATATCACTAAGCATTACAGAAAAATTAATTAACACGGTTGCCATCAGTACCAATAGTTACAACTCTTACAGGAATTGTCTTGCCGCTGTCAGCTACAGCCTTTTCAACTGCATACTGCAATCCACCACAGCAAGGTACAGTCATACGTGTTACAGTTATGCTCTTTATGTTATTATTCTTGAATATCTCGGTTAATTTCTCAGAATAGTCAACCATATCAAGCTTTGGACATCCGATAAGTGTTATGTGGTTACGCATAAAATCGTGGTGGAATGTACTGTAGGCATAAGCTGTACAATCTGCTGCAATAAGAAGGTCAGCTCCATTAAAGCATGGTGCAAAAGGAGATACAAGCTTAATCTGTACAGGCCAGTTGTTAATCTGGTTTCCACTTGCCGCTTTGTTAGCAAGTACTTCAGCTTCATTATATTCAGGAGCTTCACGCTCAATAAAACGAATTGCATTCATAGGGCAGGCTGGCAGACAGTCGCCAAAACCGTCACAATAATCATCTCTTAAAAGCTTAGCCTTTCCGTCAACAATTCCAATAGCTCCCTCGTGACAGGCGTGTGCACATAAGCCACAGCCGTTGCAGAGTTCTTCATTAATTTCTATAATCTTTCTTATCATAATCAAATAAATCCTCCTATTTATAGTAGTATTTTTATTTAATAGAAAATTCTGATAAAATTCCTGTTAAATAAAAAGCCCTCTGGGCAGATTCACCATACGGCGGTAATGTAGATGCCACTAAAGTGTTCCGGCATAGGTGGAGAATCCTGTGAAACAGGATTCTATCCTGCAGACCCGCTAAAAGGTCTTAATAAGTATATGTCGTGGTTATTTTCAGCCATATTTCATAGCTGGCTGATTAGTTTGAATTATATCTTAACTACCTGGTAAGTATAATATTAAATATTAATAAAGTATGTTGTAAATACAACAAAATAAGATTATAATGTAATGAGTGCAAAAGAAAAGGAAGCGGCTGCGAATAGACACCGTAGATTTTTATAGATTATTTTATGAATAATATAGAGAAGAATAGGATTGAAGAATATGGGCAGAATATTATATGACATTTCACAGGATTATATGGGAGTTATACAAAAGAGCAGGCTGTTTAGCGGTATAGAACCAGACGAGGCTAATGGAATGAGCAAATGCCTTGAGATAACATTTCGCGAGTATGACAAAGAAGAAGTTATATTTAATGAAGGCGATAAAATATCCAAAATAGGTATGGTGATTCAGGGCAATGTGAGCATAGAAAAGGCTGATTACTGGGGCAACAGGCATATTATGACATATGTGTCAGCGGGTGAAATATTCGGAGAGGCATATGCATGCAGTAACGACAAGACATCCAATGTAGAGGTTGTTGCGGCAGATAAATGTATAGTTGCATTTCTTGACACATACAAGGTTATGACGGTATGCAGTTCATCGTGCCAGTTCCACAGTAAGCTTATTCATAATCTTATATATATGCTTGCTGACAGGTGTGTGGTTATGAACGAGAAGATTACACATTTATCCAAACGAAGCACTAAGGAGAAAGTATTGTCATATTTATCAGCAAGAGCCGCCAAATGTGGGAGTGATGAGTTCGATATACCATTTAACAGGCAGCAGTTGGCTGATTATCTTTCAGTTGACAGGAGTGCAATGTCAGCAGAATTAAGCCGTATGAAGAAAAATGGAGAAATTGATTTTAGGAAAAATCATTTTATTATAAAATGTCGTGATAAATAATAATCTGCCGCTGTAAAGACACATAATTTGGAAGAAAATGTTAATTTAAGCCGTCATTGTATAAAACTAAAAACAACTAAAAAATGTATTGAAATTAATTGACAGGGGTGTTAATATACCCTTGCGAGAGATAGTTAAGAAATTAACATTTCGCTTTATATTTTTGAGAGTTTTGTATACAATATACAAACTATTATACAAATTAACAGTTATTTTATTAAGGAGGAACCAATAATGGTAAATTTTGATCAGTGGAATGGTTTCAAAGGCAGACTTTGGAAAGAAGAGATCAATGTAAGAGATTTCGTTCAGAACAATTACAAGCCATATGATGGAGATGAAAGTTTCCTTGAAGGACCTACAGAAGCTACTAACAAGCTTTGGGGAAGACTTCAGGAATTACAGAAGGAAGAAAGAGCTAAGGGCGGCGTACTTGATATGGAAACAAAAGTTGTTGCTGGTCTTACAGCTTATGGTCCTGGATATATAGATGAATCTATGAAGGAGCTTGAACAGGTAGTTGGTCTTCAGACAGATAAGCCACTTAAGAGAGCATTTATGCCTTATGGTGGTATCAAGATGGCAGAAGAATCATGCAAGAACTATGGTTATGAACCAGATCCAGAACTTCATAAGATCTTCACAGAATATCATAAGACACATAACCAGGGTGTATTCGATGCTTATACACCAGAGATGAGAAAGGCTCGTCACAGCCACATCATCACAGGTCTTCCAGATACTTATGGACGTGGACGTATCGTAGGTGACTACAGAAGAGTTGCTCTTTACGGTATCGACTTCCTTATGGAAGAAAAGAAGAAGGATCACGCTAACTGTGGTTGTGGAACAATGACTGATGACGTTATCCGTTTAAGAGAAGAAATATCTGATCAGTACAAGGCACTTGCAGGTATGAAGAAGATGGCTGAAAGCTATGGTTATGATATCAGCAAGCCAGCTACTAATGCTAAGGAAGCTGTTCAGTGGTTATACTTTGGATATCTTGCAGCTATCAAGACACAGAATGGTGCTGCTATGTCTGTAGGTCGTGTATCTACATTCCTTGATATCTATATTCAGAGAGATCTTGAAGCTGGTACTCTTACAGAGAAGGAAGCTCAGGAACTTATTGATCATTTCGTTATGAAGTGTAGAATGGTTAAGTTCGCAAGAATTACATCATACAACGAATTATTCTCAGGAGATCCTACATGGGCTACTCTTGAAGTTGGTGGTACAGGTATCGATGGACGTTCAATGGTTACAAAGAACGACTTCAGATTCCTTCATACACTTGAGAACATGGGACCTTCACCAGAACCAAACCTTACAGTACTTTATTCTTCAAGACTTCCAGAAAGCTTCAAGAAGTATGCTGCTAAGATTTCTGTTGATACATCTTCAATCCAGTATGAGAACGATGATGTTATGAAGGTAACATGGGGCGATGATTATTCAATCTGCTGCTGTGTATCTGCTACACAGACAGGTAAGGAAATGCAGTTCTTCGGAGCTAGAGCAAACCTTGCTAAGTGCTTACTTTACGCTATCAATGGTGGTGTAGATGTTAAGAACAGAGAACAGGTTGGTCCTGCTTACAAGCCAGTTACTTCAGAATATCTTGATTATGATGAAGTTGTTGATAAGTTCGATGCTATGATGGATTGGTTAGCTGATCTTTATGTTAATACACTTAACCTTATCCAGTATATGCATGATAAGTATTACTATGAAGCTGCTGAGATGGCTCTTATCGATACAGATGTTAAGAGAACATTTGCTACTGGTATCGCTGGATTCTCACACGTTGTAGATTCACTTTCAGCTATTAAGTATGCAAAGGTTAAGACAGTACGTGATGAGACAGGTATCGTTGTAGATTACGAAATCGAAGGCGACTTCCCTAAGTATGGTAACGATGATGACAGAGCTGATGATATTGCTGTATGGTTACTTAAGACATTCCTTGAGAAGATTAAGAAGAGACATACTTACAGAAATTCAGAGCCAACAACATCTATCCTTACAATTACTTCTAACGTAGTATATGGTAAGTACACAGGTGCTATGCCTGATGGACGTAAGGCTGGTACTCCACTTGCTCCTGGTGCTAACCCAAGTTATGGTGCAGAGCAGAATGGTCTTCTTGCTTCACTTAACTCACTTACAAAGCTTCCTTACGAGTGGGCATTAGATGGTATTTCTAATACACAGACAATGAACCCAGACGCTTTAGGACATAACGAAGAAGAAAGAATTAACAACCTTGTTAACGTTATGGATGGATACTTCGATCAGGGCGCTCATCACCTCAATGTTAACGTATTCGGTAAGGATAAGTTACTTGATGCTATGGAACACCCAGAAAAGCCAGAATATGCTAACTTCACAATCCGTGTATCTGGTTACGCTGTTAAGTTCATCGACCTTACAAAGGAACAGCAGATGGATGTTATTTCAAGAACATTCCACGACAGAATGTAATCATACGAATAGTATAATTGCTTGAAAATTAAATGGGATAAAAGTGGCTTTAAGTTGTATGTTTACTGGTGATAAGTTACATTAAGTTATAACAAAAATGAAAAGCCACCTGTATTCAAAAATGCAGTACAATCTGAGATGATTGTACTGCATTTTTGAGTTTATGTGAGCAATGAGCCAAAATCCGTGCTTGTATGAGAATTTGGTGACTGCTGTAATGATTAAATGAGGGGGAAATCTGTCGAAGAATGGAAGTCCAGTTACTTTTCTGATAGAGAAAACGGACGATGATTAGATTACAGTCTGTTTTTCTTCATCAATCGTATAAAAGGCAAGGTAATTATTGATTATCACAAAACGAATGCCCTGACTTAATTCAAAACGAAACTCCTGTACGATATTTTTTTATGAAAAAGTTGTAAAGTGGTGTTATACAGGAATGAGGCGGTAATCGCAAACACAATCCACAATACAAAATGATATTCTTTTTTTCTGGATGTTTCTGTGATATACTTATACGCGGTCGTATCAGACCGGAAAGGAAATATTATGTTAC
>ENA-OPYX01001253-OPYX01001253.1-human-gut-metagenome-genome-assembly--contig:-NODE-1253-length-13806-cov-4.614519_pt1 | contig 13806 bp, 9 predicted proteins | sample MGYA00242639_ERZ504486 | MGnify/ENA primary metagenome ERZ504486 (study PRJEB26092, sample SAMD00036296) | human gut metagenome | host: Homo sapiens | study: EMG produced TPA metagenomics assembly of... | reverse complement strand
AAGGCTCCACCGTAGGGTCCGGATTGGCGCAGAGATAGCGGAACATCACTTCGCCGTTGTCATCTCCACGTGTTGTACGGTCGGAGATCAGCCAGATCTGCTTTTTCTGCTTTGCCTTCTGCATCTCGTAGAGCTTACGCACGAGAACTGCCTTTTTTCCGGCCTTTCCCTGAGAGAATATTGCTTTGGTGCGTTTTTTCTTCAGCTGTTTCTCTCTGCTCTGGCTGTATGGCTCTACAGTTACTTCATACTGATGGCCCAGAACTTTTGCATCTTCCTGATCCTCTCCACGGATCATCCGGACTTTTTCGTTAAGATACAGAAGCTTATCCTCTATATGAAGGAAAAGCGGCAGCTTCTTTGTAAATGGCACATATTTTCCGTAGGAAATATGTACATTTTATTTACATGTCCATCTGTGCTGTACCCCAGCTGATAAACTCACTGTCTCAGAAAGCGGAATGTCCACGATATACAGCTTCTCAACGGCACTTTCTTCCCTGCACCAGCCGGTTCTTCCCAGTGTATATTTTCCCATCTGGCTTCATAGGTGCTGCCACCAGTCATCATATATGCACGGTTTGTCCTGCTCACAGGCTCCACATGGAAAATTCACAGTGCAGCTGGTCTTTTTCCGGCTGGAATATCTTGACATTAAGATTATCATATATGGGATTCAGGATCGTGTCCGCCTGATCCGGGAATTTTTTTCGGATATCCGGATAATATTTCCGGAGAAGATATACTTTGTTTGCCCTGCTGAGATGCTGATTGGACATCACGATTTCCGGAAACTCCATCTGTTTCAGGAAGCTTTCGATGCCTTCCTCATATCTGCATTTTTTCTCTTCATCAAGCTCCTCGTTATCAAATATGATATCAGCCATTTTTGCGCTGTAATACAGCAGCACATAATCTGCATTTTTTTCATGAACAGGATTTTCTTTTCTTCTGCAGTCTGCAATCTTTCGGAAAAATTCCTGGTAAAATACCTCCAGTTGCTTCGGATCCTGCAGCATATTCTTCCAGTCCTCCACCATGAGATGGTCCGCAAGGATCTGCACATAGATATCTTCCCCCTGAAGTACTCCCAGACTCCGGCAGCTTACAACGGACTGATATACCATAGTCATCACATCCAGATACCAGATCTCCGGACGGATCTCGGATACCCATTTCACCTGATCTGCTGCAAATGTATAAGCGGTATACAGCTGATGCAGAAGATATACATTGTTATCCAGCGTTGTTTTTCGGTGAAACGGTCACAGTAGTTATTATGCTCCCGCACATGGATATTCCTTTCCACGGATCTTGTTATGACAACATCTCTGTTGTCTTCCTCAAAGCAGCGTCTGACCTCTGCACTGGACTTTTTGGGGGCAAAAACAGATTCCGGCTTTTGCAAAAACGACATAGTTTCCGGCTATCTTATGATGACAGAATTCTGGCGGCGCTGGCATATTACACTTGGACAATGGTTTCAGACCTACATCTATATTCCACTTGGCGGCAACCGCACAGGTACCTGCAAATGGATCCGCAACCTGCTTGTCGTGTGGATACTTACCGGAATCTGGCATGGCACAGAATTTCATTTTATTCTGTGGGGATTTTCCCTGTTCGTCATTGTATTGACAGAAAAACTGCTGTTGAAAAAATTGACGGACCGATACGCGCTGGCCGGACATCTTTATATGGCAGTTCTGATCCCATTGTCGTGGATGCTCTTTGGAATCAGTGATCCCGGCAGTATCGAAGTCTACACCCGGAAATTATTTCCATTTTTTTCCGCCGATGATGCCATTATTTATGTGAATGATTTCTGGAAAAATTTAAATGATTTCCGCTTTATCATCCCTGCCGGCTTCCTTTTTTCTACAAGGCTTCCGGTCCGCTTTTTTAAAAAAAATCAGGGGCTCTGTGCCAGAAATTTTTGTCTATCTGGCAATTTTCTGGGCTTCTGTTTACTGTATTTACGTTGGCTCTAATGACCCATTTTTATATTTCAGATTTTAACGAAGGAACACTATGCGAAAAAAAATATCTGCCATATTGTTTTATTTTTTCTTTTTGATAAGCTGCCTTCTGATTCCACTCATTTACTTATATGTAACGTTAAACATAAATGCAGCCAAAAATACGTCCTTGTCCGTGTCTTCTGTCTCCGCCGCACAAAAACAGGACACCACGACACCATCGGACACTTCCGGTGCGCCATCTGACAATACAGACCGGCAGGATATCCCGGACACAGAAGTTCCGATGACAGAAATGACCACTGTTGATGCAGATTATTTCGATGACGCTTTAATGATCGGTGATTCCCGCACTGTCGGATTAAAAGAATATGGTACGTTGGGCAATGCCACCTTTTATTGTGATTCGGGTCTCAGTATCTATGAGCTGGAAAACAAAAAAATTATGGTGGACGGTATCGGAAAGGTCAGTATCTCTGATCTTTTAGCCAGCCATACCTATCATAAAATATATCTGATGCTCGGCATTAATGAACTTGGCTACGATGTCACACAGACATTTGAAAAATATGCGTCGTTTGTAAATTTTCTGCAAACCATGCAGCCGGATGCGATCATTTATGTGGAAGCAAATCTTCATGTGACTGCACAGCGCTCAGGCTCGGATAAGACATTCAATAATGCCAATATCAACGCCTTTAATCAAAAAATTTCGACATTAGCCGATCAACGGACCATTTATTATCTGGACATCAATGAACTTTTTGACGATGCAAACGGCAATCTCGGCACACAGTACAGCAATGATAATGCGCATCCCCTCGGAAAATACTACGCAGTATGGTGTGACTGGTTAATGGAGCACGCCGTTGTCCGTGACGGGAAATCATAACCCCTTGCACCGGTTTTAAAATTTCGTTATAATATTTCCTGCAGATTACGGGGACATGAAACAGCCTGCGCTATCTTTTGTATGACATCCCCTCAGAAACGGAGATATAGATTTATGAACAAAAAAGATATTTTAGAATTAAAACGGCGTTTTAAGAAAGATGCCTGCACTTTTACAAGACTGTGCGGCTGCTATGTGGATGCCGACCACAATAAGGTAACTTCTTTCGGGGAGACATTTTTAAATCTGGAAGATGAGGAATTTTACAAATACTTGGAGATTGCAAAAAAAGTAATGTCCGGTACGATTGGAAATAACCTTTTAGAGCTGGAATTTCCGACTGCGGAGGAAGCTGCCGGCGGCAGACAGCAGTTTTTGATGGGACTGCGCGAGAGTGCCTTAAAAAATGATGATCTGATGGATGCATTTTATGATCTTGTCATTGACAGCTACGACTATGTCGGAAACTATCTGATCCTTGTATTCCATGATGCCTACGACGTTATGACAAAAACTTCTGATAATAATAAATTAGACGAGTCCGAGGAAGTTTACGAGTATCTGCTCTGCGCGATCTGCCCGGTCAACCTGACCAAACCGGGACTTGGCTACCGTGAGGATGAAAACCGTATCGGACCGCGTATCCGCGACTGGGTCGTTGGAGCTCCGGACACCGGATTTGTTTTCCCTGCTTTTACCGACCGGAGCACTGATATCCACTCTGTCATGTTTTACACCAGAGACACCAAGACACCGCACTCCGAATTTATGGAATCCGGTCTTGGCTGTGGCTCTAAATTTACAGCTACCGAACAGAAACTTACGTTCCAGAGCATTGTAAAAGAAGTCATCGGGGAAGATGATGACGAAAGCGATGCCATTTTCATGGATATCCAGGACAACTTAAATGACCTGATCCCGGTCGCTTTAGAAGATGAACCAGAACCGGAACCGGTTCCTGTCACAAAGAGCACAATCTCTTCCGTACTCGCAGAGAGCGGTGTGACCGAAGAACAGGCAGCTGTGATCGAACAGACCTATGAAAATGTATTTGGAGAAGAAGTCCCGGTCGCAGAACATTTAGTAGATCCGAAACTGGTGGAGGCAAATGCCAGACGCAAAGAAAAATTAGAGTTAGTACAGCAGGTTGAAAATTTGAAACAGCAGTTAGAAGAAACACGCACTCTTCCGGTAGAAGAATCTGACGGGGATGACGTCCCAGCAGTCAAGACCTACGACGTCATTCTGCGTGTCAAACCGGAAAAAGTCGACCAGATCCACTCCCAGGTCATCGACGGCAGGAAATGCCTTGTCATCCCGATGGACGAGGATGAACACGCTGCCGTCAACGGCGTGAACACGACGATCTGACAGTTACATAACAATCCCTTCTAAAAAAGGTGGACAGCTTCCAGAATTGATCCCAGGATCAAATTTCTGCCAGCTGCCCACCTTTTTTTCTGACGATCCGTTCTGTCTGTACACTCACTATCCGGTCAAATCCCTTCCTTACGAAAGTCTCTCTCTGATATAATCTTCCATCTTTTCCCTCGGTACTCCAAGCGTCAGCGACAACTCACCATACAGTCCATTTTCGGCCGCTTTCATATAGCGTTCATCCACTGCAGTTGCTTTCTTTCCCTGTGCCAACCGCTCTTTTTTCCGCTGATACAAAGTCTTTACAATGCTCACCCATGCATGATAATCACAGGTACGGAGTGCCTCTTTGTATGTTTCCTCACGCTGTTTGTCATCCGGCACCCACAGAAGTTCAATCTGCGGTAATTCGTCAATCAGCCTCTCTGCCTCTTCTTTTGAAATCGTTCTGCGCATTATAATCTTTTCACTGTCCGTCGGAACATAAATAGTCCCATTCTTATCTCCGACCGGGGCTAAAACGTAATACAGCTTCTCTTTGTCTGCTCCCGACATATCAATATGGGTAATATCCCTGATCTGACAGACACCTTTCGCGCCACACACAACATATTCTCCGATTTCAAACATTCTTCTGATTCTCCTTTCTCCAGTTTCCATTTTAAACGATAACATACAGGTAATTCTCCACCCAGTATTTTTACTATATCATTATTTTCCCCAAAAAGTCAGCAAAATAAGCGTTTTCAAATTATTTTTGTGAAAACTGCAACACATCCGGCTGTACCATATTAGACATATTTCACACAAAACGGGCGGCACAAAACTTTATGCCGCCCGTTCGTGATCCCTGATTTTTCCCTCAATGCCGATACCAGAGGATTATCGCATCTCAGGTCATGTGTCCGTATGTTTCAGGTTTTCAATTATTTAACTTTTACTTTGAATGTTACTTTCTTACCATCTGCTGTCTTAGCTGTGATCTTTACAGTGCCTGCTTTCTTAGCTGTGATCTTACCGCTCTTGCTGATGGTTGCTACTTTCTTATTTGAAGTAGTCCATTTGATCTTCTGGTTTCCGGAAGTAACTTTCTTGCCCTTTGCATCTGTTACAGTTGCTTTTACAGTTGCTTTCTTACCTTCCTTTAAGGTATAGGTCTTACCTGTTACAACCTTCTTGCCTACTTTTAATACAACTTTCTTGGTTGCCTGTTTTACAGTTACCTTAACAGTTGCTTTCTTGCCATTTGCTGTCTTAACTGTGATGGTTGCTTTACCATTTCCTTTTGCAACGATCTTACCGTTCTTATCTACAGTTGCAACTTTCTTGTTAGAAGAAGACCATGTAACAGTCTTATCTGTTGTGTTTGTCGGATTTACTGTTGCTTTTACTGTCTTAGATGCACCGATATAAGTTAAAGTTACTTTGCTTGCGCTCAGTTTTACAGAATCAGCTTTTACTGTTGAAACAGTTACTGCGATTGTTGCTGTCTTGCCGTTTGCTGTCTTAGCGGTAACATTTGCAGTTCCTTCTGCGATTGCATAAACCACACCATCAGATGTAACTTTTGCTACTGCTGTGTTGTCGGAAGACCATGTAACATTCTTATCTGCTGCATTTGCAGGAGCTACTGTTGCGCTGACCTGTCTGGATTCACCAACATTGATCTTTAATGCAGTTGTGTTTACAGTTACACCTGTTGCTGCTACTGCATTTACAGTTAATGTTCCATCTACTACTGATGTTACATCGTAGTTTTTCTGATCTTCTACAGTTGCACGGATCTTATATGTACCAACTGCTAAGTTCTTTGTTGACTGAACAGCTTTTCCATCTGTACCTAATACTGCATAAGTAACTTTTGCAGTATCTTTGCCAACTAAACCTTTTACGGTTCCGTCAAGTGCTGCTTCCTGACCCTGCTCGATCGTTACATCTTTTGCAGTTACGGAAAGAGGAGCTTTTGCAACATTTACATTTGCTTTTAATGTTACCTTTGTATCTGTTGTGTAGTTTGGATCAACAACTGAAACAGCTACCTCTTTGCTTGTATAGCTTCCAGCGTCTGCTACTGTGTTATCAACAAATGCAAAATCTAACGCTGCATCAATCTCTGTGTCATTGTAAATGATCTTAGCATCGCTTAACTTCTGACCATAAGTAGCATCCTCAACTTTAAGATTCTTGGAATTTAATCCGGTGATCTCTTTCTGAGCTACTTTGATATCACCGATCTCATAGCTTGTTGTCTCTTTTCCGGCTGTAACCTCTAAGTAGATTCTGTATGTACCAGCATCTAAGTTACCAAGGCTTTCGGAAATTGTTCTTCCACTCTTGAACAGGAAAGCTTCATCTTCATTTACGGATTTCTTTGTGATGTCTTTTGCTTCACCTAAAGACGGTTTATTTGCTACTGTAGTAACCTGTTTGTAATATACACGATAAGCGGAAACATCATCTGCAGTAACCTTTGCGATAGCCTTTACATCTGCTGTAGCACCATAAGTAGCTTCCGTTTTGCTTAAGCCTAAACCTGAAGTAGTAGTATCAACTGTAATCTTAGTAGCCTCAACCGTAACTTTGTTTGTTGATTTTACCAGTTTGCTGTATGCTTCAACCTGAGCATCTGTTGCATCCGGAAGGAAATCTTTTACAGATCCTTTTACATCTGCTGTGATCTCACAATAGTATGTACCTGGGATGTCAGCAAATGTACTTGTCGTATAAGTTTCAGTTGTTGCACTTTTAATTGCATCATACTTATTTGTTTTCTCATTCAGTTTATACCACTGATAAGAAACAGTATAATTAGCAGTTCCAAGTTTCTTTTCATCGTAAGATGCTTTCAGTGTAAGCGTATCTTTATCTTTAAATTTATCTGCTGTTAAATTTTCAGATTTATTTTCTGCCTTAACATCTGTTAATACAGGCTGTGTGATAGAAACGCCGCTTAAGGATACATATTTATATCCATTTGCATCTGCACCGCTTAATGTGTATACATTTTTTGCGCTGTCTTTCAGAGAATATTTTACCTGATAATTTGCAAGTGTACCGATGTTTGGTGTATCATCAGAGATTGTCTGCCATGCGCCATCTACTTTTTTCTGAATTTCGATGTCAAATTCAGTATCATTTTTTCCAGCTAAGATTTCACTTAATTTTACTCCGGCAGCATAACTGCTCTCCAACTTACCAGTTACCGCAGAAGCATCACGATTGATCACTGCTCTGTTGATTACAACATCGTATGTCTTCTCAACTGTTTTCGTATCCCATTTTGTTTTTCCATCAACCGGTGTAAGACCAGCATCATCACTTAATGTGAAAACAATTGTCAAACCGTTTTTGATTGTCTGGGAATTTTCTGTATTGGTTTTCAAAGAAGCTACAGTTGAAGTCTTATCTACACCGCCAACAGAATCAATTGTTTCTGATGTATCTTTAATGCTGTAAGTACCAATTGTGGTCTTTTTGTTTAATGCAGCCACATAATCTTTGTAGTAATCTTCAAGATCTCCGGCTCCCTCATAAGTAATCTCAGGAAGTTTGGAATCAAATGAAATGCTGTCTGCATTGATTCCCTCTTTTACAGCAACTTTGATCTCGCCAACTTTCTGGGTTCCGTCTGTTGTTGTTGCAGTAATTGTTACCTCTTTCCCAGCCTCTGTTTTAGAAACTGCTGTGATAACAGCTTCATTGTCACCAGTTGCTGTAACTTTTACTTTGCTGGAATCACTGGATGTCCATGTAACCTTTGCATTGGAAACAGTATCACTGCCTGATCCTGCTGCAACTTTTGCTGTCAAAGCTTTCTTATCGGTGGTTGCCATCTCTACTGTAGTTGAAATAGGACCGTTTTCATCCTCAATGGAAACACCTGTAGCAAGCTGAACAACTTTAACAGATACTGTTTTTTCATATGTCTTATCTGTCTCTACTGCAGCAGTATCACTGTTATCAATGGTATATACACCGTCTGTTGCTGTGAATGTAAAGACAATCTCTTTTGTAGCTGTTGTAACTGCCTCATCTTTCACAGTCCACTTACCATATGCTTCATCTAACTTATTTGCTGTCTCAAGTGCTGCTGTTACTTCCGGAGCAGCTGTAGTATTTAAAGCAGCTCCATCTTTATTGCTAATGGTAGTAACTTCCGGCACATGAAGTCTGTTTGTTGCGATAGATGCTGCTTCGATAGTAAATGCATCAAGCGCTTTTTCTGCATAATATTCATTTTTCTCGCTTGCATGTGTGAACACTGCTTTTACTTTGTACGTCGTATCTTTCTCTGGTGCAAATACAAATGTACCATCTGCACTGGTTGCAATTGTCGTGTCAACTGCAGATTTTGTTGCAATCAACTCATAGCTTTTTACTGTAAGAGTACCATTAGTTAATTTATCCCCTTTGACAGTTGTTGTTACAGTAACTGTCGCACCTGCTTTTACTGTAGTTGCGCTTGTTTTTGTTTCTACAGTAACATCGGAAGAAGCATCCTTCTGTGCACTCTTTGTCACGTCTTCTGAATCTTCTGTTACCTCAACCTCTGCTGCTGTCTCAACCTCTTCTGTTGTTTCAACGTTTAAAGCTTCTGTTGCCGCATCCCCAGCTTCAACATTTGCTACCGGCTCTGCAAATGCTGTAACGCCGTTACCAGTTACCGCTAACGTTGCAGCCATCATTAAGGCTGTTACTTGTTTTGCCCTCATTTTTTTTCCTCACTTTCCATGTGTGTGTGTTCTTCATATGCACGTATTTTCACAGAAAATACATTATGTCTTTATGCATTTAAGACATAACCTTTCTACATATGAGTTTAGTAACATAATACAATATTATGTTTCCAAAACTTTCCTTATATTAAGGGCATCGTTATCTTTACTGTTAATTTCTTATTGTTTGTTATGAATGTTTTCAACTTATGAAATAATATCTTTGTCTGTTTTCCCTAAATTTATTTGAAATATTCATAAAAATTATGTAAAAAGATACTTGCCAAATGCAACATAATATTGTATTTTGTTGCATCTATAATCCAAGATTATTAAGCTTTCTACGTTTTTCTTCTACGGTAGACGTTGTATAGATGCGGGTCGTTTCAATGCTCGTATGCCCTAACAGATCTGCAAGCTCTGCAAGGTTTCCATAGCGCTCCATATAGCTGATTGCGAAAAAATGCCGAAAACTATGGGGATGAACCTTTTCTTTTTTAATCCCAACCATATCCCCAAGATATGCGATCATTTTATAAACAGTGATACGGTTGATCGGATCTCCTCCTCTTCCCCGAAATATGATTCCATCATTTTCTTTTTCCTCTCTGCAAAATTTTTTTAATTCACGAATCAGAATATCCGGTAAATAAACATCTCTGATTTTCCCTTTATTATAAACCTGCACTCTTCCGGTCTCTAATGTTTCGACTGTAATATATTGGAGCTCACTGACACGTATTCCGGTAAGTGCCAATGTCCTCATAATATAATAATATTTTTCCCTGCCACTGCGTTTTGCATAATTTAACAATTCCTGATACTCTTTCCGGCTAATGACATTTTCCACACTGCGTTTTTTCTGCACTTTTAATGTCTTTATAGATGCCTGCCCGCATTCTAAATATCTTAAATATCGATTTACCGCTATAACATAAAGATTGATCGTCGCAGGAGAAAGATCCTCCTCCCGTAATTTTTCTCTGTAAAGCATCGTCCTATCTTTTGTAATTTCCTTTCCATTTAAATACCGGACAAATTTTTCTGCCTCCCTCAGATACACCTGCCTGGTCTGTTTCGAAAGTTCACTCTGCTTTAAATATTCTTCATACCCTTCAAACTGTTTCATATGACTACCTCCATTTTCCTAATAGTTTTTCCACAAAATATAAAATTATCATACAGAGGAAAATAACAAAAAAACTGCCGTTTCATGTTGGCTTCATGAAACGGCAGTCCGTCATTGTCTGCACAGTCTAAATGGGTAAAAAGACCACGCATTACCTGCTTGTCACAGGTGTTATATTAAATTAGAGAAAGGAATTAACAAAATGATTTTGTCGTAATTTTATTATCTCTGAACACGTCCGGAAGCATCTCCGCCAGCTAATTTCTTAACTTCGTCAACGCTTACCATGTTGAAGTCACCTTCTACGGAATGTTTCAGACAGCTTGCTGCTACTGCGAACTCGATGGTATCCTGTGGAGCATAATCGTTTAAGCATGCGTAAATTAATCCGCCGCCGAAAGAATCACCGCCACCAACACGGTCAACGATGTGCATTAAATACTCTTTGGAGAAGTAGCTCTGTCCATCCTCGTAAAGCATTGCTGCCCAACGGTTATCATTTGCAGAGATAGATGTTCTTAATGTGATTGCAACTTTCTTGAATCCGAAACGGTCTGTTAATTTCTGTGCAACCTCTTTGTATCCTTCTTTATTTAACTCGCCTGCAGTTACCTCTGTACCTTCAGACTTGATACCGAATACGTCGTTTGCATCTTCCTCGTTGGAGATACATACGTCTACATATTTGCAAAGTTCACCCATAACCTGGCCTGCTTTTTCTTTGGACCATAATTTATTACGGTAGTTTAAGTCGCAGCTTACAGTGATTCCTTTTGCTTTTGCAGCTTTACATGCCTCTAAGCAGATTGCTGCCACATTATCGCCAAGTGCCGGTGTAATTCCGGTAAAGTGGAACCAGTCTGCACCGTCGAAAATTTTATCCCAGTCAAAATCAGCTGTTGTAGCTGTTGCAATGGAAGAACCTGCACGGTCATATACAACTTTGGATGGTCTCTGGCTTGCGCCCTTCTCCAAGAAGTAGATACCAACACGGTCACCACCGCGAACGATGTCAGATGTGTCAACACCATACTGTCTTAACGCATTCACTCCAGCCTGTCCGATCTCATGTGCCGGAAGCTTTGTAACAAAACTTGCATCCATACCATAGTTTGCTAAGGAAACTGCAACGTTAGCCTCTCCTCCGCCGTATGTTGCGCCGTAGGATGTAGCCTGTACAAAACGATAATATCCTTCCGGTGCAAGACGAAGCATGATCTCACCAAATGTAACAACTTTCTTTGCCATGATTTTAATCCTCCTAAAAATAATGTTTCACATTGTGAAACGTCGTTTCAAAATTTATATTTTTATTATAACACCGAAAAACAGAATGTCAAACATGTTTTTACTTTAATGCAATTTTTATAGGTTCTGTTATTTTTGTTCAAAAAAGTTGTGAAATATTTGCAATTATCTCTTTTTTATTTTTGAAATATGTTATATAATACATATGTATTGGTTCATAATATAGAACTTAGTTTTGTAATATGAAACCATTGGATATGATAACACTGATTTATGTTTTTCAAAATGTTTTGTCGTAAATCAGGCATACATATATATCACACTATCTATTTTTAAGGAGGATTTTCCATGGACCGCAAATATGATGTCATCACATTAGGAGAGATTCTGCTTCGTCTTTCCACCCCGATCAACGGACGTCTTGCACAGGGCGATACTTTAATGAAACATTTAGGAGGTGCCGAGTTAAATATCGCTTCCGAGATCGGACAACTCGGCTTAAAGACAGCAATGATCTCTAAGATTCCTAACAATCTGCTCGCCGCATTCATCAAAAACCAGATGAACGCTTCCCGCGTCAGTGAAAATTACCTGATCTCCGACACAGCAGATGACAGCCGCATCGGTGTTTACTATTACGAATATGGTTCCTATCCGCGCAAACCGCGTGTCGTCTACGACAGGAAACATTCTTCCATCAATAACATAGACATCAAAGATGTGCCGGAAACCATGTTTTATAACACACGCCTGTTCCACACCAGTGGGATCACCTTAGGTCTTGGCGGCAACGCACAGAAATTTGCGATCGAATGTATCCGCAAATTCAAAGAGCAGGGAACCCTGATCTCTTTTGATGTCAACTACCGTGCCAATCTCTGGACCGGCGAGGAGGCAAGAGCCTGCATCGAGCAGATTCTTCCTTATGTAGATATCTTCTTCTGCTCCGAAGATACCGCACGCCTGACTTTCGGCAAAACAGGCACGATCGAGGAAATCCAGAAGTCTTTCTGCGAGGAATATCCTATCTCTGTGGTTGCCTCCACAGAGCGCACGGTCATCACTCCAAAGAAACACAATTTTACTTCCATTATCTATTCTGCAAAAAATGATTCTTACTACCGCGAGGAACCATACAACAACATTGATGTGGTCGACCGTATCGGAAGCGGTGACGCCTATGTTTCCGGTGCTCTCTACGGCTACTTAAAACACAAGGACTGCAGGAAAGCATTAGAATATGGAAATGCCATGGCAGCGATCAAGCACAGTGTCATCGGAGATATGATCACGACCGACCTTGAGGAGATCGACAGTATTATTGCAGAACACAAAAATACGGGGTATCATTCGGAGATGAACCGATAGAATGCACGCTCTATGAACATTCTATTGTCGTGAATTAAAAAATCGGAATATCCATATCAGTTTTCCCTGGATATTCCGGTTTGTTATTTCATTACAAGATGTTGAAGTTTGTATGCACTATTTGGTGTCAACATCTTTACATTTTCTCACATCACTTCACGGATCACACGCTCCACATTTTTGTATGCGATCTTTTCGAGTGCATCCTCACTGAACCCTGTTTTCTGCAGTGCATCAAATAATTTTTTCATATCCGTGCAGTCAGCGATCTCAAATTTTCCCTCAATCCCATCAAAATCCGTCCCGATTCCGACACACTCAATCCCGCCAACATTGACCAGACGCTTTACATGTTCACACATTGTTTCGATCCGGCTCACTTTATCCACAGGATCTGTATTTAAAAACGGTGGATAAAAATTAAGTCCTGCCACACCACCATGTTCCGCTAATACCCGTATCATATCATCCGTCAGATTTCTCGTTGCAGGAGCAAGTTCCCTGCAGTTTGAGTGTGATGCCACAAATGGGCCCCTCACAAGTTCTGCCACATCATAAAAACCACCATCCGATAAATGGGACACATCCACAAGGATTCCAAGCTCTGCCATATATGTAACAGCTTTTCTGCCAAACGGTGTCAGTCCAAGCTGCATCCGTTCTGCCTCTTTTGCATGCGGATGACCGAAACAGTTATCATCATTCCAGGTCAGCGTAATCAGCCGGACTCCCATCTGATAAAGCTTATCGATCCGTTCCATTTTTCCATCCACAATACATCCGTTTTCAACAGTCAGAAAGGCAGAAACTTTTCCCTGCCGCCAGTTGCACTGCAGATCCTCATAGGTGCATGCCGGCGCAATGATATCTGCACAATTTTCCATCGTATTCTGATATACTGCATACATATCCTGCATCTGCTTTTCGATCTCTGCCCCGTTATACCAAAGACTTATCTTTCTCTTTTCTGACCGGCAGTCGTCTGGATCATGTCCCGGATCACTCCAGTTTTCTTCTTTTTTCTGCTGTAAAAACATGGCAAAAAACTGTGCTTTTTGTGCCGCACCGGTGCAGCCTTTCTGCATCCACCATCGTATG
>ENA-OPYX01001252-OPYX01001252.1-human-gut-metagenome-genome-assembly--contig:-NODE-1252-length-13807-cov-2.493933_pt1 | contig 13807 bp, 21 predicted proteins | sample MGYA00242639_ERZ504486 | MGnify/ENA primary metagenome ERZ504486 (study PRJEB26092, sample SAMD00036296) | human gut metagenome | host: Homo sapiens | study: EMG produced TPA metagenomics assembly of... | reverse complement strand
CGTCGTCCTCAACCTGGTCCTGCCCCACCAAAAATAACGCCCCATATATGAGTTGCGGTGAAATACGGACTGTTTAAGCCTGTTAGGCCGCCAAACAGTCCGTATTTCACCGCAACTGCTTTTTGGGATCCATTTGTGCGGGGGAGTTGTGGAGTTGTGCAGGCAGACGAGGTTTTTCTGGAAATACGCTCCCGATGCGCGTATAGTACCGATTGTTTTGTCGGCTCCTGCTGCGTCGAGTCCAAACCGCAAAATGCCATGAGCGGCGCGGATGCAGCCAGGAGGCACGAGGACAACCCATCGTGGCCACGCCCCGTGCTTAAAACCCCAAGAAGGAGTGAACAATGGCAGAAGAGAAGTATGTGCCGCGTCTGAAGACCAAGTACAACAACGAGGTCAAGCAGCAGCTTCAGGACAAGTTCCAGTACGAGAACGTCATGATGATCCCCAAGTTTGAGAAGATCGTCGTGAACATGGGTGTCGGCGAGGCCGCTACCGATTCCAAGGCCATCGACGGTGCCGTGCGCGACCTGCGCGCCATCACCGGCCAGCAGCCGATGATCACCCGTGCCCGCAAGTCCATCGCTACCTTCCGCCTGCGCGCTGGTATGCCGATCGGCTGCAAGGTTACCCTGCGTGGCGACCGTATGTGGGAGTTCTTCGATCGTCTGACCTCCGTCGCGATCCCCCGTATCCGCGACTTCCGCGGCATCTCGGCCAAGAGCTTCGACGGCCGTGGTAACTTCTCCATGGGCGTCACCGAGCAGCTCATCTTCCCCGAGATCGACTTCGACTCCGTCGATCACCAGCGTGGTATGGACATCACTTTCGTGACCACCGCCAACACCGATGAGGAGGCCAAGGCCCTTCTGGACGCCTTCGGTTTCCCGTTCAAGAAATAGGTTCACCTGCCCTATGAGCGCCGTTCCCACAAGGGGGCGGCGCTTGGGGCGAACAATACTCTATGTGAGGAGGATATAAGTGGCTAAGACATCGATGATCGTCAAGTGCAATCGCAAGCAGAAATTCTCTACTCGTGAGTACACGCGCTGCCAGCGCTGCGGCCGTCCGCACTCTGTGTACCGCAAGTTCGGCCTGTGCCGTGTCTGCTTCCGCGAGCTTGCACTCAAGGGCGAGCTTCCCGGCGTTAAGAAGGCCAGCTGGTAAGTCACTACCAGCGTTTCAAGCATCAGTTTGGAACAGGGAAAACGCGCTAGTTAGGCTTTGCCGTTAAGGGCGGCGAAGAACCAAGAGCACGTGTTCATCAAGAACGAAGGAGAATCTGTATGAACCTTACAGACCCGATCGCAGATATGCTTACGCGCATCCGTAACGCTAACTCTGTGAACAAGGCCACGGTCTCCATGCCGAGCAGCAAGAAGCTCGTCGAGATCGCTCGTGTTCTGCACGAGGAGGGCTACATCGAGGGCTACGATGTCGAGGACACCGTTCCCCAGAAGACTCTGCACATCACGCTTAAGTATGGTCCCAAGAAGGCTAAGGTCATCAACGGCATCCGCCGCATTTCCAAGCCGGGCCTGCGTAAGTACACCGGCGTTGCCGACATGCCCCGCGTCCGCGGTGGCCTTGGTACCGCCATTATTTCCACCAGCCATGGCGTCATGACCGACCGCGATGCTCGCAAGCACAACGTCGGCGGCGAGATCATCGCTTACGTCTGGTAATTCGCTCGGTAGGTAGAAGGAAAGGAGATCACCGTGTCTCGTATCGGTAATAAGCCTGTCCAGATTCCCGCCGGAGTCGAAGTGGCAGTCAACGGCAACAACGTTGTCGTCAAGGGCCCCAAGGGCCAGCTCGAGCTCGATGTCTTTGAGAAGCTCGCTATCAACGTCGAGGACAACGTCCTCACCGTTTCCCGTCCCGACGACGAGCGTGAGACCCGTGCCCGTCACGGCCTCACCCGCGCCCTCATCCACAACATGGTTGTTGGCGTTTCCGAGGGCTTCGAGAAGAAGCTCGAGCTCGCCGGCGTCGGTTACCGCGTGCAGCAGAAGGGCAAGAACCTCGAGTTCTCCCTGGGCTTCTCGCACCCCGTGATCGTCGAGGCTCCCGAGGGCATCACCTTCGAGGTTCCCGACAACACCCACGTGAACGTCAAGGGTATCAACAAACAGCAGGTCGGTCAGATCGCCGCTGAGATCCGCGGCCATCGTCCTCCCGAGCCTTACAAGGGCAAGGGTATCCACTACGTTGGCGAGCACATCCGCCGCAAGCTGGGTAAGGCCGCCAAGTAGTCGTAACCGACTCACTCGCATAAGACCAGCACCCCGTCAGGTGCTGGCAAGATCAACCTTTTTTAGGAGTTTACGTATGAACAAGCATAAGGCGAAGCTGGAAGGCCTCAAGCGTCGTCAGCGTCGTGTTCGCGGCAAGGTCTCGGGTACCTCCGAGCGTCCGCGTCTTCGCGTGACCCGTACTAACGCCAACATCTATGCCCAGATCATCGACGACAGCAAGGGCTCCAGCCTGACGCTTGTCTCTGCCTCGACCCTCGAGGCCGAGTTCAAGGGCACCCACACCTCGAACAAGGAGGCTGCGGAGAAGGTCGGTCAGCTCGTTGGCAAGCGTGCCATCGAGGCCGGCATCACCAAGGTCGCCTTCGATCGCGGTGGCCGTATCTACCATGGCCGCGTCAAGGCCCTCGCCGACGGTGCTCGTGCCGCCGGTCTCGAGTTCTAGGAGGTATGTAGCACATGGCTCGTAATCAGAAGCAGCAGCGCGAGGCCTCCGAGTTCGAGGAGCGCGTCGTTTACATCAACCGCGTGTCGAAGACCGTCAAGGGTGGTCGTCGCATGAGCCTCGTCGCTCTCGTCGTCGTTGGCGACGGCAAGGGCAACGTCGGCGTTGGCATGGGCAAGTCCGCTGAGGTGCCCTTGGCCATCTCCAAGGCGTCTCTCGATGCCAAGAAGAACATGTTCCACGTGCCGGTGACCGAGCAGGGCACCATCCCGCACGAGGTTCTCGGCCACTTTGGTGCCGGCCGCATCATCATCAAGCCCGCTGTCGAGGGTACCGGCGTTATCGCCGGCGGCGCTGTGCGCTGCCCCTCCTTCGAGCTTGCTGGCCATCAAGAACGTCCTGTCCAAGTCCCTCGGTACCGACAACGGCCTCAACATCATCAAGGCTGCCGTCGAGGGCCTCAAGGAGCTCTCCAGCCCTGAGGACGTCGCGGCTCGCCGTGGCCTGACGGTCTCCGAGATGTTCGTCGGTAAGGAGAACTAAGCATGGCTGACACCATCAAGATCAAGCAGGTCCGCAGCACCAACGGTTGCAAGCAGGATCAGGTCCGTACTGTCCGTGCCCTCGGTCTCCACAGGATCCGCGAGGTTCGCGAGATTGCTGACAACGAGTCCGTCCGCGGCATGATCTTCAAGGTCAAGCACCTTGTCGAGATTGTAGAGGAGTAGCAAATGCAGCTTCACGATCTTACTCCCGCGCCCGGTTCCACCAAGAACCGCAAGCGCGTCGGCCGTGGCAATTCTTCGGGTCACGGCACCACTTCTGGCCGCGGCCAGAAGGGCCAGGGTTCCCGCTCTGGTGGCACCAAGGGTGCCGGCTTCGAGGGTGGCCAGACTCCGCTGGCTATGCGCCTGCCCAAGCTTCCGGGCTTCCGCAACCCCCGTCGTATCGAGTACACCGCTGTTAACGTTGAGCGTCTCGAGCGTAAGTTCGAGGACGGCGCTGTGATCGACGGTGCCGCTCTTAAGGCCGCTCGCATCACCAAGAGCGAGTTCGAGCCCGTCAAGGTGCTCGGCAATGGTGAGCTCACCAAGAAGTTCACGGTCAAGGTCGACAAGGTCAGCGCTTCTGCGCAGGCCAAGATCGAGGCCGCCGGCGGAAAGGTCGAGCTGCCGTGCTAAATGGTCTTAAGAATGCTTTCCGCATCAAAGAATTGCGCGAAAAGATTCTTTTTACCATAGCTATGCTCGTCGTGTACCGCATTGGTGCGCACGTTCCTGTGCCCGGCATTCCCTTCCAGGGGATGCTGGGCCTTTTCTCGACCGATAACAATTCGGTCGCCGCAGGTGCTATGGCCCTCCTGAATCTTTTCTCTGGCGGCGCGTTGAGCTATGTGTCGGTGTTTTCGCTGGGCATCATGCCTTACATCACCAGCTCGATCATCCTCCAGATGCTCCAGGCCGTCGTGCCTTCCCTGCATGAGCTTGCCCGCGAGGGCGAGGTCGGTCAGACCAAGATTACGCAGTATTCGCGTTACCTCACCCTGGCTCTGGCAATCCTCAACTCCGTGGGTTACCTCTTCCTCTTTAAGAGCTTCGGCATCAGCTTCAATGGCGCCGGCGCTCCCGAGATCATCTTCGACCTCATGATTGTCGGCACGCTCACCGCGGGCGCCATGCTGATCATGTGGATTGGTGAGCTCATCACCCAGCGCGGTATCGGCAATGGCATGTCCCTGATCATCTTTGCGAACATCATGGCCGGCCTGCCGCAGGCTATCTTCTCCAGCACCGAGGGTAATGCCGGTGGCATCATCACCATGGTGATCATCTGCGCCATCATCCTGCTGGTTATCCCGCTGATTGTTTTTCTTGAGCGCGGCCAGCGCCGCATTCCGGTCTCCTACGCTAAGCGCGTCGTGGGCCGTCGCATGATGGGTGGCCAGACCACCTACCTGCCCATCAAGGTCAACACCGCGGGTGTCGTGCCGATCATCTTCGCTTCGGCGCTGCTGTACTTCCCGGCTCAGATTGCCGTGTTCTTCCCCGGCATCGGCTGGATTCAGGCAGTTGCCTCTGCGCTTTCGACCGGTTGGCTCAACTGGGTGCTTAATGTTGTCCTCATCGTGTTCTTCGCGTACTTCTACACCTCCATGGTGTTCAACCCCGATGACACGGCCGACAACCTTAAGAAGCAGGGCGGCTTTATTCCGGGCGTCCGTCCGGGTAGGGCTACCGCGGCCTACATCAAGAACGCGCTCAACAAGATCACGCTTCCCAGCGCTGTCTTTTTGGCGCTCATCGCCATCGTGCCTTCGATCATCTTCTCCTTCACGGGTAACCATCTGATCCAGGCATTTGGCGGCACGTCCATCCTCATCATGGTCGGCGTCGTACTCGACACGGTCGATAAGCTCGAAGGCCAGATCAAGATGTATGATTACGATGGATTCTTTAAATAGGCTAGAGGAGGATTGCTCATGAACCTCGTATTGCTCGGAGCTCCGGGTGCCGGTAAGGGCACCGTCGCACAGGAGCTCGTCGCCGAGTTTGGCGTCGCTCACATTTCCACGGGCGACCTGCTGCGTGCTGCCGTCAAGGGTGGCACCGAGCTTGGTATTCAGGCTAAGAAGTACATGGACGCTGGCGAGCTCGTTCCCGACCAGCTCGTGATCGACCTTGTCAAGGAGCGCCTTGCCGCCGATGACGCCCAGCAGGGCTTCATCCTCGACGGTTTCCCGCGCAACACCGCCCAGGCTGTGACGCTCGATTCCGAGCTCTCCGCCATGGGTCGCGAGATCGACTGCGCCCTTCTGGTCGACGTGGCCCCCGAGGTCATCATCGATCGTCTGTCTTCGCGTCGCACCTGCCGCGCCTGCGGTTACACCGGCACCGCTGCCGATGCTACCTGCCCAAAGTGCGCCGGCGAGATGTATCAGCGCGACGACGACAAGCCCGAGACCATCAAGAACCGTCTCGACGTCTACGAGAAGTCCACGAGCCCGCTCGTCGACTACTATCGTGGCCAGGGTCTGCTCAAGTCGGTCAACGGTGACCAGGCTCGCGAGACCGTGTACGGGGATGTCAAAGAGGCTCTCGTCTATGATCAAGATTAAGTCTGCAACGCAAATCGAGCAGATGAAGAAGGCAGGAGCGCTATCTAAGATGGCGCTCCGCCACGTTGGAGCCATGGTGCGCCCCGGCGTTTCGACTTTTGAGCTCGATCAGCTCGCGGAGCAGATTATCCGCATGCATGGCGGCACCCCGGCCTTTAAGGGTTACGGCGGGTTCCCGGGAACCATTTGCGCATCGATCAACGATGCCGTGGTCCACGGTATTCCCAACCCCGACATGATCCTGCGCGATGGCGATATCATTTCCATCGATACGGGAGCCGTTGTCGACGGTTGGGTTGGCGATAACGCTTGGACGTTTTTCGTCGGCACCCCTACGCCCGAGGCCAAGGCCCTGTGCGAGGTCACGCGCGATTGCCTTAAGGCTGCCATCGAGCAGGCTATTCCCGGTAACCATATCGGGGACGTCGGTTATGCCGTTCAGTCTCTCGCCGAGTCTCACGGTTACGGCGTGCTTCGCGACTATGTGGGCCATGGCATTGGCCGTGTGATGCACGAGGACCCCAACGTTCCTAACTATGGAAAGAAGGGGAGAGGCGTTCGCCTCCAGGCTGGCATGGTCATTGCCATCGAGCCGATGGTTACGATGGGTTCCAACCATGTGAGCACGGGCTCCGACGGTTGGATCGTCACGACCAACGACCACCTGCCCGCCGCGCACTACGAGAACACCGTCGCCATTACCAATGACGGACCGGTGATTCTCACCACGGATGCCCAAGGTGCTTGGTGTTCCTTGCAGGGCGGTGAAATGTAGGGGTCCCGTTCAAATACGTCGGCATCTACATTTCTGTAAAGTAACAAGTTCCGCTTAGTTGTGGAGCCATTACGAAGATATTACGATACGTGCATGCGTATTGTAGAATACTCAATCGCTGTCGTTTTCTAGAGAAAGATGATTGCTTGTGAAGAAGGAAGACGCAATTGAGCTCGAGGGTACGGTAAAGGAACCGCTGCCCAACGCCATGTTTAAGGTCGAGCTCGAGAACGGTCATTCGGTTCTGTGCAACATTTCTGGCAAGATCCGAATGAATTACATCCGTATTCTCCCCGGTGACAGGGTTGTCGTGGAGCTTTCCCCGTACGACCTGACCCGCGGCCGCATCACCTATCGCTACAAATAGCGGCACGCATACACGCACTCCATTTCCGGCTGCAGGCTTAGCTCAACCTACGGTCGGATTGTGTGTGAAGACCAGCCATAGTTTTAAACGCCTGCGGCTGGGCGAGTAGATAGTAGGGAAGTAGTTTGAGCGCTACCGAAAGGAAGAACGATGAAGGTACGTCCTCGTCGAGAAGAGTGCGTAGTAGCAAAATCATTAGGCGCCATGGCAGGGTCCTCGTCATTTGCGAGAACCCCCGTCATAAGCAGCGTCAGGGTTAAGAGAGGAGACTACGTTGGCCCGTATTAATGGTGTCGACCTCCCGCGTGAGAAGCGCGTTGAGATCGGTCTGACCTACATTTACGGCATCGGCCGCACCACTGCGACGAAGATCTGCGTCGAGTGCAACGTTAACGTGGAATACGCGTGTTAAGGACCTCACCGAGGATGAGGTTAACGCCATCCGTGATTATATCGATAAGAACCAGATCATGGTTGAGGGCGACCTCCGCCGTGAGCGCAACCAGAACGTCAAGCGCCTTATGGACATCGGCTGCAACCGCGGCCTTCGTCACCGCAAGGGCCTCCCGGTCCGCGGCCAGCGCACCCACACTAACGCTCGTACCCGCAAGGGCCCGAAGCGTCAGATCGGTGCTAAGAAGAAGAAATAAGGAGCGCTAGATAGATGGCTACTGCTAAGAAGAACGTTCGCGCTGCCCGTCTGAAGCGCGCGGACCGTAAGAACATTTCCGTGGGCCAGGCTCACATTCGTTCTACGTTCAACAATACGATCGTTTCGATCACCGATCCCCAGGGCAACGTCATTTCCTGGAAGTCGGCTGGCCAGGTGGGCTTCAAGGGCTCCCGTAAGTCCACGCCGTTCGCTGCCCAGATGGCTGCCGAGGCTGCTGCCAAGCAGGCCATGGAGCACGGTATGAAGAAGGTTTCCGTCTTCGTCAAGGGCCCCGGCTCCGGTCGTGAGACCGCCATTCGCTCCCTCCAGGCTGCTGGCCTCGAGGTCTCGAGCATCCAGGACAAGACCCCCATTCCGCACAACGGCTGCCGCCCCAAGAAGCGTCGCCGCGTGTAACTGAAAGGATCGTATCAATATGGCAATCGACAGGACTCCTGTTCTTAAGCGCTGCCGTCAGCTCGGGATCGATCCCGCTGAGCTCGGTTACAGCAGCAAGAAGGAATCTATCCGTCAGCCCAAGCGCCGTCGCAAGGAATCTGAGTACGGCATGCAGCTGCGCGAGAAGCAGAAGGTCAAGTTCATCTACGGCGTTCTGGAGAAGCAGTTCCACGGCTACTTCAACAAGGCCCGTAAGATGAACGGCGTCACCGGTGAGAACCTCATGATCATCCTTGAGTCTCGCCTTGACAACGTCGTCTTCCGTCTTGGCTTCGCCCGCACCCGCAAAGAGGCTCGTCAGTCCGTCCGTCACGGTCACTTCACCGTGAACGGCAAGCGCGTGGATATTCCGTCCTACCGCGTCAAGGCCGGCGACGTCGTCGCTGTCGGCGAGAAGTTCCGTGACCTCCTCCCCATCAAGGAGGCTCTGATTTCCTCCGAGCGCTTTGAGGTCCCTGGCTGGCTCGAGGTCGATATCGAGAAGCTGTCTGGTAACGTGCTCGCTCTGCCGACGCGTGAGCAGATCAGCGGTGATATCAACGAGCAGCTCATCGTCGAGCTCTACTCTAAGTAGTCCATCCGGGCTGCTGAGGCTGGAGGTAATACATGTCAGAATTCATTAGGCCTCAGGTTCAGGTCGAAGAGACCAACGAGACGTCTGCTCGTGTCTCCGTCGAGCCGCTCGAGCGTGGCTACGGCGATACGCTGGGTAACTCCCTTCGTCGCGTACTTCTGTCCTCGCGTCGAGGGTGCCGCCGTCGAGGCTATTCAGATCGATGGTGCACGAGCACGACGTTCCATGACCATCCCGTAACATGGTCGAGGATGTCACCGACATCGTCCTGAATGTCAAGGGTCTTGTCTTCAGGGCTCTCGGCACGACCGACGAGGCGACCGCCACCATCTCGGTTGACGGCCCCTGCGAGGTCACCGGTGCGGACTTCTTTATTCCGTCCGAGTTTGAGCTGGTCAACCCCGAGCAGCACATCGCTACGCTTACCGAGGGTGGCCATCTCACCATGAGCATGCGCATCGGCTATGGCCGCGGCTATGTCTCTGGCGAGGCTAACAAGCGCGACAACGATCCCATCGGTGTGATCCACGTCGACTCGCTGTACTCGCCGGTGTCCCGTTGCGCCAAGCTCGTTGAGGCTTGCCGTGTCGGTCAGCACACCGACTACGACCGCCTTGTCCTCGAGATCGAGACCAACGGCTCCATCGCTCCGCGCGACGCCGTGGTCCAGGCTGCCAATATCATCAACCAGCATATGGCTGCCTTTATGAACCTTGCCGAGACCCCCGAGGTCGAGGAGGAGGCTTCGATCTTCGCTCCCGAGGTCACCAACGACAACGCCGAGCTGGACAAGCAGATCGAGGATCTGGACCTTTCCGTCCGTTCCTACAACTGCCTTAAGCGCGCCAGCATTCACTCGGTCCGTCAGCTCGTTGAGTTCTCGGAGAACGATCTGCTTAACATCCGTAACTTCGGTGTTAAGTCGATCGAGGAAGTGAAGGACAAGCTTGAGTCCATGGGCCTGAGCCTGAAGGCTTAATGCTTCGCATATTTGAGGAGAAACTAGACCATGCGTCACAACGTTAAGAAGGGCCTGAAGCTCGGCACCGATGCGAGCCACACCAAGGCCATGAAGAAGAGCCTGGCCAAGGCCCTCTTCGAGAACGACCGCATCAAGACCACCGAGACCCGCGCTAAGGCGCTGCGTTCGGTCGTCGATCCGATCATCACCTGGGCCAAGAAGGGCGACCTGCACTCTCGTCGTCTGGCCATCGCCAAGCTCGGCGATAAGCAGCTCGTTGCCGAGATCTTCGACAAGGCTGCCCAGGGCATGTGGCAGGACCGCAACGGCGGTTACACCCGCATCATGAAGCTCGGCAACCGTAAGGGCGACAACGCTCCTATCGTTATCATGGAGCTCGTCACCGAGCCTTGCACGCCTAAGGCCAAGAAGGCTGCTCCGGCCCCCAAGAAGGCCGCTGCTCCCAAGAAGGTCGAGGCCGTCGAGGAGGCTCCTGCTGAGGAGACCGCTGAGTAGACAATCCGTCTGCATAGGCTATATTCGAGGGGTACGTTCGCGTACCCCTCTTTTTTGTCGCGATACCGTTGATTGTTTGTTGGGAGCGCCCATGACCGCGCCGTCTGATTTCAATTCGATTCCTGAGCTCGATGCCACGCTTGTATTCTGTGTTGCCTATGATGGCTCGTCCTATAGCGGATTTGCCGAGCAGCCGGGCCAGACGACCGTTGCGGGCGAGTTGCGCCGCGCTATCGAGACGCTGCTGCGCCGCCCGATCGATCTGACGTGTGCGGGTCGTACCGATGCCGGCGTGCATGCGGTGGCCCAGTACATTAGCGTGCCCGTAACGGACGCTGAGCTTGCTCTGACGCGCCGTAGGTGGCTGAGGGCTATGGATGCCCTCCTGCCCAAAGATATCGCCATAAACGAGGTCTACAGGCCCGTAGGGGGCTTTTTCTGCCCGCTTTGACGCGCGGTCCCGTACGTATACGTACCGTATTGCCGATCGCGATGCGCGCCCCGTGCTCTCGCGCGGTGCGGTGTGGTGGCATCGCTATCCCCTCGACGTCGATGCGATGGCGGCCGCCTGCCCTGCGCTTTTGGGCGAGCAGGACTTTAAGAGCTTTTGCAAGGTTGCCTCTGCTGTGGGCAAGCCCACGCACCGCTGCGTGATGCGTGCGGAGTTTGGCCACGAGGTCGCTTTTGGCGAGGATATCCTGACCTTCACTATCGAGGGCAATGCGTTTTTGCACTCGATGGTGCGTACCATTGTAGGAACGCTCGTGGAGATTGGCATGCATCGTCGCGATCCCCAGTGGATGCGCGAGGTTATTGACGCCCGTGACCGAACCGCTGCGGGTCCCACGGCGCCTGCCTGCGGCCTTACGTTTATGGGTGTGGATTACGGCCCCGACGAGCTTGTCGTTCTCGACTAGGGGAGTGCTCGGCGCGTCTGTGCCTTGCACATACTATGTGTGAGCTGCGCGTGTGCAACATCTGTTCTTGGCGTGCAACATGTTAGGCGGCTCGTTGCTTTTATAGCTCGGGTGTACCATGAACGACAGTTTGATTTGGTGCTATCGAGAGGATGGAAAACTTGGTTCGACGTGGCTCGCATCCGCGACTTTCGGTGATCCTTGTGGTAGAAGGTTCGCCCAGCTATGCGATGCGTGCGCTCGAGAGTATCCAGAACCAAGACCTCTACGATTTGCAGATTGTCGTTGTCTGTCGCGATACTGCGCCCGGTGTGCGCCATTCGCTTCAAGTTGCTGCCGACAGGGACATCCATATTGATTTGATTGACGTCGAGGACGCGAAGCACAGCGCTTGTCTTCGTGCCGGTTTTGCTGCCTCGCGCGGCTCTCAAATCATCGCTATGAACGCCGATGAGTGGTTTGCTCCGCAGTCCCTTTCCAAGATGGTCGATATCGCGTGCGATACTGCGGCAGACATAGTGTTCCCCACGGTGTCGCTCGACCGCTATGATGCACATCGAGAGCGCCATTCGCGTGTCTTGGATGCTGCCTCTATTGCCATAGAAGACGAGTCTTCTATGGTGACTGGGCTGCCCCAGTTGATTTTGGGCGGCCTAGTCGCTCAGACCTCTGGCGTGATGTATAGCCGTCCGCTGTTTGAGGCATGCCTGTCGCGCGGCAAGGCGTACCGTACGGTTGAGTTTATGGCTTATGCGCTCTCGCAGGCACGATTCGTGTCCGGCTGCGGCGACGCTTGTTTCCACGCGGCGGCACCTAAGCTTACAGATGCCTTTGATCCCACCATGTATGCCAGGATATCCGATGACACTCGAGCGCTCGACGAGCTTGCGGACTCACTCTCGGAAGCAGATAGCGGTGGTCGGCTCAAGCTGGCAAGCCAAAAGTTCTACTTTGCCGGACTGGTCGCCTGCATCGAGAATTTGTGTCTGAGCCCGCATGGGGTGTCGTCAATCGAGCGTTCCGCCCGCATGCGTGATATGCTCGAGGCGCCTCGAACCCGTCAGATGGTCGCCGCGCTCAAGGATAACCATCGGGGACTCGGTCTGTTGTTTGGGCCGATCGCCAGCGCCAAGCCCGCGCGCTGCGTGATGTGTACGCATCTGGCAGCTTTTCTTAACCGGACGGGCGCAAAAACCGCCTAAACGGCTCATTACGAAACAAACTTGCATAGAATTGTTTCGAAATGCGTTCTTATACACAAAAGCCTTCAAATAGCGTTAAACTATTCAATCACTGATTGATTGTCTCCGCCATCTTTTGGAGAGAGGGTTTGTATGGCTAAAAAAATCGCAATGGGCGCCAGGATGCCATTAGAGATATTGTGCGCAATAAGGATGTCCGCACGCAGCGCGTGCTGGTCGATGAGCTCCGTGCTATGGGCTTTGATTGCACGCAGGCGACTGTCTCTCGCGATATTGCCGATATGGGGCTGCGTAAGCTCCCTGAGGGCATCTATGTTCTGGCAGAGGACCTGCACCTGCAGCGTATGGTTTCCGAGCTCGTAACGGGCGTTCTGCGTACTGATAATCTGGTTATGATCAAGGCTCAGCCTGGCACGGCTTCCGGCATCGCCGCCGCCGTTGATGCGGCAGAGTTACCCGATGTGCTTGGCTCGCTTGCCGGCAACGATACGATTTTGGTTATTGCCCAGACGGCCGAGGACGGCGAGCGTCTCGAGGCGCTGATCAATAAGTTGAGCAATTCTCGCAAGTAGGTGTGCGGGTCGTGCGCTCGGCATTGTGTGCGCTGACATCGTGGCTTGTAAGGGGCATCGACGTTGGTCGGTACCCCTTTTTGTTTGCCGGTATAAAGACCGCCCACCAGGTCGCTTCAAACTAAAAGGCCCCGAGCAGTTCAATAAGCTGCTCAGGGCCTTGTTGGCTTTAGTCGCGTACTTCTTAGCCGACCGTATCGTCAGGCGTGGGCGAGGGGTCGGGAGTGGGAGTGGGCGTAGGCGTAGGCGTGCCGCCATCGCCGCCGGTCGAACCACCAGTGGAGCCGCCCGTCGAGCCACCGGTCGTACCGGTGCCGCCGGTGGTGTCGCCGCCCGTGGTCTCGGTGGTCGTGGTCGTCGTGGTAGTCGTTGTGGTGGTTTCCTCTTCGTCCTCGTCCTTGTCGTCGTTCTCCGACTTCTTGGTGTTGTTGGTGCCGTAGAACTTCCAGACGCTGTTGTTCTTATAGGTGGGAGCCGTTCCGGTCACAAACTCCTCGCGCTCGGTACCGGTCAGAACGGTGTTCATAAACCGCTTAAAGACAGGCAGGTTGGTGCTGTCGCCCAGCAGGTCCGTGCCGTATTTTTGGATGGGGATCTCGCCCGCGGAATAGCCGGTCCACAGGGCGCACGCCAGCTGCGGGGTATAGCCGCAGAACCACAGGTTGGTGGTGTTGTCGGTGGTGCCCGTCTTGCCGGCATAGGGCTGGTTGACGCTTAGGGCACCGGCAGCGCCCGTACCGCCGCCCTGCATGACGCCGGACAGAACATCGGTGACCGCGGCGGCCTCGCCCTCGGTAAGCACCTGTGAGGGATTGTCAGTGTGCTGGTACAGCACCGAGCCGGTACGAGAGTCAATCTCGGTGATGGCGATCGGCTGGCGATAGTAGCCGCCGTTGGCAAACGTCGCGTAGGCGGCGGCCATCTCGAGCGGCGAGATCGAGCCGGTGCCGAGCGTCATGACGGGAACGTCCTCGATGTTGTCCTTGGCGGGATCGAT
>ENA-OPYX01001251-OPYX01001251.1-human-gut-metagenome-genome-assembly--contig:-NODE-1251-length-13816-cov-2.858646_pt1 | contig 13816 bp, 13 predicted proteins | sample MGYA00242639_ERZ504486 | MGnify/ENA primary metagenome ERZ504486 (study PRJEB26092, sample SAMD00036296) | human gut metagenome | host: Homo sapiens | study: EMG produced TPA metagenomics assembly of... | reverse complement strand
AAATGAAATTAAACAGCTCATGCCAAACCTGATTGGCGGTTCAGCCGACCTTGCACCGTCCAATAAGACAAACATGAAGGATGCCGGTGATTTTCAAAAGACAATTATGCAGGCACCAATCTGCATTTCGGTGTCAGGGAACAGGCGATGGCGGCAATCGGCAACGGACTTGCACTGCATGGCGGATTAAAGGCATTTGTAGCGACATTCTTTGTATTCAGTGATTATACAAAGCCAATGGCAAGACTGTCCGCATTAATGAATCTGCCGCTGACATTTATCTTTACACATGATAGCATTGGTGTCGGAGAAGACGGACCGACACACGAACCGGTTGAACAGCTTGCGGCATTCCGCTCCCTGCCAAAATTTCTGTGTATACAGACCGTGTGACAGAACAGAAACCGCAGCGGCATGGTACCGTGCAGTTACTTCAAAAGACCAGCCGACAGCACTTGTGCTGACAAGACAGAATCTTTCACAGATGCAGGGTTCTTCAAAGGAAGCGTTAAAGGGCGGCTATATCTTAGAGGATTCTAAGAAGGAAGTGCCGGATGCCATCATTATTGCCAGTGGTTCGGAAGTAGAACTGGCAGTTAATGCAAAGGCAGAACTTGCAAAAGACGGTGTGGACGTGCGTGTTGTCAGTATGCCGAGTATGGAAGCATTTGAAGAACAGACAGCAGAATACAAGGAATCCGTTCTTCCGAAGGCATGCCGGAAGAGAGTTGCGGTCGAAGCGCTTTCAGACTTCGGCTGGTACCGTTACGTGGGCTTAGACGGCAAAGTAGTTTCCATGACAGGCTTTGGCGCATCCGGTCCTGCGGCATCACTGTTTGAAAAATTCGGATTTACAACAGAAAATGTTGTAGCGGCTGTAAAATCTGTTTTATAAAAGTATTGAAAAATTTATGTAAAACATACAAAAAATTCAAAAAAAGTACAAGAATTGTTCAAAATAGTCTTGTTAAAATCACACAAAAATGCTATTATACCTATGTCAATGAATGTTGGCTGGGGGTGGTTCCCCCGCGAAACCAAACAAGGAGGGTTTATAGGTTTATGAAGAAAACAATCAAAAAGCTTACTGCTGTAGGTTTAACTCTTACATCAGTAATGGGTCTTGTAGCATGTGGCAATAACAATGCTTCAAACGGCACAAAAGAAACTGTAGATTGGGCAAGCGTAGAAAAGCCAGAACATTTCACAGTTATGGTTGATGGTACAGTTCCTACATTAGAGGAATGGGGCGAGAAGTTCGATGAACAGCTTAAGTCATTAACAGGTCTTGATTTTGAAATCACACGTCCTGACCACAACTCATACTATGATGCAGTTGCTAACTCAATGCTTGATGCAAGTGCAATGCCAGATGTTATCATTCTTTCATCTGATTATTTAGCACTTTATGCAAGCCAGGGTCTTCTTTGGGATATGACAGATGCTTGGAATAATTCAGCAACAAAGTCTTCTGGAAGACTTATCTCAGATGCAGAGAAGATTATGAAGGCTAACTACGTAAGAGGCGTTGATGGTGAGAAGGCTCTCTACGGATTCGTTCCTGCTCGTGGTAACGGATGCGTTACATATGTAAAGGAAGCTTGGGCTACACAGGCTGGTTATTCTAAGGCAGATTTAACAAGCAAGCAGCTCTCATATGATGAGTTCTACACAATGCTTAAGAAGATGAAGGAAGCTAGAGGAATTGATTATGTAATTTCTGCTCCAGGTTTCTATTCAAAGGAAGCACCTTATACTAACTACCTTCCAGAATTCTATCAGAATGCTCAGTTTACTTTCTACTATGACCAGTCAAAGGGCGAGTATGTAGATGGTTTCTCTCAGAAGGAGATGAAGGATGCACTTCAGAGAATTCAGAACGCTGTTAACGATGGTATTATCAATAAGGAAACAAGCACAAAGTCAACTCAGACAGCACGTAACGACTTTAAGTCATCAGATCCTAAGACAGAATCAGGTGTATTTACATACTGGTCTGGACAGTGGGCTGAGACATTAAGAGGATACTTAAAGACAGCTGGTCTTGATGATTCAATTATTCCACTTCTTCCAATTAAGGAACTTGGTTCATACGCAGAAAGACTTGCACCATCATGGTGTATTACATCTCACGCTGCTGAGACAGGTAAGGCTGAGGGAATCTTCAAGTACTTCATCGATACAATGTTAGATGGTGGAGATATCCAGACACTTTGGGAATATGGTCCAAAGGGTTATTACTATGAAGAGCAGGCTGATGGTTCATTCAAGTTCCTTGGTAAGAAGACTAACCCTAAGACACTTTATGCTAAGGCTCATCTTGACTGCAACTTAGTTCTTGCTAACTTCGTAAGCGGTAAGGATCCAGGAAAGGCTGAACAGCCAGAAAATGTTACATCTTGCTCAGATATGTTCTTTGAACATTCTACACTTGTAGATTCACCTGCTATGACAGAAGAAGTTGGTAAGCTTGTTGGTGATATCAATACAGAAAGATATACAGTAATTGATAACGTTGCAAGAGGTGAATGGACAGTTGATCAGGGTATGCAGGAATACACAAAGACTGTTGGTTCTAAGGTAGACGCAGCTCTTAAGTCATTAAATACACAGTTCGCTGGAAAGAATTAATGCTGCTTAATATGTGTTAAAAGATGTTTTAAACATCACTTTATATTTCGTGCCAGTAGACCTGGTCTTCTGGCACGAATTTTGCTTGATATAAGCAATTGTTACTATAATATTAGGAAAGAAGGGTATAAAGATGCAGTGTAAGTCTTGTGGAACAGAGCTTCCTAAGAAGGCAAAGATTTGCCCTAAGTGTGGAGCACTTAATGGTAAGCCAGCTGGTAATACTAGATATTTAGCTATTATCGGTATGGTTATTATGTTAATAGGCGGATTACTTCCATTTGCTAAGTCTAACGAAGCTCTTATGGATGGTTATACACCTAAGGCATATTCATTCGGCTTTATGAATATCAGCGTCATTGCAATGTGGTACATATTTATGTTAATACTTGTTGCTGGTATTTTATTAGTTGTTGCTAAGAAAGAAAAGTTATCTATTATTACATCTGTGGCAGCTACAGCTGTTGCATTTATTTCAATGTTTGCATTCCAGTTTACTAGTGCTGATGGAAAGACTAAGACTGGTGCGTTAAAGTATGTATACCATAACATTTCAGATTTATTATCTAATGGTTATAATGGTAATTCTTATTCAGTAGGTTCAGGTGTATATGTTATAATCATCGGCCTTATAGTTGCTATTGTTGGTGTGTTCTGGGATGTCGTTAAGATATTCAAGAAAGACCTCGGTGTTGATACAAAGTATTTATCTAACACATTAAATCAGAATATTGGGCAGAAGATGTTCTACTACAGAGGATTTTATCTTATGTTCCTGCCAGTATTAGTAATGGTATTATTATTCTTCTACTGGCCAATGTTAGGATGTCGTTATGCCTTTACTTCATATGTATTAGCTAACCCTTATTATATTGGTGTATTCCACTTCCAGACAATGTTAAAATTTGATACATTCTTCTGGCAGGCATTCAGAAATACACTTGTATTATCAATTGTTAAGTTAATACTTAATACAGGTGCCGCAGTTATTATCTCACTTCTTCTTAACGAGATTACTAATATGGCATTCAAGAAGACGGTACAGACTATCGTATACTTACCTCACTTTATGTCATGGGTAGTTGTCGCTGCTGTATTCAAAGTAATTCTTTCTGTTAACAGCACAGGTGTTGTTAATGGTGCTTTAATTAATATGGGACTTATCAATTCTCCAATTGATTTCCTTGGCAGCTCTAAGTATTGGACAGGTACATTCTTCGTAATGAATATCTGGAAGGATACAGATTGGGGAACTATTCTTTTCCTTGCTACATTATCAGGTATCAGCCCAGATCTTTATGAGGCTGCTCAGATTGATGGTTGTTCACCAATGGGTATATTCTTTAAGATTGTGTTACCACTTTCTAAGGCTGCCCTTGCTTCAATCGGTCTTATGTTTGCCGTAACATTCTGGAATGATTATACTAACTTCAAGATTTATATCAGAACAGATAAGTTATACAACTTCCAGATTAAACTTCGTAACATGGTTATGGATAGTAATATTCCTAACGACGATTCAGTAGACCCTAACACAATCTCTAATGCGGCTACAATCGTTGCTATATTACCTTTCATGATTATCTACCCATTCTGCCAGCAGTATTTCGTACAGGGCGTTAACGTAGGTGCCGTTAAGGAGTAATATCAGGAATGTAAGAATAGTTATTAATCAACTATTATCTGATTGTTGAGATTAATTATTATAATTAATAAAAAATGACGGAAATGCTAATATCATTTCCGTCTTTTTTTGTTGTATTGGCATTTTTTATGTAGAAATACATATATCTATATGTTAAAATTAGGACATATTTAGGAATTGTCTATATAAAACACGATAAGGTGGTGGAGAATTGAGAAAGTTAGCAGATTCAATATATCTTGAAAAGTATTGCAGAAGTTAAGACTATACTTGAGAATGAGCCTAATCTTATAGATGAGAAGGACGAACACGGTGTGCTTATGGCATTGCTTGCCGCTAAGACAGGTAATCTTGAGCTTGTGAAGTATATAGTTGAATATTCAAGGGCAAGTATGAATATTCACGATGATAATAATAAGAATATGCTTCATTATGCGGCTATGTCGGGAAGCGTACCTACTTGCAGGTATCTGGTTGAGAGAGTTGGAATGTCACCCTTTTGTCTGGAGATATTAATTTACAGACACCTTTTGAGGTTGCTCATCAGAATCATTTTATAGAGTTAGAAGAATATTTTGAGAGTGTTGTTGGTCATAAGTTAAGTGAGATGTATCACAATCCAATAAGGACAGGTATGTATCCTGACCCATCAATTGTCAGGGTTGAAGATGATTATTATATGGTTAATTCTTCATTTATATTCTATCCTTGTATACCAGTATCACATTCTAAAGACCTTATTCACTGGAAGATAATAGGTTATGCTATTACAGAACCAGAGTGGGCGGCTCTTGATGACCTTGAGGGCGGACGAGGTTACTGGGCTCCTGATATATCTTATTATAAGGGGAGATTTTATATAACAGCTACATACAGGCTTAATGATACCGGTAATGTATACAGAAAGCAGATAGTTGTAAGTTCAGATAAGCCGGAAGGACCATACAGCAAGCCTGCCATTATAGATGAAGATGGTATTGACCCATCTATATTTAATGATGATGATGGAAGAAGATATATGCTCCTTAACAGGGGAGCAAGAATATTTGAGCTTAATGAGGATGCTACTAAACAGATATCCAAAGCAGAGCTTTTTGTTCTATGGAGATAATAAGAGAGCACCGGAAGGACCTCATCTTTTAAAGAAGGATGGATATTATTATCTGTTTGAAGCAGAGGGTGGAACAGGACCGGGACACAGAATAACGGTATCCAGAAGCAGGGAGCTTAAAGGAATATATGAACCCTGCCCATACAATCCTATTATGAGACAGAACAACCCTGATGAGATAATACAGAGGTGTGGTCACGGAAAGCCGGTACAGACACAGAATGGTGACTGGTATATGGTGTATCTGTGTGGAAGAAAGATTGGCGATGGATACAGCATTTTAGGAAGAGAAACTGCTCTTGACCCTATAAGCTGGACTATGGACGGCTGGCCGATAGTCAATAACCTTAAAGGTCCTAGTGCATTACAGGTAAAGCCTGATCTGCCAGAGATGATATGGGAAGATGAGTCAGATGATGATTTTAATAATTCATATCTGAGTAATGAATGGTGGTTCCCAAGAGTGCCGGAGATGGACGGCATTAAGTTAAAAGACTCTCAGGTTCATATCAAGGGAAGCAAGTATGACCTTGATACTATGAAAGCTAAGAATATACTTTTAAGAAGACAGAAACATTTCAGATTTAGTGCTGTATGTAAGCTTTGTATGCCAGAATTATATCCGGGTCAGAACTGCGGTATGACTTGTTATTATGATGAGAACACCTATATCAAATTTGGTGTATTTGCTACGTTAGAGGAAACACCAAGACTTATGCTTAATGTAGTCGAGAAGATTGGTGACGAGGTCATTACACACGATGGTGTATGTGTTGATAACAATAATAAAGACATATACATTAAGATAGATACGAACAATTTAAGAAGGACATTTTCATATAGTTATAATGATAAAGACTATAATAAAGTTGTTAGTCTGGATAATGTCTATTATCTGTGTGATGAAGGAATTCGTAAGGGTAAGCGTTTTACAGGTGCAATGATTGGAATGTATGCTTACGCTGGAGATTATGGAAGCCGGTATACTGACAGCGAGGGAAGACACGGAACAGATGATTATTATGCGGCATTTGATTATTTCAGATATAAAGCATAAAATAATGAGCACCAAGGTGCTCATCTTAAAAGTTTCTTGCGAAACTTTGTAAGCGTTGAAAGACATCGTAAATTACGGAATAATGAGCACCAAGGTGCTCATCTTAAAAGTTTCTTGCGAAACTTTATAAGTGTTGAAAAGTATCGTGAATTACGGAATAATGAGCACCAAGGTGCTCATCTTAAAAGTTTCTGACGAAACTTTATAAACGTTGTAAAGTATCGTGAATTATGAAATAATGAGCACCATAGTGCTCATCTTAATATATAGTAAGGAGATTGCAATGATAATTAACAGAAATTCAGAATTGGAAAAGAATATGTATGCAAAGTTATCACAGGTTGATGAAATTTAATCAGCAGTAACGATGTGTACGCTCTTGGATTAAGACTTAACGCACTTTCTTCATTATGTAAGGCATTAAGAGAAGATAGTGCAGTTAAAGCATTAACAGAAGCACTTGATAAGGTTATAGAGAGTGGTATTATAGACAGCATCGATAAGAATAGCCTTAAGCATTTTATGATTGGTAATGCGTTCTATACAGCATCAGATTTTACAGGTGATGATAAATATAAGAATGAAGCTGTAAAGCTTGCGGCTGGTTTTAAGAATTTTGCAAGAAATGAAGCAGGTTATTTTAAAGATGCAGATGATAAGAAATGCTTATGTAAGGCATATTCATATGAACCATTTTATATGGCATATGAAACAAAGGACGGCGGAAAAGAGCAGTATAATGATGTTATTGGACAGTATAACGCTATGAATGATGAGCTTTTTTGCAGACACTAAGTATTCATTAGATACAACAGCCAAGGTTAAGGTATTATCTGTATATGCAGCTTCACTTATTGATACAATGGAAGTTATGGACCAGATGATATATGAAATCTACAGAAAGATGCAGGACTATTTCAAGGCATCAGTTAAGGCTGTTCTTGAAACAGGGAGAGATTATGATGACTTTGATGATTTTGATGAAGAGTCAGAGCTTATGTTTGCCTACGCTGTATTAAAGGGATGTAGAATGAAGGCACTTCACACAGAGAAATACGAAGGCATTGTGTTAGGCGTGTGCGATAAGGTAATGTCAGGTGAGATATTCACTGATGATGATACCGATAAGAATGTAGTAAGCAAGGCGGCATTAGTATACAGCGAGACAGTACGCAACAGAGAATATCAGGATTATGGCCGTGGCAAGGGAGGAGCATTATGGAGTTAGTATTAGTAACTAATACAAGCAGAAATGCAGTTGTAGAATTAACAGAAGCAGGAAAGTATTATTCCAAGAAAGAATATGACATATATGTTAATGGAGAATTGTTCACACATACAGACAAGCAGGTTACATCTTTATATGGCTTCAAGCCAGATACAGATTATGAGATAACAGCGGTATATGACGGTAAAGAATATGGTCCTGTCGAGCTTCATACAGATTATGAATTTGTAACACTTAATGTAAGGGATTTCGGTGCATATGGTGATGGTGTGCACGATGATACCAATGCAATCCAGTGTGCAATTATGGCTTCTAAGAAGAATTGCAGAGTATATGTTCCAGAAGGAACTTACAGAATATCAAGCATTTTCTTAAAAGATGACCTTACACTTGAGCTTGCCAAGGGTGCTACATTACTTGCATTCACAGACAGAGATAAGTTCCCTATATTACCAGGTCTTATTGAGTCATATGATGAGAAGTCAGAATACAATCTGGCTTCATGGGAAGGTAATCCGGTAGACTCTTTCTCGGCAATAATATGTGGTCTTAATGTTAAAAATATTGTTATAACAGGTGAGGGTACTATTGATGGTGGTACAACACACGATAACTGGTGGAAGAACTGCAAAGTGCGTAATATAGCGTGGAGACCTAACCTTTTCTTTATAAATCATTGTGAAAATGTTACTATGCAGGGCATAACAGTACAGAATTCACCTTGCTGGACTATTCACCCATATTTTAGTAACCACCTTAAATTTATAGATGTAAAGATTAAAGCACCAGCAGACTCACACAACACAGATGGTCTTGATCCAGAAAGCTGTGAGGACGTACTCGTACTTGGTACATATATTTCAGTTGGAGATGATTGTATTGCTATTAAATCAGGCAAAATCTATATGGCACAGAAATACAATGTTCCAACAACCAATATGATAGTAAGACAGTGCTGTATGAGAGATGGACACGGAGCTGTAACAGTAGGAAGCGAGATTGCCGCAGGTGTTATGGACGTGCATATCAAAGACTGCCTGTTTATGAACACAGACAGAGGCTTAAGAGTTAAGACAAGACGAGGAAGAGGAAAACTTTCAGTTCTTGATGACATTTCTTTCGAGAATATAGATATGGATAATGTTATGACACCATTTGTAGTCAACAGCTTCTATTTCTGTGACCCGGATGGTAAGACAGAGTATGTTGGTTCTAAGAAGCCGCTTCCTGTAGATGATAGAACACCTTCAATTAAGAAGTTCACATTTAAGAATATCAATGCTAAGAACTGCCACGTTGCAGGTACTTATATATGCGGACTTCCAGAAAGCAAGATAGAAGAACTTACATTTGAGAATATTAATATTACATACGCAGATAATGCCAAGTCAGGTGTTGCAGCTATGATGTTAGGCTGTGATGAAGCAAGCAGACAAGGTATGATTGTAAGTAATATCAACACACTTATTCTTGATAATGTTAAGGTTACAGGCTGTGACGGTGAAGAAATTGTCGCAGAAAATGTAGATAATATAATTAAGAAATAATAAGATGTCAGAGTCAAAAGTTCAGAAAGTCGTTAATACCTGCGTAATAGGATTTGGAACTTATGACTTTATCATCATATGATTACAACTATAAATAGGGGAATGTGCCGCGGCACATTCCTTTTTATAACGATGAAAGCGGGGTGAGTATATTGAATTTAAGAGCACCAAAGGGAATAGATGTCGAGAGCTGGTTTATAGAATGTTATAAAAAGCATAAAGGTCACCCTATGCAGATATTGTTAGGTCTTTATAAAGGCAACTATCATAAGTTCTTTCTTGCTGTTATATTCTTCTTTATAAAGCATGCACCTGTATGGGTACTGCCTATTGTCACAGCGAATATTATTAATGATATAACGAGTGGTTCGCCAGAAACTTATCAGAACATAATTATACAGGCGATGATTATGATTGTTCTTGTAGCACTTAATATTCCTATGAATTATATGTATACAAGATACAAATCATTAGCAACAAGATATGCAGAGACAGGCTTAAGAAGGGCACTTGTAAGAAAGCTGCAGCAGTTATCTATATCTTATCATAAGGAAACGCAGTCAGGACGTTTGCAATCCAAGATTATGCGAGATGTCGAAGCGGTGGAAACACTGTCAACACAGATGTTTCTTAGCATACTTAATATAGCACTTAATATAGCTATAGCACTTATAGTAACCATTAATAAGAGCCTTGTAGTATTCATATTCTTTCTGCTCACAACACCAATTGCCGCTGCGACAATGGTATTTTCAGGAATGTAATGAAGAAGCGTAATAATGAATTCAGAAAAGAGATGGAAGAAACTTCTGCAAGGGTAATGGAGATGGTTGAGCTTATTCCTGTCACAAGGGCACATGCACTTGAGGAGGAAGAAGTTCAGAAAATGAGTGGACAATTATTTGCTGTTGCAGAAAAAGGCTACAGACTTGATGTAATACAATCATTATTTGGTTCAGTAGGCTGGGCGATATTCCAGATATTTCAGGTAGTATGTCTTGGATTCACAGGCTTTCTTGCAATTAAAGGAACTGTAATGCCGGGAGATATAACACTTTACCAGAGCTATTTTGCTACAATCGTAAGTCAGGTATCATCACTTATGTCTCTTATTCCTACAATAGCCAAAGGTATTGAATCGGTTAATTCAATAGGTGAAGTATTATTAGAAGATGACATAGAACAGAATGAAGGTAAGGAAATAATTAAGGACATATATGGTGAGTTCGATTTTAAAGATGTAACATTCAGATATAATAATATTGACAGGCCAGTTCTGCATAACCTTAATCTTCATGTGGATAAAGGCGAAACAATTGCACTGGTTGGTGAATCCGGAGCTGGTAAATCGACAATTCTTAACCTTGTAATAGGTTTTAATCAGGTTAACAGTGGAGAAGTGCTTATAGATGGACACAATATGAAGGATATTGATCTTCGCTCATATAGAAAGTATCTTGCGGTTGTTCCACAGACATCAATATTATTTTCAGGGACAATAAGGGATAATATTACATATGGTGTTGATAACGTTGATGAGGCAACACTTGATGAAATAGTTAAAGCCGCCAATCTTACAGATTTAATCAATTCACTTCCAGACGGACTTGATACGATGGTAGGAGAGCACGGTGGAAAGCTTTCAGGCGGTCAGCGGCAGCGTATATCAATAGCAAGAGCGCTTATACGAAATCCTAAGGTTATAGTGTTAGATGAGGCCACATCAGCCTTAGACAGTATATCAGAAAAACTTATACAGGAGGCTCTCAATAACCTTACCAAAGATAGAACAACCTTTATAGTAGCCCATCGTCTTTCAACAATAAAAGACGCTGACAAAATAGCCGTAATAGCTGATGGCCACTGTGTAGAATATGGAACATACGATGAATTAATGAACCTCAAGGGTGAGTTCTATCAGATGAAGAAGATACAGTCATAATGTCTGTCCAACCCGAAAGCACAGAGGGGGTCTGCCTGCATTTTTAACGAAGTCACAGCATAAATTATCAGCCAATATGTAAAAAGAAACCTGATGCCCATTTTAGCACCAGGTTTCTTTTATATGTGATATTCAAAGTCCTTAACTTGACGAAGAACATATATTATATCAACTTATCTTATTAGTTATTAATCCAGATTCTTAATGTTGAGATTAACTTTTCCTTAGTCTCAGAATCTAATTTTGATACTAACTGCATAATTTCATTATCAAGAGCTGTGCTCTGGTAGTTCTTATCAACACTTCCTGCAAGGTAGTCAAGAGAAACGCCTGTAAGCTCTGCATAGTATGAAAGCATTCTTAATGTCATAAGATTACGTCCATTTTCTACATTACTGATATAACCTGGAGTTACATCAAGTGCCTTAGCAACGTCTTCCTGTGTTAAACCCTGTGAAATTCTTAATTTTTTAACTTTTGCTCCTAAATCGCTATCCATAGTAGACCTCCATTGATAATTATAAATTGTTAATTGGTTGTTATATATTAATAAGAAGAATTATGATTAAATGTAATTACTTCTTATTAGCTCTGTATCTTGCTGTAGAATCAAGAATCTTTTTACGGATTCTAAGATGAGTTGGTGTTACTTCAAGAAGCTCATCTGTGTCAATATAATCAAGAGCCTGTTCAAGACTTAATATCTTAGGTGGTACAAGTCTTAAAGCTTCATCAGCACTTGAAGAACGAGTGTTAGTAAGGTGCTTTGTCTTGCAGACATTAACTTCAATATCCTCAGTTCTTGGGTTCTCACCGATAATCATACCAGCATATACCTTTTCGCCAGGTCCGATGAAAAGAGTACCTCTGTCCTGTGCATTGAAAAGACCATAAGTAACAGCTTCACCATCTTCGTAAGCTATAAGTGAGCCAGTCTTTCTGTAAGATATATCACCCTTGTATTCTTCATAACCTTCAAATGAAGTGTTAATAATACCATTACCCTTAGTGTCAGTAAGGAATTCACCTCTGTAGCCGATAAGACCACGGGATGGAATAGAGAACTGTAATCTTGTGTAACCACCATTAATAGGTGTCATTCCAAGTAGTTCTCCCTTTCTCTGGCTGAGCTTCTGGATTACAGAACCAGAGAATTCTTCTGGAACATCAATATATGCAAGCTCCATAGGTTCAAGCTTCTTGCCACGTTCATCAGTGTGGTAGAGAACTTCAGCCTTACTTACAGCAAATTCATAGCCTTCACGTCTCATATTCTCAATAAGAACAGATAAATGAAGTTCACCACGTCCTGATACCTTAAATGAGTTCTCAGAACCAGGATTTTCTTCTACTCTTAAACTTACATCAGTATTAAGTTCCTTGAAAAGTCTGTCGCGGATATGTCTTGAAGTTACGAACTTACCCTCTTTACCAGCGAGTGGGCTGTCATTAACCATAAAGTCCATAGAAAGAGTAGGCTCTGAAATCTTCTGGAATGGGATAGCAACAGGGTTCTCTACAGAACAGAGTGTATCACCAATCTTAAGGTCGGCAATACCAGATACGGCAACGATATCACCGAAGCCTGCCTCATTAACTTCTACCTTATTAAGTCCGTTGAATGTGTAAAGCTTAGTTACACGTACTCTCTTTCTTAAAGATGGGTCGTGGTGGTTAACAATAGCTACTTCTTGATTAACCTTAATCTTACCATTCTCGATCTTACCTACACCGATACGTCCAACGAATTCATTATAATCAATAGTAGATATAAGCATCTGTGTATCAGCATCAGGATCACCCTCTGGTGCTGGTATATTATTAACTATGCAGTCAAATAAAGGCTGCATATCCTTTCTTTCGTCATCAAGGTCAGCCATAGCATAACCAGACTTAGCTGATGCGAATATGAATGGACAATCAAGCTGTTCATCGCTTGCATCAAGGTCGATGAATAATTCAAGAATTTCATCGATAACTTCATTAGGTCTGGCTTCTGGACGATCAATCTTATTAATACATACGATAACTGCAAGATTAAGATCAAGTGCCTTCTGAAGAACGAACTTAGTCTGAGGCATAGCACCTTCATAAGCATCAACTACAAGAACAACACCATTAACCATCTTTAAAACTCGCTCAACTTCTCCACCGTAAAATCAGCATGTCCTGGAGTATCAATAATATTAATCTTAGTATCTTTATAGTGAATGGCAGTATTCTTTGAAAGTATAGTAATACCTCTTTCACGTTCTATATCGTTAGAATCCATTACACGTTCAGCAACTTCCTGATTAGCACGGAAAGTACCACTCTGTTTCAAAAAGTTCATCTACAAGAGTTGTCTTACCATGGTCAACGTGGGCGATAATAGCGATATTACGAATATCTTCGCGTTAGTTTTCATTATGTTTTCCTTTCATATATAAGTCAAAAATGTTCAATCACTGTTACATATTTACCAGCAATATATATTATACATTGAATGGTATGGTTAGCAACTTTTATATTCTATCACAAAGCTATCAAAAATACAATGTATATATGGTAAAAAATATTAAAAAAATATCAAATATATTTTATAGCAGATTGCACATATATAATACATAATTAAATATTTAAATAAACTGCGATTATGCTAGTAAGACTATAAAC
>ENA-OPYX01001247-OPYX01001247.1-human-gut-metagenome-genome-assembly--contig:-NODE-1247-length-13860-cov-3.556543_pt1 | contig 13860 bp, 18 predicted proteins | sample MGYA00242639_ERZ504486 | MGnify/ENA primary metagenome ERZ504486 (study PRJEB26092, sample SAMD00036296) | human gut metagenome | host: Homo sapiens | study: EMG produced TPA metagenomics assembly of... | reverse complement strand
AGTAGACAGGGTCCACCACACCGGCCCCGAGGCCCTTCTGGGCCACGATGAGGGCCACTTCGCCGCGGGTCATCATACCGACGCCCGACCTTGCAGGGAGTCGCCCCAGGTTGAACCGGCAGAGCTTCGCGGCCAGACGCAGCCGATGATCTTGGTGAGCAGGGCGACGATCACGAAGCAGGCGCTGAACAGCAGGATGGTGGGCGTTAGGCCGCTGATGTCAGTCTTCAGGCCGATACTGACGAAGAAGACGGGGGAAAACAGCATATAGCCGCTGATGTCCACACGGCGCTCGATGTAGGGCGCATCTTCGATGGAGCAGAGCACGATGCCCGCGATGTAAGCGCCCGTGATGTCGGCGATGCCGAAATACTGCTCAGCGATGTAGGCCATCGCAAAGCAGAAGGCGAGGCTGACGATGGTGATGCGCTGGGTGTGGGGGTTGCGATGGTCCAGCCAGAGCATGGCCTTGTGGATGATGAGGCCGATGACGATGGCTGCGATGAAGAAGAGGACGGTGTCCACTCAGCACATCGACGAGGCTGGTGTCTGTGCCGCCGCTGGCACCCAGCACACAGGTGAGCACCACGATGCCGATGACGTCATCAATGACGGCTGCGCTGACGATGGTGGTGCCAAGGAAGCTCTTGAGCTTGCCCAGCTCCTGCAGGGTGGCGACGGTGATGGAGACGCTGGTGGCCGTCATGATGGTGCCGATGAAGAGCGCCCGATAAAACTCCGGGCTGCCCAGCGCCGAAAAGCCGTAGAACAGGCTGTAGAGCAGGGTGCCGCCTGCCAGAGGCACGGCCACGCCCACGCAGGCGATGAGGGTAGCGATGGGACCGGCCCGCAGTCAGCTCCTGGAAGGTTCGGTGCCGAGGCCGGTGGTGAACATCAGCAGCACGACGCCTATCTCAGCAAAAATGGCGATGGAGTCGCTGGGCTGCACGAGATTCAGCAGACAGGGACCGATGACAAGACCTGCGATGATCTCGCCCACCACCTGTGGCGCCCGGCATTTGCGGGCGAGCAGCGCGAAGAACTTGGCGCTGATGAGGATGAGGGCGAGATTCCGAAAGATGGAATACATAGGCGATCCTTCCTTTGACGTTAGCAATCGTCCTGCTCCCCCGTAAGCCCTGCCATGCGCCGCGCACAAAAGACAGAACGGGGAGAAGAACATCTTTTATTATAGTCCTCCTTTCGCTGGAATGCAAAGGAAAATCGGCTTGGAAATGGCTAAGAATGCCATATAAAAAGAGATAATGACGGATATACTGGAAAAAGCATAAAAAGAATGATGAGGGAGATTTTGCTGTCATGCAGCTCAAAAAATACGAAAAAAAATCCTGAGGGAGGGCTTGACAATTTTTGCGGGGCTTGCTATAATAAATTGCTGTCTGAACAGACACGCCGCACAGTCCGCGCGACGCCGCGCCGGCTGTGTACCCTTGGCCTCATATTCTTGAGGCCCTTAAGTCCAAAAGGAGGTGCTACAAAATGGCAAAGTACGAAACCATGCTGATTACCAGCGCTGCTCTCGACGAGGAGGCTTCTTCCGCTCTCATCGGTAAGTTCAAGTCCCTGATCGAGGCTAACGGTACCATCGATTCCATCGATGAGTGGGGCAAGCGCCGTCTGGCCTACCCCATCAACGATGAGGAGGAAGGCGTCTACACCGTGATCAACTTCACTGCTGACCCCAGCTTCCCCGCTGAGCTCGACCGTGTGTACAAGATCACTGAGGGCGTTATGCGCAGCCTGATCGTTGCCCACGAGGAGTAATCTTTTCGTGACGAAAAAGGAGTCCGTATTATGTTGAATGTTGTAGCGATCATGGGCCGTCTCGTGGCGGATCCCGAGCTTCGCACCACCCAGAGCGGCACCAATGTGTGCAGCTTCCGCATTGCGTGTGACCGCAACTTTGCCCGTCAGGGCGAGCAGCGTCAGGCCGATTTCATCGACATCGTCGCATGGCGCCAGCAGGCAGAGTTCGTCTCCAAGTATTTCCAGAAGGGCAGTCTGATCGCCATCGAAGGCAGTCTCCAGACCCGCCAGTATCAGGACAAGAACGGAAACAACCGCACCGCTGTGGAGGTCGTGGCAAACAACGTCAACTTTGCTGGCCCCAAATCGAATGGCAGCAATCAGGGCGGCGGCAGCTATCAGAATGCTGCTCCGTCCTACCAGAACGCAGCCCCTGCCCGTCCGGCTGCTGTGGAGGCAGCTCCCAGCTATTCCGCCGGCAGTGCAGATGATTTTGCTGTCATTGATGACAGTGATGACCTGCCGTTCTGATTCCGTAACGGTCTGACCGTTCAATTCTTATAGGAGGTAATAAGCAATGGCTTTTGAAAGAACCGAAGGCTCTCGCCCCGCACGCCCCATGCGTCGCGGCCGCAAGAAGGTTTGCAGCTTCTGTGTCGATCGCATCGACACCATCGATTACAAGGACGTGCCCCGTCTGCGTAAGTACGTCTCTGAGCGTGCTAAGATCATTCCCCGCCGTGTGACCGGCACCTGCGCTTATCATCAGCGCGCACTGACCACCGCCATCAAGCGTGCTCGTCACGTTGCTCTGATGCCCTACGTCAGCGACTAATCAGAACTTTATTAACCCATTCAAAATAATCAGCAATCAGCAAAGCGCTTTCACCGATGACAAGGTGAAAGCGCTTTTTTTGTGTGTCTTTCGTTTGTGCAGTGCTCCCGGCACTCAGTAGTCTGCCTGTTTCTTTTTGCTGCATTCTGGGAACATCTTATGGAACCGTTCCCGCAGTTTCCGGGCAGATCACCCTCGTCCATAAAATTGCATCACCCGGTCAAAAAGTTACAAACCGGTACGGTTTTTCCGGTATATTCTGACATGTTACCGGGAATTTCCGAAATCAACCGGTGTTTTGATGTGTTGGCAAATCAATCTGCACAAATGCAAGTCGATTCTTTGTACACCTTTTACGAAATTACTTCCACATGATTGATTTTTTGAACAAATTGTGCCATACTATAGCCACTGGAAACGTTCCCGACACCGTTCCCGAAAATCCAACCGAAAGCGAGGGCACGCGATATGACGATCAAGGACATTGCCCGCATCAGCGGCTGTTCTGTCAGCACCATTTCGCGTGTCATCAATGACCGGCCGGATGTCCGGCCCGAGACCAAGGAGCATGTGCTCAAGGTCATGCGGGAGGCAGGCTTTACCCCCAACACCAACGCGCGGCAGCTGAAGATCCAGCAATCCCGCAGCCTGGTGTTCGTGGTCAAGGGGACCCGGAACATCTTCTTCTCCGACTTCCTCGTTCAGCTGCAGCGGGCCGCTACCCTGTATGGGTACAACGGCATCGTCTCCTACCTGGACGAGAACGCCAACGAGATCGATGCTGCCGAGAAGATCCTGCGGGAGATCAAGCCCAAGGGCATGATCTTTCTGGGCGGCAGTGTCACGAACTTCCAGAACGGCTTTGCTAACATCTCCGTTCCCTCCGTGCTGGCCACGCTGGTTTCCAATGAATTGGACTTCCCCAACCTCTCGATGGTGGGTGTGGATGACCGGGCCGCAGCAAAAGCGGCAGTCTCCCATCTCATCGCACAGGGTCACCGCAAGATCGCGGTGCTGGGCGGCCCGGCCACCAGCTTTCCCAGCCGGATGCGCCGCTTTGGGTGCGCAGGATGCCATGGAGGACGCAGGGCTTGTCCTTGACGATAAGCTCTATGGCCTGTCCAACTACGATTTCGAGTCCGCCTACCACGCCATGAACAGTCTGCTGGCCCGCCGGGCCGAGTTCACTGCCCTGTTTGCCATGAGCGATGTGATCGCCTTTGGTGCAATCCGGGCGCTGGTAAGCGCAGGGTTGCGGGTGCCGGAGGATGTCTCAGTGATCGGCTTTGATGGCATCACGATGTCCCGTTACTGCGTGCCGGTGATGACCACCATCGTCCAGCCCAGTGAACAGATCGCACTGCAGAGCATCGAGCTGCTGGTGCGGCAGATCGAACACGGAGCCCCGGCCCAGACCGTCACGCTCCAGCCGGAATTGCAGCAGGGCGAAAGCGTTTGCCCCTGCCGCCGGAACTATTCAGTCTAACTTCCGTCCTCATGCTGTGGACGGTGGCAGATATTAACCAAAAGAAGAAGGAGTACTACTATGAAAAAGATGATCTCTCGTCGTAACTTTCTGAAGGTCGCAGGCGCTTCTACCGCTGCTCTGGGCCTGGCCGCCTGTGGTGGTTCGTCCAGCTCCACCGCTTCCTCCACTGCCAGCTCTGCTGCCGGTTCTTCGACCGCTGCAAAGGCTGACGGCAAGGTCTACTACCTGAACTTCAAGCCCGAGCAGGATCAGGCCTGGCAGGACCTGGCTGCTGCGTACACCAAGGAGACCGGCGTGCCTGTGACCGTTGTGACCGCTGCTTCCGGTCAGTACGAGACCACCCTGATGAGCGAGATGGAGAAGAGCGAGGCTCCTACCCTGTTCCAGGTCAACGGTCCTGTGGGTCTGGCCAACTGGAAGGATTACTGCTACGACCTGTCCGGCAGCAAGCTGTACGGCGAGCTGACCAGCGACTCCTTCGCTCTGAAGGACGGCGACGCTGTCACCAGCATCGCATACGTCATTGAGACCTACGGCATCATCTACAACAAGGAGTTGCTGACTGCCGCCGGTTACACCCAGGACGACATCAAGGGCTTTGACGATCTGAAGAAGGTCGCCGATGATATCCAGGCACGCAAGGCTGAGCTGGGCGTGGATGGTGCTTTCACTTCCGCCGGCATGGATGCCTCTTCTGACTGGCGTTTCAAGACTCATCTGGCAAACCTGCCCATCTACTACGAGTACAAGGCAGACGGCATTGGCTCCACCGACGCTATCAAGGGCACCTACCTCGACAACTACAAGCAGATCTGGGATCTGTACATCACCGATTCCACCTGCGATCCCACGCTGCTGGCTTCCAAGACCGGCAACGACGCTGTGGCCGAGTTCGTGGGCAAAAAGGCTGTCTTCTATCAGAACGGCACCTGGGCTTACAGCGATGTGAAGGATCTGGGCGACGACAACCTGGGTATGCTGCCCATCTACATCGGCGCTGAGGGCGAGGAGAACCAGGGCCTGTGCACCGGTTCCGAGAACTTCTGGTGCGTGAACAACACCTCTTCTGACGAGGACATTCAGGCCACTCTGGACTTCCTGTACTGGTGTGTCACCTCCGAGACCGGCACCAGCGCAATGGCTGATGATATGGGCTTTGTCATCCCCTTCAAGGCTGCAAAGGATTCCACCAACCCCCTGATCGCCATTGCAAACGACTACGTTGCAGCTGGCAAGACCAGTGTTGACTGGTGCTTCTCCACCATGCCTTCCGAGGAGTGGAAGAACGGCGTTGGTTCCGCTCTGACCGCTTACGCAGCAGGCACCGGCGATTGGAACGGCGTTGTGACCGCTTTCGTCGATGGCTGGGCTAAGGAGTACAAGCTGGCAAACGGCTAAGCATTCTCGGTTTTCTCTTTCCCCTTTTTATTTGTGTAAACCGTAATGGGAGGCGGGCGAGCTGTTCGCCCGCCTCCTTTTGTTTTGGAGGTATATCATGCAAAAGGCCATCAGCAAATATTGGCCGGTGTTCGTGCTTCCTACGCTGATCGCGTTCATCATCGGCTTTATCTGGCCCTTTATCTGGGGCTGCTTCCTTTCCTTCCAGCGCTTCACCACCGTGAGCAAGACCACCTTTGTGGGCATCCAGAACTATATTTCCGTGTTCCAGGATTCCACCTTCCTGCACGCTTTCGGCTTTACGGCAGCGTTCACTGTGGTCTCCACCGTGCTCATCAATGTCTGCGCCTTTGCCATTGCAATCGTGCTGACCCGCGGCATCAAGGGCACCAACATCTTCCGTACCGTCTACTTTATGCCCAACCTGATCGGCGGCATCCTGCTGGGCTACATCTGGCAGATCCTGCTCAACGGCGTGCTGGCAAACCTGCAAAAGCCCCTGCTGGCACTGGATGCCAAGGCCGGTTTCGTCGGTCTGGTCATTCTGATGTGCTGGCAGCAGATCGGCTACATGATGATCATCTACGTTGCCGGTCTGCAGAGCGTGCCCGGTGACCTGATCGAGGCTGCCAAGATCGACGGTGCTTCTGACCGCGAGATCCTGTTCAAGATCAAGCTGCCCATGGTCATGCCCAGCATCACCATCTGCACCTTCCTGACCCTGACCAACAGCTTCAAGCTGTTCGACCAGAACGTTGCCCTGACCGCAGGCGAACCTGCCAACGCCAGTGAAATGCTGGCCCTGAACATCTACAACACCTTCTATGGCCCGCTCCGGTGCTCAGTGGAAAGGCATCGGCCAGGCAAAGGCTGTGGTGTTCTTCCTGATCGTTGTGGTCATCTCTCTGGTGCAGCTCCACTTCACCCGTTCTAAGGAGGTCCAGCAGTAATGATTAAACAGAAAAAGTTGTGGGATAACATTCTCACCGGCATCAATGGCCCTGCTTTGCCTGCTGTGGATCTACCCTATCGTCCTGATCCTGCTGAATAGCCTGAAAAAAGAGGGCACCTTTACCACCTCTACCGTGTTCCAGCTGCCCACCAGTGAGACCTTTGCTGGCCTTTCCAACTACGTCTACGGCGTGATCAAAATGGGCTTCCTTTCCAGTTTGGGCTACAGCCTCGTCATTACCGTTTCCAGCGTGGCCCTCATCCTGCTGTGCTGCTCCATGACGGGCTGGTACCTGACCCGGGTGAACAACAAGCTCAGCAAGTTTATGAACCTGCTCATCGTGTTCTCGATGGTCGTCCCCTTCCAGATGGTCATGTTCACTCTGTCCAAGACCGCAGATACCCTCAAACTGAACACCCCCTGGAACATCTGCATCATCTACCTGGGCTTTGGTGCCGGTCTGGCTGTGTTCATGTTCACCGGCTTTATGAAGAGCGTTCCCATGGAGATCGAGGAAGCGGCCATGATCGACGGCTGCAACCCCATCCAGATCTTCTTCAAGGTCGTGTTCCCCATCCTGAAACCCACCATGATCTCCACCGCCATTCTGGAGACGATGTGGGTGTGGAATGACTACCTGCTGCCCACCCTGGTGCTGGATATCAAGAAGTATCGCACCATCCCCATGGCGATCCAGTATTTCCGCGGCGGCTATGGCCGTGTGGAACTGGCTCCCATGATGGCCTGCATCATCATCGCCATCATCCCCATCATCATCCTGTACATGACCTGCCAGAAATACATCATTGAGGGTGTTGTTGCAGGCGCTGTCAAGGGTTAAGGAGGAGTTCACCATGCGAGCATGCGGCATTCTGATGCCCGTTTTTAGTCTGCCGGGGCCCTTTGGCATCGGCACGCTGGGGGAAGAAGCCTTTTCGTTCGTGGATTTTCTGGCCCGTGCAAAGCAGACCTATTGGCAGATCCTGCCCATTGGCCCCACCGGCTACGGTGACAGCCCCTACCAGAGCTTTTCCGCCTTTGCCGGGAACCCCTACTTTATCGATTTCCGTGTCCTGCACGAGCAGGGCTATCTGACCGCTGATGAGATTCCCGCTGAGGTTCCGGTTGGACCGGTGGACTACGGCGTGCTCTACCAGCAGCGCCCGGTGGTGCTGCAAAAAGCCGCTGACCGTCTGCTGGCTGCAGCCAGCGTGGAGTACAAAGACTTCTGCACGGCACAGAGCTTCTGGCTGGACGATTACGCCCTGTTCATGGCCATCAAGGCCGAACAGGGACAGGCAGGCCTGTGTGACTGGCCGGATGACCTGCGCACCCGCCAGCCCGCTGCCGTAGCCGCTGCCAGGGAGCGTCTGGCCGGGCAGGTGGATTATTTCAAGGCGGTGCAGTTCTTCTTCTACACCCAGTGGAACGCCCTGAAAGCCTATGCCAACGGCAAGGGAATCCAGCTGGTGGGAGATATCCCCATCTACGTCAGCCCGGATTCCAGCGATCTGTGGACGCGGCCGGAGCTTTTTCAGACCGACGGCCAGACCCACCTGACGCAGGTGGCAGGCTGCCCCCCGGATGCCTTTGCGGCAGACGGTCAGCTCTGGGGTAATCCGCTCTACGACTGGCCCCGCCACAAGGCCGAGGATTTTGCCTGGTGGAAGCGCCGGATGCAGCACGCCACTTCGATTTATGATGTCGTGCGCATCGACCACTTCCGTGGTTTTGAGAGCTACTACGCCATCCCTGCCGGAAACAAGACGGCGGCAGGCGGCCACTGGGAAAAGGGGCCGGATCGTGCTTTCATCAATGCCATCCACGAGACCCTGGGTCAGGGCGGCATCATTGCAGAGGATCTGGGATACCTGACCCCAGAGGTCAAGACCATGCTGGCTGCCAGCGGCTATCCGGGCATGAAGATCATGCAGTTTGCCTTTGACAGCCGGGAACCGGGCAACTATCTTCCCTACACCTACCCTCACAACAGCGTGGTCTACACCGGCACCCATGACAATGTGACCACCGAAGGCTGGCGGCAGTCTGCCAGCCCCGAGGATGTCCACTATGCCTGCCGTTACCTGCGCTGCCTGCCCGAGGATCTGACAGAGGCTATGATCTGCGCCTGCCTTGCCAGTGTTTCGGATATGGCCATCATCCCCATGGCCGACTGGCTGCATCTGGGCGCGGAGGCCCGCATCAACACCCCCAGCACCCAGGGAGCCAACTGGCAGTGGCGGCTGGATACCCCGCTTACCAGTCTGCTGGCCGAGCATATTGCCGATCTGACAGCACTGTATGACCGGGCTCCGGCTGCGGCAGACCGCTAAAACGTTCCTTCTTCTTTTCTCCCCATACAAAGACGGCAGGCCCCAGCCCCTCCTTTCCGGAGGAACTGGTGCCCGCCGTCTCTTTTTGCATTATTTTTCAATTTTCACACAACATTTTTTCGCCGCATCCCGCGCAGGACGTTCCTTATATTTCCGCGCAGAACCGTTTCTTTTTTACAAAACGGCCACAGTATCTTCACAATTCTTTCGCATTTTGGGTTTTATCGCTCTCTTGTTATTTTTGGGCAATTATGCTATAATCCAATTAGCTTCACGTCCGCCTTTGCGCGGATTTTACGAACGAAAGGAGTTTTCCACCATGGAATTTACCTATCAGAGCACGATGCAGCTGCCCGCATCCTATGCGGTTCTCTCCGAAGATGAAATGGTCTACACCGTTGGCGGCGCTTTTGAGCTGAATATCAACGCGCAGGATGTCCTGAATTTCACCGTCAATGTCGGTGTCAATCTGGTACGTATGCTGGGTCAGGCTGCCATCAGCAACACCATTGCCGGTATCATTGACATGCGGAACGATGGTCTGACCACGATGGGAGCCATTGAGCACTACTGGGGCCGCCAGACTCCCGTTGGCAAGACCATGACTGTGGTTGCTGCCGGTTTTGCAGGCGTTTATGTCTACTACTGGGCTAGGTCTGCCATTGAAAGCTTCCTGTCCATTTACAATGACATGCGGAACATCTACAACGAGAGCGAAGCCAAAAATCAGGCACAGGCCGCAGGTACAGTAGCTCTGGCCGCCTGAGTAAATCTTTGAAAGGAGCCTTTTATGGAAAACTTGCGTATGCCTGCATCTTATGCAACGCTTCCGGAAGAAGAGCTGCCGGAGATCTTTGGCGGCGGAGAACTGGGAGATGCATTGGACAGCTTTACGGATAACCTCCACCTGGACGATTTCTTCTTTCAGGGGGGTATCCTCTCCATCTCGATCTCGTTTGTGCCTCTGCTCCTGTTCAATGTTGTTGTTTCCGGCTACCGGTTTGTAGAAAACATTTACAAGAACCTGTCCAACTGGTTCGGTTATCATGATGATACCTTCTCTGCCGTTTCTAATTTCACGGATGAAATGCGCCAGAAACAGCAGCAGCGCGGTATCTGAATCCTTTTCCCTGTAACATGAAAGAGCTTCACGATTCCGGCTTCTGCCGGAACGTGAAGCTCTTTTTGTTTGGCCGGGTCCAGATGCTCAAATGACCCGCAGGGCCCCCTGCTCCCGCAGACGGAGCAGATAGCAGCTGCCCGCACCGAACACCTTTTCTATCGCGTCGTGATATTTTGCAGTCAGCATACCGGGTACAAACGCCTGAATGGTCCCTGCAAAGCCGCCGCCCTGCATCCGCCAGGCTCCCCCCTGCCTCTCCAGCAGAGTCTGACTGAGGGCAAGCGCCACCGAGAGTCCCTGATGCCGTACGTCTGTGGAGCAGTAAACGTTCTGGCACAGGGCAAAAGAGGCGTGTCCGCTTTCCAGAATCAGCTGCAGGAAAGCGTTGAAATCCCCGCTGACCAGGGGCATTCCGCTGGGCCAAATGCGCGGGCATTCTCCTCAAAATAGTGGACCGCACGCAGAACAGCACGATCCCCGCAGGCCCTGCGCAGGCGTGGCAGAGCCGTCCAGAACTCCTGCTCCTTGACCTGTCCCAATACCTTACTGCACAGACAGGCCGCCACCGATTCCATTTCATGCCGGATGGCCGCAAATTCACCGGTCAGCTCGCTGTGACTGCCCCGGGTATCAGTCACACAGAGGGTCATGCCCGCCGGGAGCAGACCTGCCGTGTGGATCTTTTCTATCCGGGGCTTTTGGGGATCAGCAAAATCCGCAAAGATGACCCCGCCCACGGCACTGGTCAGCTGATCCAACAGGCCGCTGGGTTTTCCAAAATATGTATTTTCCGCATACTGGCAGATCTTCGCCAGCTCCGGCGCCGTCAGACCACAGCCATATTCCCCGTTCAGGATGGCCGCCATCCCCATCTCAAAAGCCGCAGAGCTGGAAAGCCCGCTGCCCCGGAGCACGTCGCTGGCGGTATAGGCATCGAAGCCACCCACCGTCTTTCCCTGTGCCCGGAAACCTTCCGCAATGCCCCGGATCAGACTGGCCGAATGGGTGCTCTCGCCCTGCTGGGGCTCGGCCTCGCTCAGATCAATGACATCCAGCTTGTTGAAGCCCCGGGATTTGACCCGGATAAAACCGTCGTCACTGGGGGATGCCACTGCGACCAGATCCAGCGTCACCGCTGCCGCAAGACCATACCCGTGCTGATGATCGGTGTGGTTGCCGCCCAGCTCCGCCCGGCCCGGAGCCGAGTAGACATGCACCTGCCGCCCGGGGCCATAGTACAGCTCAAACTGTTCCAGCGCGGCGGCATACCGCTGCCGCTGGCGGGCCAGCACCGCCGGTTCTGTGCCATAGAGCGTGCAGAGCGCTTCGTCCCACTGCCCCGCAAGGATCTCCCGTCTGAGTTGTGCACTGGTCGCCATGGCTGTTCCTCCTCCACAACCGTTCTCCGCAAAGTCCGTGCATGAAGGCTCCATGCACTTGGGTTAGCCTTATTGTACTTCATTCCGCCCTCTTTTGCAATTTGAATCCGCAAAAAATCCAATTTCAGCGTGAAAAACAAAGTTTCGGATGTACTTTTGTTGAATTTGCAGATACAGTTATGATATACTGGGAATAAGAATGCGGTCAACTGGAGGAAACGATCATGGCAGATGTCTACAAGCAGTCCTTCAAACAGAATTACACCAATAATATTGAATTATCCATCTTCAACTGTGGTCTGGAACGCTGTGCCCCGGGCCAGACCTGGGGCCCCGGTATCCGGGATCACTACCTGATCCATCTGGTGGTCTCGGGCAAGGGTACTTTTGAAGTGGGCGGCAAGACCTTTGAGGTCGTGCCGGGAGATCTGTTCTTTGCCCGGCCCAGTCAGCTCATCCGCTACTCTGCCGACGAGCAGCAGCCCTGGGAGTACAGCTGGGTCGGCTTCAACGGTGCCTGCGCTCACAAACTGGCGGCACAGCTGCCCTTTACCGACACTGCTCCTGTGCACCACACGCAGGACCCGGAGGGAATGCGGGCAGCCCTGACCAACATCTATTCTTCCCGTGGGTTAGAGCCTCAGGATGAGGCTGCCATGGTGGGGTACCTCTACCTGTTCATCTCTGCCCTGATGAAGGAAACCAGCGAGACGCGCCCCCACAACGCTTCCTCCTCCAATCAATATGTACTGAATGCCATCAAATACATCCAGTTCAACTATTCGCACGACATCTCCATCGACGATGTCGCTAAGAGCGTGGGCGTTTCCCGCAGTCATCTGTACCGGGTGTTTATGCTCAATGTGGGCAAGAGCCCCATCGATTATCTGACCGAATACCGCATCAACGAAGCCTGCAAGCTGCTGAGGGCCGGCAACCTTTCCATTGCAGAGGTTGCCATCTCGGTGGGCTTCTTTGACCAGTTCTATTTTTCCCGGGTCTTCAAGCGTGCCAAGGGGATGCCGCCCAGCAAATACATTGCCGCCCAGAGCGAAAATGCAGATGCCCCCGCTTCGGAAGAATCCTGACCCAATCCCATTCCAAAGGAGAATTTCCATGCCCTTACAAAAAAATCAGGTGCTGACCCTGACCATTGAGCGCCTGTCCAACGATGGCAGCGGCGTTGCTCACAGCCCGGACGGCGAGGCTGTGTTCATACCCGGCACCGCCCCCGGTGACATTGCCGCCATCCGCATCGTTAAAGATTGCGGCCGCTACGCTTTCGGCATTCTGGATGCCATTCAGACTCCCTCGCCTGACCGTATCCCGGTAGATTGTGCAGTGGCCGGCCCCTGCGGTGGCTGCAGCCTGCGGCATCTGGATTATGCCGCTGAACTGCGCGCTAAGGGCGAAAGCGTTACCGATGCTTTCCGCCGCATTGGCGGGCTGGATGTACCCGTGCTGCCGCCCCTCCCCTCCCCCGAGATCGACCGCTACCGCAATAAGGTTCAATTCCCGGTGGGCCGTGATAAGAACGGCAAGCCCTGCATCGGTTTCTACGCCGGACGCACCCACCGCATTGTTCCCTGCCCCGACTGCAAGCTGCAGCCGGATGTGCTGAACAAGATCGGCAATACCCTCTGCGATTTCTTTGCCGCCCACAACATTCAGCCCTACGATGAGCAGACGGGCAATGGGCTGGTGCGTCATGTGTTTCTGCGCCGGGGTGTCCACAGCGGCCAGATCATGGTCTGTCTGGTCTGCACCCGGGCAAAGCTGCCCCACGCAGAGGAGCTTTGCCGCGCACTGACTGCGCAGTTTTCCGATATCGCCACCATCCTGATCAATGTCAACGCCAGAAACACCAATGTGATCCTGGGCAGCGAGACCCACACCCTTTACGGTCCCGGGTTCATCGAGGACACTCTCTGCGGCGTTCCGGTGCAGCTGGGCCCCTTGTCGTTCTATCAAGTCAACACTCTGGCCGCTGAGCAGCTCTATGGCATTGCTGCAGAATATGCTCAGTTGACCCCGGAGGACCTGCTGCTGGATCTCTACTGCGGCATGGGCACCATTGGCCTGTCCATGGCAGACCATTGCCGGGAGCTCATCGGCGTGGAGATCGTGCCTGAGGCCATCGAAAGCGCCAAGGCCAATGCAGCCCGCATGGGTGATACCATAGCCGCAAAGAGCCGCTTCTTCTGCGCCGATGCTGGTAAGGCGGCCTCTCAACTTGCCGCCGAGGGCCTGCACCCGGATGTTGTGATGCTCGACCCGCCCCGCAAAGGCTGTGACGAAGCAACCCTTTCCGCTGTCGTCACCATGTCCCCCCGCCGGGTGGTCTATGTCAGCTGCAACCCCTCCACCGCCGCCCGGGATGCCAAGTGGCTGGAAGAACATGGTTATCGGGCAGAAAAGGTGCAACCGGTGGACCTTTTCCCGAGGACGAAGCATTGCGAGGTTGTGAGTTGTTATACCAAAACGATGTAACAAACGCAACCCTCAAGCCATTGCGAATGTATCACGGCATTAACCCGCATAAATCCTTGATTTCTAGCACTTTCAAGGTTTGAAGAGCAGTAAT
>ENA-OPYX01001246-OPYX01001246.1-human-gut-metagenome-genome-assembly--contig:-NODE-1246-length-13862-cov-2.724791_pt1 | contig 13862 bp, 30 predicted proteins | sample MGYA00242639_ERZ504486 | MGnify/ENA primary metagenome ERZ504486 (study PRJEB26092, sample SAMD00036296) | human gut metagenome | host: Homo sapiens | study: EMG produced TPA metagenomics assembly of... | reverse complement strand
AACGCTTCCTGAAGTACCTGAGAAAAATTCAATCCCATAGAGGAAGCTGCTTCATTTAACCATTCCGGAATAGTAAGTGTTTTTTTGACGGCTTTATTGTTGTACATTTTACGATAAGCCATTGTATCGCAAGCTACATAGTTTACAAATTCATTTTCAGAAAGTTTGAGGGCAGATGGTGCAGATGGAGCTGGTATTTCACGTCCGTCTTTTTCATATCCATAGAGGACAAGTGCAAGCGCATCTTCTGCCATTTCAAGACCATCTTCGATGGAATCTCCACAAGTATAGCATCCCTCTAAATCAGGAAAATCAATAGAGTACGTGCCATCTTCTTCTGGTGTGAAAATTGCAGGATAAGCATATTTAGCCATAATAATTCTCCTTTCAAAAAAATATATATGATGGAAGAGTTGGGGCTATTTCAGCCCCGCATCTTTCAGTATTTTGTTGGCTGTGCCGGGTGGAATTTCTGCCTTGTGTCTTGGCACTGCAAATTGTTTCCCTGTTATCGGACTGTACCAGATGTCATGCCGGCTGCCGTTTCGAATTAATTCACATTTGCCACTTTTTAGCTTTTTTAATAATTCCGGTGTTTTCATTGTTCCTCCTTTCTATGAAATTATTATAACACGTATAGATACGTGTGTCAATGAAAATAAGTATAAATACGTGTTAAATATCTTCATATTCGATAAGTTCTTCCCAGTCCTCATAGTTGCCAGAGCGTTTCAGATAATCATGACCACCGTCAACAGATACAGCTCCACATTTGCAGGTTACAAAATCATGTCGATGTTTACTTTCAATTATATCTCCGCATTTTTTGCAACGAATTTTATTAGTAATGATACGTTTCATAGTATTCTCTTTCCAAAACCATTTCACAATTAATTTTCACAAATCTTTCATCACAATCAATGCTGGAATAAAATAAATGACATAGTTATCAACAGTAGTGCAGACACCGTATTTATTTCTATATGCATCCAACGCATCATTCAGAAATTCTTCTGTTACGTTCAAATATTCAGCCATTTCATAAGTGTTTCGGCAACCATGCTCATAAGCTGTTATGATTCCAATCAGTCCGATCATGTTATTGTAGGCATGCATCCGGGCACGAAACTCTTGTTTTCGACTGCCAACATCTGACAGACTGAGGATATTTCCAGCAGAAGTGAGATGGTGTCCAAGTTCTTCAGCCAGCACACAAGCTTTTTCAGCATTAGTATCTATGTTATTGCTAATGGCAGCAGTGCCATCGCAGTATAATCCTTTTATGGTTTTATTTCTAAAAGTATATCCAATAACGTTCATACCGGCATTATATGCCCGATCTTGCATTTCTTCATATATATTCATGCGGACACCTCCTGTTAGTAATAATGCTCTTAATGAGGAAGTCGTTACACACGACCTCCCGATAAGAACATTATTCTATTCAGATTTTGACATTCTCATTTTAGTTGTGGTACCAGCTACAGATACTTGATAAGAAAGTTCCTTATTGGAATCAGAATAAGTAAAGTCTTTCTCATCAGCAGGGGATGCAAGCAATGCGGTTTCAGTTTGTTCTTTATCGTTAGTAGAGATCCATGTATATTCTTCCGAATATTCGGTCGGAGCAGTGTAGCTTCCTACCCAATAAATAGATCTTGTATCTCCATTATCTGAAACCCAATCTATTGAGATTGTATCAGCATTAATAGTTGCTTCCATCCAAGCACCGTCATTGTTTTTTGATTTCCAAGTTCCGGTTAAATCAACGGGATCCTTGATTTTTTCATTGTTTTCTTGAACTACTTCATTATTTGATGAAACAGAGGAACTGTTTGTGCTGGCAGAACCACAAGCAGCCATAGACAAAACCATTGATCCAATAATGAATGTTGTAAAAATTTTCTTTTTCATAATACTGTTCTCCTTAAAATTGCTTAGTTTATTGAAAAGTTATAAAAATGAATCTGAAACATTAAATTATTTTCTTTTATTCTTAACGAATGCTGCAAACTGGCGAATCTCATCCAGTTCGTCTTCTGTATATTCAGTACCATCGAAGTGTGCGGCGATGGTGGTAGGTTCATCGTCATCTGCTAGAAAATCGATTGAACAGTCAAAATATGAAGACAGTTTTTTTAAGGTAGAAAGTTTTACATTATCTGTTCCTTTTGAATAAAACCCAGCAATTGTTGTGTAAGGAATACCTGCTTCTTTAGATAATATTGACTTATTAATTCCTTTCTGAGCCATCAAGGCATCTAATTTATCTGTAAATGACATTTGTTTTACCTCCTGTTAATTCCAATTATACATATAATAAAAACTTTGTAAAGTAAAAAATTACCCCACAAAGTAAAAAAAGTTATTTTATTGGTTGACAAATTACCCTACAGGGTATATCATACAATCAAAGTTACCCCGCAGGGTAATGAAAGAGAGGTGAATGATAATGTTTCCAAATTTGGAAGCAGAAATGGCAAGAGAAAAGATATCCATTAAAAAGCTGTCAGAGCTTACGGGAATCAATTATGAAACGCTCAAGTTAAAATTCAGAGGCGTAACAGAGTTTAAATTAGGAGAAATGTTATTAGTAAAGCGGAAAGTGTTCGATAATAAATCTCTGGATTATCTATTCGCAACAGAAGAGGAATGAAAGAGAGGGTGGGTAGAAGTGAATATTTACAGAATCATTTCAAATTTTGAAAAAAATAAAAGGAATGAAGCTAAGAAAGAACAAAAGAAATTTAAAAGAAACGTTCGTATAGATCCAGATTCACTTATTGCAAAAGAAATTATGTATCAGACGGCATTGATACATGAAATCTTGTATGAAGTTAGAACGCTTAAAGAAAAAATGAAAGAAGACAGTAATCTGACAGAACATCAGGAGGAAGCAAAACCCCTCTGATTAAAATCAAAGGGGTATGCTATAAAAATTTGATTATTTGTTTTCAAAAGCGAAAGGTGAATAATCGAAAGCCTCTTTTAACCTGTTAAATTCTATGTCTGACCATTGATGACTGTGATTGGTTCTGTAATTGGTAAGTGCTTCTTTCATGTACACTTCAAAAAGTTGAAAAATTTCTTTTGCTTCGATACTTTCTAATTCGTTGATTCGAGAGTAATAAAGTGATTCGGCAGCAGCAAATTTTGAAGCAGCAACATTTAAATAAAATAGTGCAGTAGAGTTATCTACAGAATCATCAAAAATAAAATCATGAGAATGTTTAGCATAGATCATGGCTCTCCTTAATAGAACTTTAAAATCTTCTATTAGGGATAATTGGTCTTCAATATTCATTGGAATACCTCCTTTCTTTGAAACTTGGCTCTGGCAGGAGCCTGTACATAGATTATAGGAGAACAAAACGAAAAAAGCAATTAAGACACTGGATTATTTATTTGCAACAGAGGAAGATCCAGCAGAGAAGGACACGGTGTAGAAGGGAGGGAGAAACTGGTGAAAGTAAAAATTGTAGAAGTGATTAGGACAGATAGTACAGAGGGGAGAGGAACACCAGAATGTCCAGTACACATTATGAGACGGTACTGGACTATGGATGGAGAATTGATTTCAGAAGAAGTTTACCGAGGTGATTGTGTAAAAACCAAACTTAAGAGTCCAATAGTTCCTGCGCATCCTCATAAGCCAGATCAGCATCAATAAACGTCAAAAAGGCATTGATGAATGTTTTCAGGTTACTAAGTGTATAGGAAGGATGCTTTTTAATGTAATGAGTTTCATCATTTCCGAGCCATGTAGAGGCTTTTGCAAGCGCAACAAGTCGTTCATCCTGAATGTAATTTTTTATGCAGTTCATTAACGGAGACTGGATTATTTTGTCTCTTTCGTTGGCTTGAGAGTTTTTATGAATAGCATAGTCTTTGATTAAAAATTCTAATGCTTTTCTATATCCCATGCCACAAATGGAAGTGAGACCGCTGCATTCCGCAATATAAGAATCTTTATAGATAGAAACAAAATCCGGAGAAAGTTCTTCAATTTTTGAAGAAAATTTGCAATCAACACTTTGGATTGGGGCACTGGAAGAAAATAAATATCCTTCTTCTGTTTCAGAATCAAAAACATGTTTTGAAATGAAACATTCTTTACAGTGACTGCAAAAGTTGAGCAAAAAGATTAAATTTTCATCTTCAAAATCATGCGCGATACATGATCCATAAAGAACATCCGGATGGACGGCTATTCCACAGCAGGGACAGAAAGAGGCGAGTTCAATATTTTCAGGTGATGTGGAATGATCATTTAAAGTATTAATTTCAATTTTTTCTTTCATAGTGATCCTTTCTAAAAATGAGTGAATTGCTACAAGGAAATTATAAAAGACATTTGATGAAAAAACAATGAAAAAAAGTAATTAAAGCAGAAGGGAGGGAGAGTGATGGCAGATGCAAAACTTGAACAATTACAAAATCAAGAACCTATTGTTTTTCAGATAAACAAAATAATTCAGGACGAATACGAAAAGCTGAAAGCAATATCAAAAAAGTTATGCGGAGTTAAAGCAGGAACTGTAAAAAAAGAAGCAATGAAATAGCGTATAGACATGCAGAAATTGGACGATGCGTGAAGAAAAAATTTGCGGATTGTTTGGAAAAAGATCTGGAGGAACTTAGATGTCCCTCTAAAGATACTTAAATATTTTCGATTTTTACAATGGCAGATACAAAAAAGACAATTGAAAAGGAGGCAAGAATAATGCAAAAAGAAAATTATTGCACTTGCTATGGTTGCAAGTATGGCAATTGGAATGACAGGTTGCGCTTCATTTAAGAGAACAATGACAGATATCAAGAGTAACATTGCAGGTGGTCTCAATAGGACAATTACTGTATATACAGCAAATGGCGATGTGATTGCAACATATGAAGGGAAAATTGATATTGATACCAATGATGGTGGATATGTCAAATTTGATTATGATGGCAAGAGATATATTTACTACAACTGTTTCGTAGAAAGCATTGCGGATATTAATTAGGTGTGCGTATGGAGTAGATTAAGTAGCGGCAATAGCCGCTCCTGCGCTGGTAGTTCAGATGGTTAGAGCAACCGCCTCATAAGCGGTAAGTCGTGGGTTCGAGTCCCACCCGACGCATTTACATTAAAGGAAAGGAGAGACGGACATGGCAGAAGAAAGAAAAAAACGTATGGAAGAAGAACTGGCGAAACTTGGCATTTATACGGTAGATGATCTGAACGAAGCAATTAAAAAAGAGAAACCGTTAGATCTGTCGCTGATGCTTGGAAAACTGGATACTGTTCAGAATGCAGGATAAATGATCCCGTGCTGGTTCACTGTCCTGTAGTGGGGCATCAACCTAACTCACGATCCAATACAACACTTTGACATTAAAGACGGAATAATTCTCTTTTTTATTACAAACTTGTGGTGCTCCACTACAGGACAGTGAAAGAAAGATACGGACATTTATGGGATGTAAAAAAGAAACAGACAAAATGAGGAAAGAGGTGAAATACAAGTGAAATCAATAATTGCAAAAGTGATGATTGCCTGTGGCGGTCTGATCGCAGTCTTTGGAGGAATGGGATTAAATTCAGAAGGCGATGCAGGATTTATACTGGCATTCAAAATTACGGCTGCTGGTCTGACAATCGCCGGTGCAGGGGTAATTTTGAACAAATTAAAAGAGCGTGAAACCTTCGACAATCACACGCTCTCACACTAATGACATAGGTATAAAACCTATGTCTGGAGTATATCAGACGAGGAGTGAAAAGTAAATGGAAAAAGCAAAATTAAAATATATTGAAGAACAGTGTAACCAGATGCTTACCGGGTTATACAGACTGAGACACATTGATAAAAGTGAAGGTAGATTGCAGCTTTGTAGCATCATTATGGTTAAAAGCGGGATTGAGATTATTGCGGCAGCATTAAAACGACCTGTGAAAATTGTGAGCAAAGATCATGTGTATTTTAAAGAAGTAACCTGCAATGGAATACGTTTCAGTCAAATGGGATTTTATCCAAAAATACATAAATAACTGAATATTTTCCACCGTCCTGTAGTCGGACGCTTAACAGCAACTGCAGACTACTACAGAAGATAAACAGATACGTTTTGAAATTCCTCATAAAAATAAACCTTAAAATATAACAAGCGTCCGATTACAGGGCGGTGGAAGTATGTGGTCCGGTCAGGAATATCCTGCCCGGACATTAAAAAACCTTTTTTTCGGGACAAGCCGGGTAAAACCGGCATTCGTACCAGTATAAGTATATTAAAGTTAGGGAAATAGACATGTATAACCAGGAAAGATGGGTTTTTTTAAATTCAATAGAAACTGAATGTAAGTATGCCGGGAAGTATGGGGCAAAGGGTGAAAAGAGAGCCAAACGGAAAAAGCCAACACCGGAACAGGTGGCAAAACAGAACCAGATCAATAAGGAGAACCGGATCAGGAGACTCATCAAAGCGAATTTCTACCCATCTGATCTATGGGTAACGTTGAAATATCCAAAGGGAACCAGAAAACCATATGAAGAAGTCAGAAAAGACATGAACAGCTTCCTTGGAAAACTCCGGTATCGATACAGAAAGATTGGGAATGAGCTGAAATACATCTATCGGATAGAAATCGGGAAACGTGGAGGTATCCATGTACATATTCTGGTGAATCGAACATCTTGTTCGAAAGGGACTGACGTACTAATCGCCGAGTGCTGGACGGAGGGATTTACACATTTCACACCGATCAGAGAAGCGGGCGGGTATAAAGATCTGGCAGAGTACATTGCAAAACCGGTTCCGGAAGAACAGAAAGAACATGAAGCTGCAGAACAGGTGAAGGCATATCATCCGTCCAGAAACCTGATCAGACCAAAACCGGAGAGAAAGACATTTTTCCGGTGGACGATGAGAAAGCTCCTGGAGGACGGACCGAAACCAACACCGGGGTTTTATATCGTGAAAGAATCTATCGTTTCCGGAAAAATAAATTCACAGGAATGTCATACCTGCGTTATACAGAGCAGAGGATTAAAGAGGTGAAGCGAGAATGAATCTAAAAAATGCAAAGAGGTCAGAAGATACGGAGCAGATTGCGGTCGTCTACTGGGCGATTTATAACGCTGCACAATATCCGGAACTGAAATGGCTGCATCATGTTCCAAACGGTGGCAGGAGAACAAGCAGGAAGCGGTGAAACTCAAGCAGATGGGAGTAAAAGCCGGTGTGTCTGATCTGTGCCTTCCGTATCCAAAAGGGAAGTATTGCGGTCTGTATATCGAGATGAAATACGGACAGGGACGGCATCAGGAATCACAGAAGGAATTTTTGAAGGATATGGCAGAAGCAGGACACTATGTTGCTACCTGCTATACAGCGGAGGATGCAATTCAGGTACTTACGGAATACTGTAGTCTGCCAAAGGCTACAGAACTGAAATTATCACCAATTGCAGAACCGGTGAAACTGATGCCATATCAGAAAATGAAAGAAGCGAATAACAGCATCTGGAAAGAGGGAACAGTCACACAACCTAAATGGAGGTAGTTATGGAATACAAAAACATGGAAGATCCTGAACAGAGACGTAAGGAGATGCATCGTTTCTATGATCTGTTCCTGCCAGCACAGAAAAAGTATGGACTGACAGCATCATGCAGGACATCATTATTCCACGATAGTTCTATCCGGATCTGGCAGGGCGAAGGAAAAGACAAGCAGTTGATTATAAAGGTGGAAAATACCAGTGAAGCAAGGTGCTACGCTTTGGCAGCAGAAGACCTGCGACATTGGATGAGCAAAAAGAAAGAACAGAATATTAAGATGCTAAAGGTATGTTGATATAAAAATGAAAAAGGAGCAGATCATCATGAAGATTATTGCGGTAATGAACCAGAAAGGCGGAGTTGGAAAGACAATGACATCGGCAGCGATCGCTTATATTCTGGGAGAAGAAATGAAAAATAGAGTATTGATTGCTGATGCAGATCAACAAGGGAACGTGTCTATGTTGTATGGGGTGTATGATCCGGAGGGGTTAGGAATGCCGGAACTTCTGGAAGCACATCAGGCAGCAGGAGGGGCATACTCTACGAAAGAACTAATCCAACAGACAACATATTCCAACATTCAGATCATTCCAGCAAATGGGTATCTGATGCGTACTAATGCGGAACTGCTTCTGGTAGAACGGGAAGACCAGATTTTGCGATTTTCAGCGGCTATGAATGAGGTACGGACAGAATACGATTACTGTATCGTGGATTGCGGATTACTACTTGATATGACAGTGATGAACGTACTGGCGGCAGCAGATCTGGTAATTGTTCCGGCTAAGATCGGCGGGTTTGAAATCGGTGCGATCAATAACATGGTCGAGCAGCTGGAAACCTTCCGAGACTTCAATGAGGATATCCGGATGAAGGTACTGTTGACGATGAAACAGAAAAATAAAACTACGCTGCAGGTAGAAAGCTGGATGAGAGACAAGGAAAGTTATGAATGTTTTGAGACAGCAGTGCGCCGGTCTGTTGTGGCAGAAAAATCAACGATGGAGAGAGCACCATTGCCAGCGTTCTCACGAAATTGCGCAGCTACAAAAGACTACCGGGCAGTGTGCCAGGAATTGATAAAAGAATTGTAAGAAAGACGAGGAAACAGAAATGGCATGGAATGCAATGGATGCGTTGAACAGGAACACACAGGCAGCAGTCACTGACGAAAGACCAAAAGCCAGATTTCGGATTCGGGATATCAGTATCAAAAAGATGTATAGCAATGATGCAAATTTCTATAGTATGCAGGACATTGAACCGCTGGCACAGAAGATCTATGCAGTAGGTCTGCTGGAAAATCTTACAGTGGTACATGATCCATGCGATAGAGGAGAGTACCGGATCATTGCCGGGGAACGAAGATGGAGAGCATTGAACCTGCTTGTGGAGCGTGGATATAAGGAATTTGAGATTGCTTCGTGCCAGGTAAAGACACCAGCGGAAGAACATGAGGAAATGGTGCAGCTCATTGTGGCGAATGCATACAGAAATAAGACAGTTAAGGATATTCTGGAGGAAGAACAAAACTGAAAGAGACGCTCAGTACATGAAAAAGAATAAAAATCCCTACTGCAGGGATATCAACTTGATAGTGGCAGGCTTCGGGACGTTATTTCCGACATACTGAACCTGCCAGCGACCAAGATTGCACAGATCGAAAGTATTAATAAGCGGTTACTTCCAGAGTTCACGGAAGAACTGAAAAAACGGTGATCTCACATTTTCCGCTGCATATGAATTGAGCGGATTGCAGGAGGAAAGCCAGAAGGTGCTGTTGAACCAGTACAAAGAGAATGGGTTGACGTTCAAAGAAGTGAAAGAAGTTAAACGGCAGCAGGAAGAAAAGGCAGCAGCGGAACAGATTACAGGGCAGATGACAATCAATGAGGTATGTGATCCAGTAGATGATACAATTCTGAAATCTGAGAAAACGATAGAACCTTCACAAGAAACAGAAAACGAAGAACAGGAAAAAACACCGGATGTCCCGGTACATATGAACAATATGGAGAAAACGAAGCCAGAAAAGCCTGTAGAAATTGAAAAACAGGAGAATGGTGTCGCGGATCAGCAGCAGAGAACCGGAAAAATTGATGAAAATAGGATAGAAAGTGTGGAAATCAGAGTGGGAACAGAAAAAAACGAAGCAAAAGAATATGCACAAAAATTCAGGGAACTGGCAGACATCATGGATGAAATTGGCAGATTAGATGAAAGTGAAAACATTGAATCAGAAGATGCGATAGAAGAATATGAAAACCTGTTTAACAAATTTAGAGAAAAAGTGAACGAGATCAGAAAAGTGTGGCAGTTATAGAAAGGGACAAAATGAAACTGAGCAGAGAAGAAATAGCAAGGAGACAGGGCATGGAATATGCCCTGAAAATTGCAAAGGAAAAAGGTATTGAGGGACTTGAACAGGAAATAAAACGGAGAGGTCGCACAGTGGCACCGTGTCTGGTTCCTCAGAAAGAAATGGATGAGTTCACGCTGAAAGTTAAACAGAACGCTACCGGAGTAGTGACGGCACTGTCAGAAATGGTGCTGAGGGACAAGTTCGGATTTGGAACAACACGGATGAACCGTTTCAAGGATTATATCAATGAACTGGCAGACAGTATAGAAAAGGATTATCTGACCGTAGATGATGTGATCAGCACGATCAGGGATGAAACGGGAATAGATCTGGAATTTTCAAGGAATGATTCGGACGTAATTGTAAAAGGTGGAAAAAATGTACAAGGACATGGTATGGCTGGCAGAAATGGCAAAAGGGTTCCGCGAGGCGGCAAACGTTATTGATGAGATCATAGAGATAAAAATGACGATTAATGCCAACGGAAATGCCACAAAGAAAGATGTCCGCCGGTTGAGCGAACTGATGAAAAAATACGAAGAAATATTGACGCGGGAAAAGGAGTGGTAAGAATGAATAAGGTTGTATTAATGGGACGTACTACCAGAGATGTGGAAGTACGGTATTCTGGTGAGACTGCTGTGGCAAGAATGACGCTGGCAGTAGATAGACGAATCAAAAAAGAACCAGAGGGACAGCAGGCAGATTTTGTGTCTTGCGTAGCTTTTGGAAAGACAGCTGAATTTTTGAGTAAATATGGCATTAAGGGAACGAAGTTCGCCATATCTGGAAGAATCCAGACAGGAAGCTACACGAACCGCGATGGTGTGAAAGTATATACTACCGATGTTGTAATCGAAGAAGTGGAATTTGCAGAAAGTAAAGGGGCAGCAGAAAACCATAAGGCAGCAGAACCAAAACCTGTCAGCACGGATGAGAATGGATTTATGAATATACCGGACGGGATAGATGAAGAACTGCCTTTTTCATAAAAGCACAGAGAGGAGGGGATATAGTGTCATTGAAACAGGTTATTGATGAGATTGTAAAGAGAATCAGAAAAACAGAGCCGGAGAGACAATCAGAAGATCTGGAAAACGCGAAAGAACAGAGCGGGAAAACTGAACCGGATAGAAGCAGCACATCACCTGCGGTTGCGCAGGTGGAAAAACCAGATAGACAGGTTGTACCTACTGTAGCACAGCTCCAGAATAACAACTGGCGCAAGATGCATGGCATACCGATGAAAAGAGATTGCGCAAAAAACAAGACCAGAAAAATGACGATAGAAAAAATGTGTCAGATTCTGACACGAAGATATCCAACGTTTGCAGAAGAATTAGCACCGTTATACATGGAAATATGGATAGCACTAGAGAATGGCAAACAGGTGATAACGGTTGAAAAAGATAAAACAGGTCAATATGTTCGAATAGATACCTGTAATACATTTGATGCTGGTCTGGAAACAATGGTGTTTAGATGTGATCAGAACGGAGAAGTAAAAAACTGGGAAGAACTGGATGATATGCATTATGGAAATGTAACCGAGGCAACAGAGGGACATATAAGGATGTGGGAGAAGTGGACGTATAAAGGAGAAACAGGTGTCAAGGTTGTGCTTGGATAAATCTTGGATGAATTAAGACAAGGTGGAAAGGAAAGTAGGGAATGAAAAATAATGATTTTATGAACAAACGTTTGACAAAGGATGCCGGGGAAGCGTTCTCACCGGCAAGATACAGCTTAAAAAGCAGAAATGATGCCATTATAAGCCCATACAAAACATACGAACTGTTTTTTGAAATTACCTTCATGGTAATTCAGAAACTGGGAGCATATGAAGATATTGGAACACCGGATGAGTGTATGGAAGCAATGCGGACAGCCAGAGCATGCAACGCGCAGTATCTGGACGACATAAAGAACCCTTTGGAACCGTTAAAAGTCACCAGTGCATTAAAAAGCGAGCTGTTAAAATTGCAAATTAGACAAGCAAAAAAACGAAAAGCATTAGTCCGTTGGATTATACGATTATTGCAGCATTGATTAAAGTGTTGAAAAACAGATGGCATGATATCAATGCGGAACTCCCGGAACCAGGCGAATACGTTCTGGTATCGTTTGAAAATGAGGGGCTTACATTACCAGATATTGGTAGATATGAGACAGAAGATGATGAATCCGGAGCATTTTATCCGGAAGACCATGATTACAGCTATGCATCGTTTGGAGTATTTGTCAACGCATGGATGCCACTGCCAGAAATATACAGGAGAGAGGAATAGATGATGATTATCAAATCTGTAAAATTAGAGAACTGGGCGAAGACTCAGAAACGTGTAACGATTGGAAGAATCCGAAAAGAGTTTAACGTCAGCGAAGAAGTGGCGCAGGATTATTACGATTATCTGAAGAATACAGGCATCATTGGTAGAATGGGGATGGTGAAAAGTGAAAAAGACTGATGAACAGTTACGGCAGGAAGTGGCAGAGATTCGGCGGTTTGTGGATGGGGATTCCAGAGATGTGGCAATGAAGCCAGTCTTAAAAACAGGAAAGTCCATTATACATTGCAACAAAGGCGACCAACCACATGAGTGGAAGTTTGAAAATGGCAGGACTGGTGTTGTCCTGTGTGCGGATGGTTTGTAGGGCAAAGATACAATGCAACGCAGGATAAGCATCACGATCAGAGAAAATGTAATTATTGCAATGAGTGCGGGCAGAAATTGGATTGGAGTGAAATGGAATGAGGTTAATTGACACAGATAAGCTATTGGCTCATTTGAACGACTGTGCACTGTCAGCATCACCAGGTGGTGGAAGTCTTAAAGACCAGATGATTGCAAAGGTGGAATATGATACTATCCAGAACTGTATGAAAGCAGTGGAAGATCAGCCGACAGCTTATGACGTGGAAAATATGATAAGCGAAGTGGAGGTAAAGATGAAGGCTATGTGGTACTTTTTAGACTGCCATTCAGCACAATGCGATAATGAGAGTGGTGGAGATTGCAGTTATTGTAAAAAAGATTTCTACGATGAGATTGATAAAATCGTTGAACAGTTAAAGAATGAGTTGAGCAATCATTGACAATTCTTGATTACCTTGCATCCATGGGTGGCAATCCTGAATGGAGCCTGTCATATCTTAGATGGCAGCAGCTAAGAGGTGAGATACAGATAAGTGGCAGCAGGGCAGAACTGCAAGAGAGGAATAAGGAAGGTGATGCCGTTGGAGAAGATGATTCTGGTTGAGTATGCGGATATGAAAGAAGAAATAAAAGATTTAAGAAAACGGATCCAGAAATTGGAATCCGAAATAGGAAGATTAGAAAACAGCATCGTAACCGATTCTGTAAGTTGTGGAAAGAAAGGTAAGAAGTCACTTGGCACTGTAAAAATAAGTGGAGTTCCAAACGGATTGATATCCAGAAAGAGAACCACACTGGCAGCAAGACGTGCATTACTGGTGGAGCGTGAAGCAAAACTTCTGGAGTTAATGAATGAAGCTGAGGAGTACATCAACAGCATTGAAAAGAGTGAACTTCGGATGATGTTTGAATTCTACTACATAGATGATCTGACTTGGTGTCAGGTGGCACAGCGGATGAATCATGCGTTTCCGAAGCGCCGGATCAAGTATACAGAGGATAATTGTCGGATGCGTCACAACCGGTTTCTGGATGAAAACGAAAAAGATTTGAAAAAAATATAAAATGTTCGGTCATGTTCGCCAAAAATATGTTTTAATGTAAACTGAGCAAAGAAAGAAAAAAACATTACTTTTCCTAAACCACAAAAAGGCAGTCTAATACAGACTGTCTCAGACTGTAGACAAAGCCCTGCTTTTGCAGGGTTTTGCTATTTTGTTGGAACCGCTTTTCTGATATAATAAAAATCAGAAGGGCGGTGTTTTTTATGATGACAAAAAATGCAGATAAAAAAAGA
>ENA-OPYX01001245-OPYX01001245.1-human-gut-metagenome-genome-assembly--contig:-NODE-1245-length-13879-cov-4.103403_pt1 | contig 13879 bp, 20 predicted proteins | sample MGYA00242639_ERZ504486 | MGnify/ENA primary metagenome ERZ504486 (study PRJEB26092, sample SAMD00036296) | human gut metagenome | host: Homo sapiens | study: EMG produced TPA metagenomics assembly of... | reverse complement strand
CTTTCTTTCTTTCATTCTTGGGTCTCTTGTTAAGAATCCAGCTTTCTTTAATGTTGAACGGAATTCTCCATCAACCTGTAATAAAGCTCTGGAAATACCATGACGGATTGCTCCAGCCTGTCCTGTAAATCCACCACCATGAACGTTTACTAATACATCATATTTGTCAATTGTATCTGTTGCAACTAATGGCTGACGTACAACTACTTTTAATGTTTCTAATCCAAGATATTCATCAATATCTCTTTTGTTGATTGTGATTTTTCCTGTTCCAGGTACTAAATATACTCTGGCAACACTGTGTTTTCTTCTACCAGTTCCGTAATATTTTGCTGTAGCCACTGCTTCTTCCTCCTTCAAAAATTAATACTTGATCTCTAATGCTTTTGGCTGCTGAGCTGCATGGTTGTGCTCTGCACCTGCATATACGTGAAGTTTCTTAATCATCTGTCTTCCTAAAGGTCCTTTTGGAAGCATTCCTTTAACTGCAAGATAGATTACGTCTTCAGGTTTTTTAGCTAATTTTTCTTTTAATGTCTGTTCTTTCATTCCACCAACATAGTCTGAATGATGATAGTAGATCTTCTGGTCTAATTTCTTACCAGTTACTTTGATCTTCTCAGCGTTGATAACGATCACGTTATCTCCTGTATCGATATGTGGTGTATAAGTTGGTTTGTTTTTACCTCTTAAGATTGTTGCGATCTCAGATGCTAAACGTCCTAATGTATGTCCTGTAGCATCAACTACATACCATTCTCTTTCAATTGTTGATGGGCTGGCCATAAAACTTTTCATGGTGTTCCTCCTTAAAATTTCTATCAATCATATGTGTCTATATTAAATACTCCCACCGGGGCATTGGGGTAGTATTCTCTCGCATGTCACAGTTTCTTATTATATAATACGCAGCCGGGTGTGTCAAGATTTTTTCTTGTTGTTTTTGATAAATTTTTGATGTTATCCACAAGATGGTCTTGATTTCAAAATTTTATCCACAATATATGGGTATATTATGTCCGTATATGTTAAAACATTGTTGATAAATCTCAATGTCAAATAAGATATGCTACAATCGGCAACGTTACGATCGATAACAGTGTTGTCAGTACGATTCCTCTGCTGCAAATGGAACTGTCTAATCCATAATCGATTGCCATCATCACTGCCATGCTTCCATTTGGCATTCCAAACATTAATACCATGATCCCCGAGAGAACAGGATCTAAATGAAACAGCCGGATCGCAAATGCTGCGATCATTGGGATCACCAGCATCTTTAAAAATGTAAACTGATACATCTTGATGTCTTTGAAAACTTCGATCAGCGGCATCTTCGCTAAAGATACCCCGGTAATGATCATGGAGAGTGGGATTGCTGCATTTCCTAAGTATTGTACAAAACTTACCGCAGGTGCTGGTGCGTCGATCTGAAATGCAAAAATCAATAACGCAGCCAGACATGCGACCATTCCTGGATTGATCATCTTTTTCCAGTGGAATATGATCTTAGCTTTTTGTCCTGTCTGCATGGCACGTTCTTTCTCAAAAAGATAAATTCCATAGGTGTAAAAGAGAATATTATATACCAGTGTATACAGTGCTACATAAAAAATAGCTTCTCTACCATATAATTCTTCAATGATCGGAATCCCCATAAATCCAAGATTCGAAAAGATCAGCATCACTGCATAGATATTTCTTTCATCTTTTTTTACACCTAGAATACGAACAAATGCCGGACTGATCAGAATCAATACCACAAATAAGATCACTGCAAGGATCAGGTCCATGATCACAAGATTCCAGTTTCCATTTCCAACGGAACCGATCACGCCAGATATGATCAATGCAGGATTAAATATATTTACGATCAGTCCTGATATCTGTGAACTTGTATCATCACTGATCCATTTTTTCTTATAACTTAGGTATCCGATCAGCATAAAACCAAACAATACTAACAATTTCTGAAATATGATAAAGCTATTCTGCATTCTCGCGGTCCTCCGGATATTCGATCTGAATTAATGTCAAGCCTTTTGCTGGAAGTTTTGGTCCTGGTGTAACTCTTTCTTTGGATGCTAAGATTTCTTTGACCCATTGTGGTTCTTGTTTTCCTCTTCCGACCTCTAAAAGCGTTCCTGCCATTAAACGTACCATATTATAGAGAAAACCACTTCCTGTGACTCTCATTGTGATATATCTGCCATTTTGTGTCACATCACATTCGTAAATCTCTCTGACATAGGATGTAACCTGTGCTTTACTGCTGCACATACTGATAAAACAGTGTTCCCCTAAGAAATAAGAAGCTGCTTCTTTCATTTTCTCCACATCAAGTGGTACATATACAAAATGATGATGTCTGCTTGTCACGGGATTGTCGTATCTTGCATTGTAAAAGGTGTATTCATATGTCTTTCTTGTATCCTGAAACCTTGGATGGTAGTCTAATGGCACTTCTTTGGAGTCCTGAATAATGATATCTTCTGGTAGTCTTGCATTTAATGCTTTTGCCATCTTCTCTCCCGGAATACGGCTTTCTGTGTCGAATACAGCTACATTTCCTAATGCGTGGACTCCTGAATCAGTTCTGCTGGCTCCGATCACTTTGATATCTTCTCCTGTCAGTTCATGATATATGCTTATTTAAGACACCTTCGACTGTAAATCTCGATTTGGCTGTACCTGCCATCCACAATAACCAGTTCCATCATAGGCTACGATTAATTTTACTCGTTTCATCGTATCTTACCTCCACGACTGAAAAGGATAAATAGATCATCACTGTCTAAAAATACAACAGGATGATATACGCTATTTATCTCTTTCTCGTATTTAATGGTTTTAATTTAGTTCTTCCAACACCGCCATGGTAACAACGAGATTCCATTGCCATTGCAAGGTCATTCGCTCTTCGGATTGCTGCTACAAACAGTGGTACTATAATTGGAACCATGCTTTTTACTCGTTTTAAGAGACCTCCGGATTCAAAGTCGATTCCTCTGGCTGTCTGGGCTTTCATGATCTTTTCTAATTCTTCTGTTAAGATTGGAATAAATCTCAGTGCGATTGACATCATCATAGCAATCTCATGTACTGGTACTCCGACTTTATTTAAAAATCCCAGTGATTTGTCTAGTCCGTCTGTCAGTTCATTTGGTGTTGTTGTAAATGTCAGTAAAGACGTTCCTAATACCAGCATGATCAGACGGCTTCCCAGATAAATAGTTGTCCTGATCCCTTCTGCAGAAATTGATATGATCCAGAACTGGATCACTGGTTTTCCTGGAATAAATAACATATTGATCATTACAGAGAATAATAAGATCACTGCAATTGCTTTTAATCCTCTTAAAATATATTTTACAGGTACCTTTGAAATCTTAATCGTTATGATCAAAAATAATAGTGACATCACATAAGTTGCAGGTGCTTTATGCATAAATAATGTAATGACGTAGATCAAGACTGCAAATAATTTCACTCTCGGATCGAGTCTGTGGATCAGAGAGTCTTCTTTATAATATTGTCCAATTGTTATATCCTTGAGCATTTTATTTTCCTCTCAGTCCTTTTAGTCCTTCTAAAATTGCTTCTTTTGTTTCTTCTAATGTCAATAAATCCCTCTGGATTGGGAACCCTCTGTCTGCGAGTTCTTCACATACTTGACGATAAAACGGTACAGCAAGTCCTGCTTCTTCTAGTTCTTTCTTGTGAGAGAATACTTCTTTTTTATCTCCTTCATACATGACCTGTCCGCCATTCATAACGATCACACGTTGTGCATAGTCTGCAACATCTTCCATACTGTGTGATACCAGAATGATCGTGATCTTCTTTTCTTCATGGAGTTTCTTTAACAGATTTAAGATCTGATCTTTTCCGACCGGATCAAGTCCTGCTGTTGGTTCATCCAAAATAAAATATTCTGGCTCCATTGCAAGAATCCCTGCGATCGCTACTCTTCGCTTCTGTCCGCCAGATAATTCAAATGGCGATTTTTGATATAATTTCTCTGGTAATCCAACATCTTTTAAACATTTGACAGCAATCTCTGTTGCTTCTTCTTTTGTCTTTCCAAAGTTCATTGGTCCAAAACATACATCATCTAAAATCGTTGTCTCAAATAGCTGATGTTCTGGATACTGAAAACATATACCGACTTTTCCACGTAATTCTCGTAATGGGTATCCTTCTGAATATATATCTTCATCATCGAAATATATTGTTCCAGACGTTGGTTTGATCAATCCATTTAGATGCTGGATCAATGTTGATTTTCCAGAACCTGTGTGTCCGATCACTGCAATGAATTCTTCTTTTTTTATTTCTAAGTTTACATCTTTTAATGCGTAATTCTTCTTGCTAGAATTATCTTCATATGCGTAACTTACATGTTCTAAACGAATTGACATAATTCCTCCACCAGCTCTTCCTTTGTTGTTATCGTATCTGACAAGTTAACACCTTCTTTTTTTAGTTCCCATGCAAGTTCTGTTGCGTACGGAACTTCCAGACCTAATGTTTTCATCTCATCAACCCTTGAAAAAATCTCTTTTGGTTTTCCATCCATGACAATCTTTCCTTGATCCATCACGATGATACGATCTGCTAAGATTACTTCTTCCATATGATGTGTTACCATAAGGATCGTAATATTCTTTTCTTTATTCAATGCTTTCACAAGAGATAAAACATGTCTGCGGCCTTCTGGATCTAGCATGGCTGTTGGTTCATCTAATACGATACATTCTGGTTCCATTGCCATGATCCCTGCGATCGCTACTCTCTGTTTCTGTCCACCAGAAAGATGATTGGGACTTGCTTCTTTATATGCGATCATTCCCACACCTGTAAGAGCCGCTGTGATCCTTGTCCAGATATCTTTGGAAGCTATTCCGAGGTTTTCTGGACCGAAGGCTGTGTCTTCTTCTACCGTTGTTCCTACGATCTGGTTATCTGGATTCTGAAATACGATTCCTGCACTCTGTCTGACTTTTAAGAGGGTACTTTCATCTTTTGTATCCATTCCTTTGATATATACTGTGCCTTCTGTCGGCATCAAAAGTCCATTGATGTGCTTCGCAAGCGATGATTTCCCGGAACCATTCTTTCCAAGAATTGCTACGAATTCACCTTTCTCAACATTGATATCAATATGATCGATTGCTGCAATCTCTTGTTTATCTTCTTCTGTATCTCCATAGGTCACATATTTGTGAACTAAGTCTTTTATTTTCAATATGGACATAATATTCTCCTATCTGATCCGTAATAAGGATAGTATACTATTTCCCATAAAAAAAGAAAAGTCTTATCCCAGTTGTTCCGGAATAAGACCTCTTTGTTGTTGTCGATTTGGAATTTAAATAATATAGTCAGTATTGAACTGTTGATTAAACTAATTCAAGTACTACTTTTAATGCTGCATCACCTTTACGCTGAGCAATCTTAACGATTCTTGTGTAACCACCGTTACGTTCAGCATATTTTGGTGCATACTCGTCGAATAACTTAGCTGTTAAATCAACTTTCTTTGTATTAGCTTTCTTACCAGCTGCTTCTGTAGGAACTTCTGTTACAGGATATAATACCTTTAACATCTGTCTTCTTGCATGTAAGCGGGATGGTAAATCTTTTTTGATTTCTTTCTGAACTGTTTCATAAACAGTAACTTTCTTACCATCTACAACTTCTTTCACGCGTTTTCCGTTTTCGTCTTTCTTAGCAACTTTAGCGTCAACTGTAACTGTTTCAAAGTTGTCTTTTTCTTTTACAGCTAAAGCGATCAGTTTCTCAGCTACCTTGCGGATTTCTTTTGCTTTTGCTTCAGTTGTAATGATTTTTCCATGATGTAACAGATTTGTTACTTCTGCACGGATCAGTGCTTTTCTCTGGGAAGCTGTTCTTCCTAATTTTCTGTATTTTGCCATTATAATGACCTCCTGTGTTTTTTCGCCTTGCTTACTTATGCCTTCAGCCTAGGCGGGTCTGGTTTCTATTCTTCTCCTGAACTTAGGGATAATCCTAATTCACTTAACTTAGCTAAAACTTCTTCTAATGATTTACGTCCTAAGTTACGAACTTTCATCATATCTTCTGAAGTCTTATTTGTTAATTCTTCTACTGTATTGATGCCAGCTCTCTTTAAGCAGTTGTATGAACGAACAGATAATTCTAATTCATCAATGCTCATTTCAAGAACTTTTTCTTTCTCGTCATCTTCTTTTTCTACCATAACTTCTGCTGTCTTGGCATTCTCAGAAAGATCTACAAATAAGTTTAAGTGCTCGCATAATACTTTCGCTGCTAAACTTACAGACTCATCTGGTGTTAGTGTTCCGTTTGTGAATACATCTAATGTTAATTTGTCATAATCTGTGATCTGACCTACACGAGTATTCTCAACCTTTAAGTTTACACGCTCAACTGGTGTGTAAATCGCATCAACTGCGATCTCATCGATTGCTTTTCCTTCTTTGTCTGCTTTGTCTGCGCCTACATATCCGCGTCCGTTTGTGATTGTAAGCTCCATATCCAATTTGCTGCTGTCATCACTTAATGTTGCGATCACAAGCTCTGGATTTAAGATTTCGATATCACTGTCCGCTTTAATATCTCCGGCAGTTACTACACCCTTTCCTGAAAACTCAATATAAGCCTGCTTTGTTTCAGCGGATGAGCTGTTGTTTTTAATTGCCAGAGATTTGATATCATGATGATCTCAGGTACATCTTCTTTAACCCCTGGGATGGAACTGAACTCATGCAGAACACCTTTGATCTTTACTGAACTTACTGCTGCACCTGGCAGAGAAGAAAGCATGATACGTCTTAAGGAATTACCTAAAGTTGTACCATAACCTCTTTCCAAAGGTTCCACAACAAAGCGTCCAAAACGGTTATCTTCTGAAATCTCATTAATCTCAATATTTGGTTTTTCAAATTCAAACATACGTGCCCTCCTTTTGGCTTAGGTTTAACTTGAGGGTTATTATTTAGAATATAACTCGACGATTAATGTTTCGTTAACTGGTACGTCGATCTCATCTCTTGATGGAAGTTCTTTTACAGTTCCTGTAAAGTTATCATGATCTGCTTCTAACCATGAAGGAATCATTCTTCCTTCTGTTACTTCTAAGATCTCTTTGTATCTTGGAGATGTTCTATGTTTTTCTTTGATTTCGATAACGTCCCCAGCTTTAACCTGGTAAGAAGGAATGTTAACCTGTTTTCCATTAACTAATACATGTTTATGGTCAACGATCTGTCTGCATTCTTTTCTTGTTCTTCCGTATCCTAAACGGAATAATACGTTATCTAAACGAAGCTCTAATAATGTCATCAGGTTTGTACCAGTCTGACCTTTCATTCTTTCTGCTTTTGCATAGTAGTTACGGAAAGGTTTTTCTAATACACCATAAATGAATTTAGCTTTCTGTTTTTCGCAAAGCTGAAGTCCGTATTCACTTTTCTTTCTGTTTGCTCTATTTAAACTTCTGTTTGATTTTTTATCAATTCCTAAAAAGACAGGATCTAAACCTAAGGATCTACATCTCTTTAAGACTGGAGTTCTATCTACTGCCATCTTTAATTATCCTCCTAAATTAGACTCTTCTACGTTTTGGTGGGCGACATCCATTATGTGGAACAGGTGTTACATCACTGATGCTTGTAACTTCTAATCCTGCTGCTGATAAAGCACGGATTGCTGCTTCTCTTCCTGATCCTGGACCTTTAACCATTACATCTACTGATTTTAATCCATGCACTAATGCTGCTTTTGTTGCAGTTTCAGCTGCCATCTGAGCTGCATATGGTGTAGATTTTTTGGATCCTCTGAATCCTAATCCACCTGCACTTGCCCAAGAAAGAGCATTTCCCTGTGCATCTGTTAATGTAACGATTGTATTATTAAAAGATGACTGAATATGTGCCTGTCCGTGCTGTACATTCTTCTTTACACGTTTTTTTGCACTTTTCTTTGTAACTTTAGCCATAATTACGTATACCTTTCTTTCTTCATTTCAATTCCAAAAAGATTGCCTATACTGCAAATCTTATGCTATTCCTGACTGTCCATACAGCCGGGTGTGTCATAACACTACAAATTTAGTGTTTATTATTTCTTCTTGTTAGCTACTGTTTTCTTAGGACCTTTACGTGTTCTTGCGTTAGTCTTTGTTTTCTGTCCACGGCAAGGAAGTCCCTGTCTATGACGTTTTCCTCTGTAGCATCCAATTTCTTTTAATCTCTTAATGTTAAGAGCGATTTCTCTTCTTAAATCACCTTCTACAACCTGTGTATCGTTGATAACTGCACTGATTCTTTTAACTTCATCATCAGTTAAGTCGCGTACACGAGTATCAGGATCAACATTTGCCTCTGCCAAAATACGTTTTGCGCTTGAAAGACCGATTCCATAAATATAAGTAAGACCAATCTCTACACGCTTTTCTCTTGGTAAATCAACACCTGAAATACGAGCCATGTTTTTCTTTCCTCCAAAATAAATAATTACTTGTCTATTAAGGGCAATCCATATATCCGCAGTACGGTGAAATGATATATATGTCTCTTCCTCAAATTATCTTTCTATCTATAAATAATCAGTACGAGCGTACCTGTACTCATACTGCAGCCGCCTAAATTATGCGAGTGTATCTCTACACATCACAAAATACACCTCTAAACTGTTCTTGCAGTAAATAGGTGAATACACAACAAACCAAGGATTATTGCGATATTCTTATCGAACGTCGTAATTATCCCTGTCTCTGTTTGTGTTTTGGATTCTCACAGATTACTCTGACAGATCCTTTTCTCTTGATAACCTTGCATTTTTCGCAAATTGGTTTTACAGATGCTCTAACCTTCACTTGAATATCTCCTTTCAAAAAACGTTCGGGTATGATTATATCATCATATTCTGAATATTTCAAGACTTTTTCTAAATTTATTTATCTTTCCAAATAATTTATTTGTCTCTCCAAATAATTCTTCCTTTTGATAAATCATATGGTGATAATGCCAGTGTTACTTTGTCACCTGGTAAAATCTTGATGTAATTCATTCTAAGCTTTCCACTGATGTGAGCTAAAATTACGTGTCCACCTTCGATTTCTACCTTGAACATAGCGTTTGGTAACTTTTCTAACACTACTCCTTCAACTTCAATTGCTTCTGATTTTGCCATTTTATTCCTCCTATTCAGACAAAGTCAATATTTCACAACCATCTTCTGTGATGACGATCGTGTTTTCATAATGTGCAGCCAGACTTCCGTCTTCAGTAACAACTGTCCAGTCATCGTCCAGCCAGACAACATCATAACTACCTTCATTTACCATTGGTTCAATGGCAAGCGTCATTCCTGGTCTTAATTTCATTCCTTTTCTTCTCTGTTTGAAGTTCGGAATCTGTGGATCTTCATGAAGATGTGTTCCAATTCCATGTCCCACTAAATCTCTGACTACAGAATAACCATTACTTTCTACATATTTCTGAATTGCTTCAGATATGTCAAACAAATGATTTTCTGGAACTGCAAGTTTGATTCCTTCAAAGAAACTTTGCTTTGTTACTTCAATCAGTCTCTTTGCTTCTTCGGAAATATTTCCAACCGCATGTGTTCTTGCTGCATCGGAATGATATCCTTCATGGATCAGTCCTGCATCCAGACTTACAATGTCTCCATCCTGTAAAATCCGGTCTTTGCTTGGAATACCATGTACGACTTCGTCATTGACAGATACACAGATGGATGCCGGATATCCATTATAGTTTAAGAAGTTTGGTACACATCCAAGATCTCTGATCGCTTTCTCTCCAAACTGGTCGATCTCTAATGTAGAAATTCCTGGTTTTACAAAATCAGCTAACTTGTTGTGAACTTCTTCTAACATCTTACCGGCTTCTCGCATAAGTTCGATTTCTTTTTTTGATTTGATCGTAACTGCCATGGTCTGCCTCTTATCCTAAAATAGATTTAATTTCTTCAAAAACAACTTTGATATCCTGTGTTCCATCGATCTCGTGTAAGCTTCCTGCTTCTTTATAGTGTGCGATCAGTGGAGCTGTCTGTTCATGATAAACATCCAGACGTTTTTTTACAGTTTCTGCTTTGTCGTCATCGCGAAGAATTAATTCTCCACCACATACGTCGCAGCAGTTTTCTTTCTTTGGAGGATTATACTGAACATGGAAGATTGCTCCACAGTCTTTGCAGGATCTTCTTCCTGACATTCTGTTGATGATATTTTCATCTGGAACTTCAATATCAATTGCAAATTCAATCTTCTCACCGTCTTTTGCAAGTGCTTCATCTAATGCATTTGCTTGTGGAATCGTTCTTGGAAATCCATCTAAAATATACCCTTTTTCACAATCATCTTTGTGGATACGATCAACAACAAGATCGCATACAAGTTCGTCTGGAACTAACAGTCCTTTGTCCATGTATTCCTGTGCTTTCTTTCCAAGCTCTGTTCCTTCTTTAATATTTGCTCTGAAAATATCACCTGTTGAGATGTGTGGAATATCGTACGCCTGTGCAATCTGTTTTGCCTGAGTACCTTTTCCAGCACCTGGAGCTCCTAACATAATAATTTTCATGACAAATCCTCCTTTTGTCTCTCTTTTATTTTTAGTTACCATACAATTTGTTTCCATACCATCGTTTTTAATGCCATTGGACTTTTGTGCTTATATAAAAACATTCCATATAAGCACAAAAAGCTGTAGTTGTCACTACAGCTTTCTTATAGTTACTCACTCAAAAAAACCAGAATAGTTCTGTACTAACAACTGTGACTGGATCTGCTTGATCGTCTCAAGGATAACACCTACTACGATGATGATAGATGTTCCTCCAAATGAAACGCTTGCTCCAAATACTCCATTAAAGAAGAATGGAACAACTGCCACGATCGTTAGTCCTGCAGCACCTATAAATATAATATATTTTAATATTTTATTCAAATAATCTACTGTAGGTTTTCCCGGTCGGATTCCTGGGATAAATCCACCCTGTTTCTTCATATTGTTTGAAATCTCTAATGGATTAAATGTAATCGATGTATAGAAATAAGCAAACAGTACTACTAAAACAATATAGATCAATAAACCGATCGATCTTTTTGGATGGGATGCATCAAACCAGGTAGATGAGTTCAAACTTGTTAATGCTTTTCCAATGAATCCGTTATTCTCGTATTTTAAGACATTCTGCAGCATGATTGGGAACTGCATAATGGATGATGCAAAGATAATTGGGATTACACCTGCTGTGTTAACTTTCAGCGGAATCTTACTCTGCTGTCCACCAACAAGTTTTCTTCCCTGCATCTTCTTAGAATACTGTACTGGGATATGTCTTTCCGCATCTGATAAAACGATAACGAATACGACAACTGCCAGAACAACTCCTACGATCACACATCCTGCGATCAGAGCTGGCCCGATCTGTTTTCCCTTCATAAACTGATTATAAAGAGAAGTAAAATCTCCCGGCATTCCGGATACAATGTTTACGAGCAGGATAATAGAAATACCATTTCCAATTCCACTCTCTGTAATACGTTCTCCAAGCCACATAACCAGAACTGCACCTGCGGTTAAAGCAATGATCATTGTAACAATGGTAAACGTTGTATAATCGGTACCTAATGCACCTTGATTGGCAAATCCGATCGCAAGTCCTGCGCCTTCGATGATCGCAAGTACAACCGTTACATATCTTGTAATCTTTGCCATTCTTTTTCTTCCGTCTTCTCCATCTTTCTGCATCTCTTCAAGAGCTGGAATAACGATCGTCATCAGCTGCATGATGATGGAAGATGTGATATACGGAGTTACACTTAATGCAAATACTGACATCTGCATGAAGGAGCCTCCGGTAAAAGAGTTCAATAGGCTGAACGAATCGCCTAATGTACTCTTTAAATAGGCACTAATCTGTGCACTATCGATTTCCGGAATTGGTAGTTGTGATCCAAAACGTACAACAATAAGAATTAGTGTCGTAAATAATAGCTTCTTTCTTAATTGCTTGTTTTTAAAAGCGCTGACAACAGCGTTTGACATACTAGATCACCTCAGCTTTTCCTCCAAGTGCTTCGATCTTCTCTTTAGCACTAGCACTAAATGCATTTGCTTTTACATTTAATTTCTTTGTTAATTCACCGTTTCCTAAGATTTTAACTCCATCTCTAGGATTTTTAACGATTCCTGCTTCGATTAAAGCTTCTACAGATACTTCTGCTCCGTCTTCAAATCTTTCTAAAGCTGAAAGGTTGATACCAACGATTTCCTTAGAGTTTCTGCATTTGAAACCTCTCTTAGGAATACGTCTGTATAAAGGCATCTGTCCACCTTCGAATCCAGGTCTTACTCCACCACCTGAACGAGCTTTCTGTCCTTTATGTCCTTTACCTGCAGTTTTTCCATTTCCTGAACCATGTCCACGACCTCTTCTGAAAGCGTCGCTATGTTTAGATCCTTCTGCAGGGCGTAAGTTTGATAATTCCATTCCGTTACACCTCCTTGCCGAATATTATTAGATTTCTTCTACTTTAACTAAATGTTTCACCTGGTGAATCATTCCACGTGTTGCTGCGTTATCAGGCAGCTCAACTGTTTTGTGAAGTTTTTTAAGACCTAATGCTTCAACAGTTTTTTTGTGCTTTGGAATTGCACCAATTGTAGATTTTACTAATGTGATTTTTAATTTATCTGCCATTTCAAAATTCCTCCTATCCTAAGAGCTCTTCTACTGATTTTCCACGTAGTTTTGCTACCTGCTCTGGAGTTTTTAAGTTCTTTAATCCTTCGATTGTTGCTAATACAACGTTCTGTTTGTTGTTAGAACCTAAAGATTTTGAACGGATGTTTTTATATCCTGCAAGTTCCAGAACGATACGGGAAGGTCCACCAGCGATGATACCAGTACCTTCTGGAGATGTTTTTAATAATACAGATGCTCCACCGAAGTTTCCTGTAAAGTCGTGTGGTGTTGTTCCTTTTTCATCGATTGGTACTTCAACAAGGCTCTTCATAGCTGCTTCTTTTCCTTTGCGGATCGCTTCAGGAATTTCAGCTGCTTTTCCTAATCCAGCACCAACATGACCATTTTTATCCCCTACTACAACCAGTGCTGCAAATCTCATGTTACGTCCACCTTTTACTACTTTAGTAACACGTTTGATGGATACAACTCTTTCTTCCAGCTCTAACTGACTAGGGTCAATAAGTGTATGCTTCATTTGACTTCCTCCTATTAGAATTTCAGACCAGCTTCACGAGCTGCATCTGCTAATGCTTCAATTTTACCATGATAAATAAATCCGCCTCTGTCAAAGACAACTTCTGTGATACCTTTTGCTAAAGCTCTTTCAGCGATTACTTTACCTAAGTAGCTAGCTGCGGCAACATCATTTGTTTTTTCCAGTTCTGCCTTTACGTCTTTCTGAGTTGTTGAAGCAGATACTAATGTATTTCCAACAGTGTCGTCAATAATCTGAGCGTACATATGATCATTACTTCTAAATACACTTAAGCGAGGTCTTTCGCTTGTTCCATTGATTCGATTACGAAGCTTGTAGTGTTTTTCGCACGAATCTTGCTTCTTGATTCTTTTCAATCATCCTATATCACTCCTTTATTTAGCCCCAGTTTTCCAACTTTACGTCTGATAACTTCATCAGCATACTTAATACCTTTACCTTTGTAAGGTTCCGGTCTTCTCTTATCTCTGATCTCAGCCGCAAACTGACCAACTTTTTCTTTACTGAGTCCTTTAACGATGATCTTGTTCTGACCTTCAACTACTGTCTCAATGCCTTCAGGATCTTCCATCTCGACTGGATGAGAATAAC
>ENA-OPYX01001244-OPYX01001244.1-human-gut-metagenome-genome-assembly--contig:-NODE-1244-length-13886-cov-3.062868_pt1 | contig 13886 bp, 13 predicted proteins | sample MGYA00242639_ERZ504486 | MGnify/ENA primary metagenome ERZ504486 (study PRJEB26092, sample SAMD00036296) | human gut metagenome | host: Homo sapiens | study: EMG produced TPA metagenomics assembly of... | reverse complement strand
GAGCATGAAAAGAAGACATTTGCGAATATATAGAAAAGAAGAAAAAAGAAAACGCTCATCCTGATTCTGATATGCATCTTATTCATAGGGATTGCGGCAGCAGAGCAAATCGAATACATAGATATGGAACAGTTTATTTCCGATAAACAGGAAGAGATTCCTTATCAGAAAGTATCCAAAACGGCAGAAGAGAACACAGAAAAATACTATTACCGGCAATTGCCGGAAGAACAGAAGCAAGTTTATCGGGAAATCCTGGAAGGTGTCAGAAATCACACAGAGGAGATCTATGTACATGATACAGATGCGGATGAGACGAATCAGATATTCCAGAAGCTGATGAAAGATCAGCCGGATATCTTCTGGTGTGATGGAACAGCGACAGCTACAACGCATAAGGGAACGGAAAGCTATACGGTTCTGAAACCAAAATATTTTTATACAGCTAAGGAAAGCCAGACGATGCAGACAGAGATTACGCAGGCGGCAGCAAAGTGGCTGGCAGGTCTGGATGCTGATGCAGATGAGTATCAAAAAATTCTCTATGTGTATGAAAAAATCGTAGATGAAGTGGACTATGACGAGAGTGCACCGGATAACCAGAATATTTACAGCATATTTGTCAACAGGCAATCCGTATGTGCCGGATATTCAAAGGCAACGCAATACTTACTGGAACAGCTTGGTGTGTTCTGTACTTATGTGACAGGAAAGACGACAGAAGGCGGAAACCATGCATGGAATCTGGTGAAGTGCAACGGCGATTATTATTACGTTGACACAACCTGGGGAGATCCGGTGTTTCAGCAGGAAGAAGGCGAGGATATATCCCGGGATACAAATCAAGAAACAGACACTTCCGGGAATAAGACAAATATCAGTTATGATTACATGTGCTGTGATGATACACAGCTGTTCCAGACACATATCCTGAATAAAGACACGCAGATGCCGGAGTGCAGCAAGATGGATTGCAATTATTATGTGGTAAATGGAATGTATTACACGCAGTATGATGCGGAACAGGCATTGAGAGCTATGAACCAGACAATTTGGACGAAGAAAAGTGCGACCACTTTCAAGTTCTCTGACAATGCGGTTTATCAACAGGCGCATGATGACATTTTCCAGAAAGAACTTGCAAAAGCAGCGCAGAATCTGGCAGACTACTATGGGTTATCACAGGTGAAGTACCAGTACATCGATGATCCGAGATTACACAAGATTGTAATATTTTGGCAGTATTCATAAAAAAACAAAAATATCCGTTGAAAATCCTCGGATTATGTAGTATAATTTTTACAATTTGTGAAGACATAAATTGTCTGGTACCGATGGATCAAAACAGGGCAGTTTTGTGCTTGCACAAACTGCCTTTTGTTCTATATTTTTAAGAAAAAATTCCTTGTTACAACGAATTTTTTTTGCCCAAATATAGGAATATACCTGAGGGACGGCGGGATGGCTTCATAAAAAGAAAAAGAAACACAGAAGGGAAAAGGTGAATATATGAAAGCATTTCTTATATTAGAAGACGGGACTGTCTTTACCGGAACCAGTATCGGTTCGACAAAAGACATGATTAGTGAGATAGTGTTTAATACTTCAATGACAGGTTATCTGGAGGTATTAACCGACCCTTCTTATGCGGGACAGGCCGTAGTAATGACCTATCCATTGATTGGAAATTATGGAATCACACCGGATATGGAGTCAAGGAAGGCATGGCCGGATGGATATATCGTAAGAGAACTTTCCAGAATGCCAAGCAACTTCCGTTGTGAAGGAACAATTCAGGATTTCCTGAAAGAACAGGATATTCCGGGAATTGCAGGAATTGATACACGTGCCCTTACAAAGATTCTTCGTGAAAAGGGAACCATGAATGGAATGATCACCACCAATGAGAATTATAATTTAGACGAGATCCTTCCGAAGCTAAAAGCTTATACAGTTGGTGATGTGGTATCAAAAGTAACATGTGATGAAAAATATGTCTTAGAAGGCAATGGACCAAAGGTAGCTCTTATGGACTTTGGTGCGAAAAAGAACATTGCCAAGTCTTTAAATGAACGCGGCTGTGAAGTAACAGTCTATCCGGCAGGTACAAAGGCAGAAGAAATCATTGCTTCTGAACCGGACGGTATTATGTTGTCTAATGGACCTGGAGATCCGGAGACATGCGTATCTATTATCGAAGAGATCAAGAAATTATACAATACTGATATTCCTATTTTTGCAATTTGTCTTGGACATCAGCTTATGGCACTTGCAAATGGCGCAAAGACTTATAAGTTGAAATATGGACACCGCGGCGGTAACCATCCGGTGAAGGATCTGACTAACAACAGGGTTTACATTTCTTCACAGAATCATGGTTATGCAGTTGACGGTACGTCAATTGACCCGAAAGTAGCAAAAGAAGCGTTTATCAATGTTAATGACGGAACCAACGAAGGACTTGCATATGAAGGAAAGAACATTTTTACAGTTCAGTTCCATCCGGAAGCTTGTCCGGGACCACTGGATTCCGGATACCTGTTTGACAGATTTATGGATATGATGAAAGGAGCAAAATAATGCCTAGAATTAAAGATATTAAGAAAGTATTAGTAATTGGCTCTGGTCCTATTATCATTGGACAGGCAGCGGAGTTTGACTACGCAGGTACACAGGCCTGCCGTTCGTTAAAAGAAGAAGGTCTGGAAGTAGTTCTGCTGAACTCTAATCCGGCTACAATCATGACAGATAAAGATATCGCAGACCGCGTATACATTGAACCTCTGACAGTTGAAGTAGTAGAACAGCTGATCTTAAAAGAAAAACCAGACAGTGTTCTTCCGACACTTGGCGGACAGGCAGCGCTGAACCTGGCTATGGAACTTGAAGAGAATGGATTCCTCAAGAGAAATAATGTACGTCTGATCGGTACTACTTCCGAGACGATCAAAAAAGCGGAAGACCGTTTGGAATTCAAGATGACGATGGAGAAGATCGGTGAGCCTTGTGCAGCTTCTAAAGTCGTAAAGGATGTGCAGACAGGTATTGAATTTGCAGAAAGCATCGGATATCCGGTTGTACTTCGTCCGGCTTATACACTTGGCGGAAGCGGCGGAGGAATCGCTGACAACAGAACAGAACTCGTAGAGATCCTGGAAAACGGACTTCGTCTTTCACGTGTTGGGGAAGTTCTGGTAGAACGTTGCATCGCAGGATGGAAAGAGATCGAGTACGAAGTAATGCGTGACAGCAATGGTAACTGCATTACCGTATGTAATATGGAAAACCTGGACCCTGTAGGTGTGCATACCGGAGACAGTATCGTAGTAGCACCTTCTCAGACACTGAGCGATAAAGAGTACCAGATGCTCCGTACATCTGCTCTTAATATTATCAGTGAGTTAAATATCACTGGTGGATGTAACGTACAGTATGCGCTGAATCCAGATTCATTTGAGTACTGTGTAATCGAGGTTAACCCTCGTGTAAGCCGTTCTTCTGCACTTGCATCTAAGGCAACAGGATATCCGATTGCCAAGGTTGCAGCAAAGATCGCTCTTGGATATACACTGGACGAGATCAAGAACGCAGTAACAAAGAAGACATACGCAAGTTTCGAGCCTATGCTTGACTACTGTGTTGTAAAGATCCCGAGACTTCCATTTGATAAGTTCATCAGTGCAAAACGTACACTGACAACACAGATGAAAGCGACCGGAGAAGTTATGAGTATCTGTGATAACTTCGAGGGAGCACTTATGAAAGCCATCCGTTCTCTGGAACAGCATGTAGACAGCCTTATGTCTTATGACTTCTCTCATTTAAAAGGAGAAGAACTGTTAGAAGAACTGAAAGTTGTAGATGACCGCCGTATCTGGAAAATCGCAGAAGCAATTCGTCAGGGTATCAGCTACGAAGACATTCACAGAATTACAAAGATTGACAACTGGTTCATTGACAAGATCGCAATTCTCGTAGAGATGGAACAGAAATTAAAGACAGAAGAATTAACAGCAGAGACATTAAAAGAAGCAAAACGCTTAGAGTTCCCGGATAATGTGATTGCAGAACTGACAGGAAAGACAGAGCGTGAGATCCATGACCTTCGTCATGACAATGGCATCACAGCTTCTTATAAGATGGTTGATACCTGTGCGGCTGAGTTCGCAGCAGAGACACCATATTACTACTCTGTATTCGGAAGTGAGAATGAAGTAGTTGAAACTTCCGGCAAGAAGAAAGTACTGGTACTTGGTTCCGGACCGATCCGTATCGGACAGGGTATCGAGTTCGACTTCTGTTCTGTACATTGTACATGGGCATTTGCCAAAGAAGGATACGAGACGATTATTGTAAATAAAACCCTGAGACAGTAAGTACAGACTTCGATATCGCTGACAAGCTGTATTTCGAGCCTCTGACACCGGAAGATGTAGAAAGTATTGTAGATCTGGAAAAACCGGACGGAGCAGTGGTACAGTTCGGTGGACAGACAGCGATCAAGCTGACAGAATCCCTGATGAAGATGGGAGTTCCGATTCTTGGAACATCTGCAGAAAATGTAGACGCAGCCGAAGACCGTGAACTGTTTGATGAGATTCTTGAGCAGTGCGAGATTCCAAGACCGACAGGTGGAACTGTATTTACAGCAGAAGAAGCAAAGAAAGTTGCAAACAGACTGGGATATCCTGTACTGGTAAGACCTTCTTACGTACTTGGCGGACAGGGAATGCAGATTGCGATCAACGATCACGATATTGATGAGTTTATCGGAATCATCAACCGTATCGCACAGGATCACCCAATCCTGGTTGATAAGTATTTACAGGGTAAAGAGATCGAGGTTGATGCCGTATGCGACGGTGAAGATATCCTGATTCCTGGTATCATGGAACATATCGAGCGTGCCGGAATCCATTCAGGAGACAGTATTTCTGTATATCCATCTATCAATTTAACAGATAGAATTAAGAGAATCATTGCAGAATATACAAGAAAACTTGCAAAATCATTACATGTTATCGGACTGATCAACATTCAGTTTATCGTAGCAGATGATGAAGTATATGTTATCGAAGTAAACCCAAGATCCAGCCGTACAGTGCCTTACATCAGTAAAGTTACAGGTATTCCGATCGTAGCGTTAGCAGCGAAAGTGATCACTGGAGCTAAGATCAGAGATCTTGGATATGAACCAGGACTTCAGAAAGAATCTGAATACTATGCAGTGAAGAAACCAGTATTCTCTTTTGAAAAATTAAGAGGAGCAGAGATCAGCCTTGGACCTGAAATGAAATCTACAGGTGAGTGCTTAGGTATTTCTAAGAACTTCCATGAAGCATTATATAAAGCGTTCTTAGGAGCTGGAGTCAATCTTCCAAAATATAAGAAGATGATCTTAACAGTGAAAGACTCCGATAAGATTGATGCGATTGATATTGGACGCAGATTTGAAGCATTAGGATATGAGATTTTCTCAACAAAGAGCACTTGCAGAGTCTTAAATGAAGCTGGAGTTCATGCAAAACAGATTAATAAATTAGAAGAAGAATCTCCAAACTTGCTAGATCTCATTTTAGATGATAAAATTGATTTAGTCATTGATACACCATCTCAGGGTGTAGGTCGAAGCAGAGATGGATTCCTGATCCGCCGTTACGCAATCGAAACAGGAGTAACATGCCTTACAAGTCTTGATACGGCAGATGCTCTACTGACTAGTTTGGAAACAGGAAACAGAGATCAGCTCAGCGTAGTTGATATCGCACAGATTTAATTAAGAAGGAGTGATGTTATGGGTCGATACACAAAACAGGATGTGATAGACCTCGTCAGAGAAAATGATGTCGAATTTATCAGACTACAATTTTCTGACTTGTTCGGAACAATGAAGAACGTCGCGATCACCGCAAGACAGCTTGAGAAAGCGTTGGATAATAAGTGTACATTTGATGGATCTAGTGTAGATGGATTTGTCCGTATTGAAGAATCAGATATGTATTTATATCCAGATCTTGACAGCTTTGCAATCTTCCCGTGGAATGCGGGAGGAAACCGCGTGGCAAGATTGATCTGTGATGTATACGGACAAGATGGACTTCCATTTGCTGGAGATCCAAGAAATGTATTAAAACGGGTGATGGTTGAGTGCCAGAAAATGGGTTATAAATTTAACGTCGGTCCGGAATGTGAATTTTTCTTATTCCACACAGATGAAGAAGGCCGCCCAACGACGGTTTCTCATGAGAAAGCCGGATATTTTGATGTAGCTCCGTTAGATTTAGGAGAAAGTGCCAGAAGAGATATGATCTTGAATCTTGAAGATATGGGATTTGAGATCGAGGCATCTCATCATGAAGTTGCACCAGCACAGCATGAGATCGACTTTAAGTATGACAATGCCTTAAGAACGGCCGATAACATCCTCACATTTTAAATTCATCGTAAAATATATTGCTAAAAGACATGGACTTTATGCAAGTTTTATGCCAAAACCGATCACTGGAGTGGACGGTTCAGGAATGCATCTTAACATGTCTTTATGGAAGAATGGAAAGAATATTTTTGCTGATTCTAAGAATAATCTTGGAATCAGTGAGGAGGCTTTTCACTTCATGGCTGGAGTTATGGAACATGCAAATGAGATGTGCCTGATTACAAATCCACTGGTAAACTCTTATAAGAGAATCGTGCCAGGATATGAGGCACCTGTGGATGTTTCGTGGTCACCATCGAACAGAAGTCCACTTATCAGAGTACCAGCAGCCCGTGGAAGCGGAACAAGGCTTGAATTTAGAAGCCCTGATTCTGCTGCGAATCCTTACCTTGCACTGGCAGTCAGCCTTGCAGCAGGATTAGATGGGATCAAGCGCAAATTAACACCAGGAAAAGGTTCCATGAAGAATCAGTATGAGATGGCTGAGGGAGAAAAACAAGAAGCAGGGATTAATACACTGCCAAGAGACATGAAAAGAAGCTCTTGAGATTTTCAAACAAAGCACTTATATGAAAGAACTTTTAGGAGATCATATTTTTAACAAGTATGTTGAAGCTAAGAGTGCTGAATGGGAGTCTTATCAGAAGTTCGTATCACAATGGGAAGTCGATCGTTATTTATACAAGATCTAATGATTGATATATACATGATACGGGAGGTGAGAAGCTTGGTAAACGTCATCGTTTTATTCCCGAAACAAGAAGTCGCCAGAAGCATTAGGAATCTTCTGGTAAGAAGTGGTTTTGAAGTGACCGCTGTATGTGCAACGGGTGCACAGGTAGTCCAGCGTATGGAAGGTGTTGAAGAAGGACTAGTCGTCTGCGGATACAAATGTTCCGATATGATCTACAGTGAATTAAGAGAATATCTTTCTGAAGAGGTCAAGATGTTGCTGATCGCTTCTCGCCAATATTTAGATGACTGCGTGTATCCGAATGTCATAGGACTTTCGATGCCGTTAAAAGGGTATGAATTAGTCGAGAAAACGAGAGAGATCGTTACCGAAATTTCTGAGAAGCAAAGACGAAGAAAACAACGTCCAAAACAACGTACGAGAGAAGAAGTCCGTCTTCTGGAAGAAGTCAAAGAATTACTGATGCAGAATAATCAGATTACAGAGAGTGAAGCCCACGTATATATACAACAAAGAAGCATGAACAGTGGAGTGGGTCTTATCGAAATGGCAAAGATGATTAAAGAATCATTAACATATCAAAACTAGGAGGAATTTATGTTTAAAATTAACGACAATTACTTGAAACTGCCTGGAAGTTATTTATTTTCTACAATTGCGAAAAAAGTAAATGCATATTCCGAGGCAAACCCTGACAAAAATATTATTCGTTTAGGAATTGGAGACGTAACACAGCCTCTGGCACCAGCGATCATTGACTCTTTACACAAAGCAGTAGATGAAATGGGACATGCAGAAACATTTCACGGATACGCACCAGACCTTGGATATGAATTTTTAAGAAATGCAATCGCAAAGAATGATTATCAGGATCGTGGAGCAGATATCAAAGCAGATGAAATCTTTGTAAGTGATGGAGCAAAATGTGATTCTGGAAATATTCAGGAAATCTTTGCACAGGATAACAAGATTGCCGTATGTGACCCTGTATACCCAGTATATGTAGATACAAACGTTATGGCAGGAAGAGCCGGAACATATGATAAAGCAACAGAAACATGGAGCGATGTTATCTACATGCCATGTACAGCAGAGAATAACTTCGCACCAGATTTCCCAAGCGAAGTGCCAGATATCATTTACCTTTGCTTCCCTAACAATCCAACTGGATCAACAATCACAAAAGACCAGTTACAGGGATGGGTAGACTATGCAAACAAAAACGGATGCGTGATCATTTATGATGCAGCATACGAAGCATATATCTCAGAAGATAACGTTGCACATACAATTTATGAATGTGAAGGTGCAAGAACATGTGCGATCGAATTAAAGAGTTTCTCTAAGAACGCAGGATTTACAGGAGTTCGTTTAGGATATACTGTTATCCCTAAAGATTTAAAATGTGGAGATACACAGTTACATGCGTTATGGGCAAGACGTCACGGAACAAAATATAACGGAGCTCCATACATCGTACAGAGAGCTGGAGAAGCAGTTTACTCTGAAGCCGGAAAAGCTCAGTTAAAAGAACAGGTTGGATACTACATGAACAATGCAAAAGTAATCTTTAACGGATTACAGGATGCAGGATACACAGTATCTGGTGGTGTCAATGCACCATACATCTGGTTAAAGACACCAGACAACATGACATCTTGGGAATTCTTCGATCATCTGTTAGAAGATGCCAACGTCGTTGGAACACCAGGATCAGGATTCGGACCAAGCGGAGAAGGATACTTCGACTTACAGCGTTCGGTAACTATGAGAATACAGTCGAAGCTATTGAACGAATCAAGAGAATGTAATTTTTTGAATATAAATAAGAAAAAGGATGGAATGTCAGGATTGATGTTCCATTCTTTTTTGTATGTTAAAATAATAAATTATGCGGAATTTCTACCTTATGGAGTTGCTTGCTATAAGAAGGATTGTAAAATAAAAAAGCATAACTATGTAAAAAATGATAGAAATAAAGGACAGTGTTACAAAAATATATAGGAAACCTGCCCTTTATTTATAATTGTTAGTTTTTTCTTGTATTCAATCCATTTTTTTATATACAATAGAAGAAATAAAAAAACAAGATTTTCAAAAGAAGGAGATTTAAGACCAATGAAGAAGTTAGCTCTTGCTCAGGAATTAAAGGAAAATGCTTACCCAGGACGAGGAATCGTCATCGGAAGATCCAAAGATGGGAAGAAAGCGGTCACTGCATACTTTATCATGGGACGCAGTGAGAATAGCCGTAATCGTGTCTTTGTAGAAGAAGGGGAAGGAATCCGCACACAGGCATTTGATTCTGCTAAACTAGAAGATCCAAGCCTGATCATTTATGCACCAGTTCGTGTTCTTGGAGACGAGACGATCGTTACGAACGGGGATCAGACAGACACAGTATATGAAGGAAGAGAAAAGGGACTTACCTTTGAAGAATCTTTAAGAAGTCGTGAGTTTGAACCAGACGGACCAAACTATACACCAAGAATTTCTGGTCTGATGAAGATTAAAGATGGGACATTTCACTATGCAATGTCTATTTTAAAGAGTAACAATGGAAATCCAGAAAGTTGCAATCGATTTACATATACATATGAAAATCCAATCGCAGGAGAAGGACGTTTTATCCACACATATATGCATGATGGGAATCCACTTCCAAGTTTTGAAGGAGAACCTAAATTAGTAGCGATCGAAGAAGATATCGATGACTTCACAAATACACTTTGGAACAGCTTAAACGATGACAACAAAGTATCTCTGTTTGTACGTTATATTGATATTGCAACAGGAGAATATGAGACAAGAATTGTAAATAAGAACAAATAATCAGTCGATCAGCAGATCAAAGGAGAAGAAAAATGAAGGAATTAGAATTAAAGTACGGATGTAATCCAAACCAGAAACCATCAAGAATCTACATGGCAGACGGAAGTGAACTTCCAATTGAAGTATTAAACGGAAGACCAGGGTACATCAACTTTTTGGATGCATTTAATGGATGGCAGCTGGTAAGAGAATTAAAGAAAGCAACAGGACTTCCTGCTGCAACTTCTTTCAAACACGTATCACCTGCGGGAGCATCTGTAGGACGTCCAATGTCTGATACCTTAAAGAAGATCTACTGGGTAGACGATATGGGAGATTTATCTCCATTAGCATGTGCATATGCCAGAGCAAGAGGTGCAGACCGTATGTCTTCATTCGGTGACTTTATTTCTTTATCTGATGTATGTGATGCAGATACAGCACGTTTGATCAAGAGAGAAGTATCTGACGGAGTGATCGCACCAGGATACACAGATGAAGCACTGGAAATCTTAAAAGCAAAGAAAAACGGAAATTATAACATCATTAAGATCGATGAGAACTATACACCAGCACCATTAGAGCATAAACAGGTATTTGGTGTTACATTTGAACAGGGAAGACAGGAACTTCCGATCGATGATGAATTATTATCAAATATCGTGACTGAGAACAAAGAGATTCCAGAAGAAGCATTGATCGATATGAAGATTTCTTTGATCGTATTAAAATACACACAGTCTAACTCTGTATGTTTCGTAAAAGACGGACAGGCCATCGGTGTAGGTGCCGGACAGCAGTCCCGTGTACACTGTACCCGTCTGGCAGGACAGAAAGCAGACAACTGGTGGCTGCGCCAGAGTCCACAGGTACTGAATCTGCCGTTTAAAGAGGGTATTACCCGTGCAGAACGTGATAATGCGATTGATGTTTATATGGGTGAGGAATACATGGATGTGATCGGTGATGGAAACTGGGAGAGATCGTTCACTGAAAAACCTGCAGTATTCACAAGAGAAGAGAAGCGTGCATGGCTGGATCAGCTGACAGGTGTTACGCTGGGATCTGATGCATTTTTCCCGTTTGCAGATAATATTGAACGTGCACATAAAAGTGGTGTTGCTTATATTGCTCAGCCTGGAGGATCTGTCCGCGATGATCTCGTGATTGAGTGCTGTGATAAGTACAATATGGTAATGGCATTCACCGGTATCCGTCTGTTCCATCATTAAAAACAGGAGTAACTGTGAGAGTGTTGAACAGTTACGCTAAGTAAGTAATAAAACGAAAAACCGATGATTTCTGATTTGTATTTTCTGAAAAAAACAAAATCAGAAATCGTCGGTTCTTTTTTGTATATATTCTATTTCTTCTTTCATAAAACTAAATACTGCTATTTCATCAATCTTTTCTTTTAAGCTGTTTTGAAGGCGTCGTCTGCCTGATGGTATCATCAGTGACTGAATATAATTCAAAATACCGCCTTTTGTTGTCGGGCTGTCTACTACACACTGAATCAGTTTTTTCTGTTCGTTGTATGCATGCTGATCTATGAGTGGTGCATAGGCTCTCCCGGTGCGTGTCATGGACTTACCGATGGAATCTACTTTCAGATATCCATTTTTTTGTCAGTGTGATAATACCGGGTGCAACAGTATTTCTTTTCAATGTTACATCTTTTTTCAGAATCTCAGATATCAGACAGGGGTGACCGATTTGCCATACAGCCTGCATAATCTGTTCTTCCTTGCGGGTTAGTGTCTGCATAAAAGCTCCTTTCACATAAATAAACAAGTATCAGTAATAATACTATTTTTATTATAAGCTATCTATAGAAAAAATCAACGAGTATGTATGGAAAACATTAAAATGAAACTATTTTCACGTTGCTGCTCTGTGAATTGTCTGAAAATCTTTGATGGGAGCAGAAAAGAACTGATACTACCAACATTCTATACAAAAAACAATAATTTATACGTGATTTGGAAAGGATAATAAAATTATTTTTTGGATATAATAGACAAAAAACGAGGAAAAATATTGTACAAAATATTGGTGTTTTTGTAAACGTGTTGCAAAACCAGACAAAACTAACTAGAATTCATAACGGTTTATAGGATAAATAAGGAAAGGAATTATGGAAAATGAAAAGACGTGGAAAAGCAGCACTTTGTCTTGGAATGACCGGCGTGATGGCAGTTGGAACAATGCTTTCCGGATGTGGAAAAGAACAAACAAACGGAAAAGTTAAAATTGAAGTTGTTCAGTACAAACCGGAAGCCGTAGATGTATTTGAAGAGCTGGAAAAGAAATTCAATGAGACGCACGACAATATTGAACTGGTTATCGATTCTCCGAACGATGCCATGACTATTTTAAAAACAAGATTTATTCGTGAGGATTATCCGGATATCATCGGAATCGGCAGTGATGTAACTACTCTAATTTCCTTGATTCTGATATGTTAATGGATATTTCGGATTTTGACGGGCTCGATGATATTAAAGAAGCGTATCTTAAGACAGATAAAGAAATGGAATATGTGCCGATGGACGGAGTTTATGCAATGCCGTACATGGCCAATGCGTCCGGTGTCCTTTACAACAAGGATATGTTTGAAGAACATGGCTGGACGATTCCAACCACATGGGATGAATTTACTGCTTTGTGTGAAAGAATCGAAGCTGAAGGAATTCAGCCGCTGTATTTTGGATTCAAAGATTCCTGGACCTGTCTGGCTCCGTGGAATGCGATCGCTGCAGATCTGGCTCCGTCTGATGTGTGTTCGGAGGTAAATAAAGGGAATACCACATTTACCGATAATTACAGAGAAGTGGCAGAGAAAGAAAAAGCGCTTCTGGCATATGCCCAGGACAATTCGGCAGCATACGGATACAACGATGCGTGTACAGCATTTGCCAAAGGTGAGTCTGCGATGTTTGTGATCGGAAGTTATGCCGTTCCTCAGATCAAATCAGTGAATCCGGATATGAACATTGATTCCTTTGTATTTCCGGCAAGCAACAATGCAGAAGAAAATGTGTTAAACTCCGGTAACGACTTACAGTTTTCCATTATGAAAAACTGCGAACACAAAGAAGAAGCATATGAAGTACTGCGTTTCTTTATGGAAGATGAAAATGTACAGTCATACATTGATGATCAGAGTGCCGTGCCATGTAAAAAAGGCGATTTCGAACTGCCGTCTATGCTGGATGGTATGAAAGAATACATCAACGAAGGAAAACTGGCGGACTATCAGGATCATCATTATCCCAGTGAAATGTCCGTAGATGCGATGATTCAGACCTATCTGTTGGATGACAGCGAAAATGCTACCGACAAATTCCTGAAGAAATTTGATACTGAGTGGGTTCGTTACAACCGTGATCTGATTCGGAAAGTACAGGATTACGAAAAAGAAAACGGAAGTAACAACTAGGAAAGGGGATAAGAACGATGAATAAGAAAGGGAAAACCAACGACAGAGAGCGCACGTTTCTCCTGATTACCATTCCGGTACTGGTGCTGTTTTTCTGCTTTAACACATTACCGCTGATCAAAGGTTTTATCTATAGTTTTACAAACTTCAAAGGATATGGAACCTATGATTTTGTCGGACTTCGAAACTACAAAGATCTGTTTACCGACGCCCGCGTGGGAAGATCTTACCTGTTTACTTTTAAATATGCAATCGTTTGTACGATCATTGTAAATGTCATCAGTCTGCTTCTGGCACTGGGACTGAATGCGAAAATTAAAGGAAAAACGGTGCTGAGAGGAATCTATTTCATCCCGAATATTCTTGGTGGACTGGTTATCGGTTATATTTTTAGTTTCTTCTTTACTTATATTCTTCCGGCAGCTGGTCAGGCAGCAGGAATCGAATGGCTGAGTTCCAGTATTCTGGCAAAAGAAAGTACTGCATGGTTTGGTATCGTTATT
>ENA-OPYX01001243-OPYX01001243.1-human-gut-metagenome-genome-assembly--contig:-NODE-1243-length-13888-cov-4.378970_pt1 | contig 13888 bp, 16 predicted proteins | sample MGYA00242639_ERZ504486 | MGnify/ENA primary metagenome ERZ504486 (study PRJEB26092, sample SAMD00036296) | human gut metagenome | host: Homo sapiens | study: EMG produced TPA metagenomics assembly of... | reverse complement strand
AATTCTTCTGGTGGAATCAATTAGTAATAGCAGTATAGATGCACTGTATATATCTTAAAATATTAATAATTGAATTACTATAGCAGATTCAGAATCAGATGCATGAGCAATATTACCTGTTAAACCTAATATAATAATTGCGCCAATACTCAATATCGTCACCGCATTTTGCAGAAGATAAACTCATTTTGAAATAATTATTTTTTCTACACTTTGTTATTTATTTTTTGTGACTTTTATATCCCACTTCAAAAAAAAGGATAGAAAGAAAAAGAATAATATTGGCATAAAGATATTCAGACTCTGAATAATTTAAATTCATGCCTGAGTAATTCCAGAATACTGTCTTTGAAGTATATTGTTGCATTGGTGCCATAAAATGAAATATAAATGCAAAAGTATATCCTATCTTCCTGATACTAACTGGATATGGATCCCAAATTATTAATCCAAATAATATACTTCCATTAATTATAAAGCTGACAATTACCAGTCTATCAGAATTGCTATAATCCAATCCAATTAAAAAGAATAAAACTACCATAAAAATCCCAATATACACAAAAGTATCTACTACTGTACTTTTTTTCACCATTAATTTCTTATTCATTTAATACACTCTCTATATAATTATTTTCACAACAATATTTCAACTTTTACTTAGTCAACTGGGCACTTTAATAATTCTTTTTGTCGTTTTAAATATTTACGTTTCGCTGCATTCATATCTCTGCAATATTTTTTCATAGGCCTCTGACATTTTTTCAATAGTATAGACTTCAGCCGTCTCAAAACATCTCTTTCTCATTTCTTCTATAAAAATCTTTTTCAGATAATATAAATGTTAGCTTTTCAGATAATTTTTTTACATCATTAACTGGAATAATATAACCATTTTTTCCATTTTCAATCATTTCAAGACCCGCCATACACTTATCTGTTGTAATCACTGGCAAACCATACGCAAGTGCCTCATTTATAACAAGCCCCCATATATCCTCTCTTGTTGGCAAAACAAAAACATCTGCCACATGATAGTATTCTTTTAAAGTATCTTTATTTTTAAAATCAATAAAATGCACATTATTTAAGTTCATTTTTTTCTTTAAAAGTATATATTCCTCTGTCGCTTTTCCACCAATAATATATATCCCATTTTTTTTTGATAAATTTAATGATGCCTCCATTAGAGTGTTCCATCCTTTTCTTGGGATAAACTGACCTACGCCTAATATTATTTTTTCTTCTGCTATTTTTAATTTCTTTTTTAGGATTTGCTTTTCTGAATTATTAAGTGTCTTCATTATAAGATCACTATTTTTTAATGATGTGAATGGATATCTATATATTTTTTTCTCATTTGCGCCATAATAAATCAAATATTTATCGGTCATCTTACTTGGTGAAAAATATCCCTTTGCTCCTCGTATAAAATATTGTTTTATATATCTTTTTATTTTCTTTTCATCTTTTATAAATCCACCATCAGAACTTATATAATATGATATTTTATGAGTTTTCATATATTGAATAGCCAACATCCCCGTTAATGTATAATATGCCCCAACAACAATTTCATCATACTTTCCTTTTTTTATTATCGAACAAATTTCAGGACAAAAGGCAGCCTCATTTCCATATTCTTTGCCATCCATAAACACGGCATTGAAATTAAGAAAACTTGAAGAAAGCCAAGAATCTTCTCTGTCGGAAGCTGTGCGTCTTTCAAAAACAACTGTTAAATTCATATTTCTTCCAAGTTCATTAAAAAAATCAATTTTATAAGGAACTGGCAAATTTGTCATATATAATATTTTTTTCATTTCACTATTTTCCTATATAATTCAATATAACAATCAACCATTTGTTTGTAATCATACTGTTTATTCGCTATTTTTATTTTTTTCGATATACAATCAACAATTTTACTTTTTACACTCTCTATATCACCTGCTTTACATATAACTCCTGTTTTTTCAGTAACTGCCTCTGGACTTCCGCCCGTATTATAAGTAATTACTGGTGTTCCACATGCAATTGCTTCTAAATTTGTAGTCGGAAAATTATCTTCATACGTTGGATTAAAAAAGACATTTGCTCTTGTATATATTCCAACCAATTCCTGTATATTTTGCGTCCGTTTAATTCCAATAATTGTATCTGGTAATTCTTCAATTTGTTTTTCAGTTAATCCAACCAGAACTATCCTATATTTAGTTTTATCCAACATCTCCTCAAGTTTAATAAAATCTTTTAGTCCTTTTCGATTGGTCCATTCACTGGCCACTCCAAGGATTACATATTTTCCCTGCAAATTATATTTTTCTTCAAAGTCTGTTGTCTCAGGATGAAAAGTACTCAGATCAATGCCGTTATAAATAACTTCAACAGAATATTCTTTTAAGAAAGACTGTCTTACTATATTTTTTAACCATTTACATGGGGTAACTAGTGTTATATTTAAATTTGTAAATAAACTTCTTTTTTTCTCCCAATTCCAGTGGGAATTATCCTTTATCAATGATGAAGGATACGATTTCTTCTGTTCACAATCATGGCATCCTATTTTCCATTTTTTGCATCCAACCATATCAAAGTATGCACAGTGACCAGTAAATGCCCAACAATCATGGAGTGTCCATACTACTTTTATATTGTTCTCTCTGATATAATTAAACAACAGTTCAATATTTAAATAGTATCCATGAATATTATGTAAATGAAGAATATCTGGTTCTATTTGCTGCAGTTTATCTATCAACTTTCTTGTCGCTTTCTTAGAAGCAAACCCTGTTTTGTCTGTAATTCTCGTATAAACACCATGCAATTTCACACCAAACTCATCCTGAATTACTATCTCATGCTCATTTTGTGCGGCACGTCCTCTTCCCCAAACCACATAAGAATCATATTGCTCCTCCAAAAGCCGATTATGAATATTCATCATAATGCTTCCTGTAGCTTTATAGGGAAAAGTATTTATCTGCACAACTTTTATCTTATCATACTTCACAACTTCACTATCTCCTCTACATATCTTTTCACACTGCCCTCTTGAATCAGGCTCTTCTTCAAATTCTCTCGGCTTCTGCTTTCCCTTTCCTTCAGCTCGCTAGTTCCAACATTTTCAGTAAAGCAACAGATATTTTTCTCAACTTTGTCATACTCTCCCAACTCATAGCAAAGACCACCTATTCATTTTTCCCTTTAACATATTCTTTTCTTTATATAATTAGAAATCTTGTTAACACTCCATGCTCCGACTATGCTTACTACCAAGAAAATACACATTCCTAAAGTGCCTTTTTGCAGTAATCCTAGTAATCTAAAATGAACCAAATATAATTCATAAGAAATTCCGCCCACAAGGGTAGTAAAGCCATTATCGAAAAGTCTTCTAACCCAATAAACTCCTGCAATAAATGCCATTGCAAATGATATTTTCATTACAAGTTGAATACCTTGCCATAAGATTTCACCTTCATTCATGCGAATGGCTGGAATCTGTTTAGTTGCCAACAATAATGTTCCGCCAATCATCAATGTCAGTAATATCATTGGATTCATCAACCACTTTTTGACTTTCGCATAGTTATCAGATATCCAGACGCCCACCAGAAACGATATAGCTTGCTCTGCTCTCAGTCCATTTGCCGTGCACGAACAACCTAAAAATATCACAGTGCTTACGACACACAACACCAAATATCTCTTTGTGTACAACTTTGGAATCGCAATAATTAAATAAAACACTAGGTACTGAAAGAACATAAAATCCAAATACCAGTAATATGGAATTTCAATTCTTGTTCTGGTTAGGAACTGCATAGTTATCACAGCAATAGAGACAATTGCATATGGTATTAGAACTCGAATTATTTTAGATTTCCAGTACCCCCCCCCAGCCTTCTTTTTCTTATAGGATTCATTCAAACCATATCCCGAAAGAATCAAAAAAATCGCTACGCCAATTCCACCAAGAGGTGTGAGATATCTGATTCCGAATCCGCCAGAGACATGCTGAAGAATGATAATAATAGCAGCAACAGCTCTACAAATATTTGTATGTTGAACAGACATAAATTTAAAATCTACCGTTTGCTTATTCTCAAAAAGAAAGCCAACTAGCCATAGTGCGCACAAAATCACTAAGAATATTCCTAGGTTCTTCATTTTTCCCCTCTTTCACAACTTCAGAATTTCTTCTGCGTACTTTCTCACCGACACATTTCTGGTCAGATTCTTCTCCAGATTCTTACGGCCTCTGGTTCCCATTGCTTTAACTTTTCCAGATCCAGCATTCTCAATGAACCAGCGGATGTTCTCTTCGACCTTGTCATATTCACCCGGCTCACAGCAAAGACCGCCATATGTATCTTCAATCAGACAGCGAACCTCAGAGCCTAACTCCAGAACCCCTAAAATTGGCTTCGAAGCGGCCATTATTCCGTATGCCTTCGATGGGCAGCTCACACCTTTAATGCCTTTCGCATTCACACACCAGTGAACGTCACCAGCATTCAAGCTATAAATCAGGTCAGCCTTATCTTGGTATGGAATGAAAGTCACATTGTCCATGTGATGCTGCTTTACATAGAGCATCAGCTTTTCCAGCACAGAACCAGCACCAACAAAGGCAAATACAACCTCTCGGTCATCGGCAGTCTTAGTACCCGGTTTGATTTTCTCCACAACTTCAATCAAATTCTCAAGATCGTAGTACAGACCGATATTACCGGAATACATGATGACGAACTTGCCATCCAAACCGTATTTTTCTTGAAGGCAAGAACCTTTTCATTATTCTCATCCAACGGATAAATTTCATTTCATCAATCCAGTTGTTAATCATAACTGTTTTAGGAACTTTCTTACCTTTGAAACGTTTCTCCACTGTTTCCACCAAATCACGACCGACTGTGATCACAAGGTCGCTGCGCTTGCAGCTGAACTTATCAAACCACATCATGGCATCAGTGATAAACCTACTCTTGGTATAGCCAACAGCCAGCACCTGCTCCGGGTTGAAGTCCTGAATGTTATAGATGTACTTAGCGTGTTTTACCCATTTACCCCAAACACCCAACAGACCGCCGAGAATCGGAGGCTGGGAAATGGAAAACACATAGTCCATCTTGCCAACCTTGAATGTCGCACCCATTGCTCCAAAGAAATAGGAAACAATGTTCTTCACACGGCTTTTCTTGTTGGTCTTGCTGAACTCTGGCACACGGATTCTCAGCACCTTCACGCCGTTGATTTCTTCTTTGTAATACTTCTGCGTCTTGTATTTATCTTCAATAGTTCCTAAGTAACTCGGCACCACGCAGATGACCATGATGTTGAACTTATCCAGCATACCTTCCGCCAATTCACGGAGAATCTGCCCCGTTGACGCAGTATCTGGAATATAGTAATGAGCATAAATCAGGAGATTTTTCTTATTTTGCATTCCGCTATATCCCTCTCTCAAATTTTTATATCTAACCGCTGATGCAGTACACCGACGGGCTTTATCTATATCAAGCAGTGTGTTCATCACACTGTAGTTAATTTTTTTCACAGTGACCATCTATTTTCCCAACTTGTCGGTACACTAGCACTGAATCTTTTATGTAGATCTGTCATAGGCTAAAACAGATATTTACTACAACAAAGTCCGCACACTATATGCTCTTTTACATACAATGTGCGGACATGTTATTTTGTATAATTAAACATTTTCAAAACTTCCGAAGTTTCTCACACCGACCCTTCCCTCTTCAACACCGTCATCACCGTCTTAAACAGTATCTTAATATCCAGGCCAAAATTCCAGTTACTGATATATTCTGTATCCAGTCTTACAACTTCTTCGAAGTCTGTAATGTCGCTTCGTCCGCTTACCTGCCACATACCAGTGATTCCCGGTTTAATAGCGATTCGAGCCCTGTGATGTAATTCATATTGACGCAGTTCGTCCTGAAGGATCGGACGAGTTCCTACAAGGCTCATGCTCCCATTTAGCACATTCCAGAACTGTGGAAATTCATCAAGGGATGTTTTCCTGATAAATTCGCCTATTCCGGTTTTTCTGGTTCCGTCCGGCAGGATTTTGTTTCCGATCACACGAGGGTCGAAATCAAGTTTGAACATACGTCCGTCACTCATTTTGTTCTGTGACATCAATTCTGCTTTTCTCTCTTCTGCATCCATATACATGCTCCGGAATTGTACATCTTAAATGGCTTTCCGTTTTTTCCAATCCTTGTCTGCGAAAAGAAAATCGGACCCGGGGAACTGATGTAAATGGCCGGTGCTATAAAAATAAAAATACTCCTGTCAGAATACAGCCTACCAGTCCTCCCAGAATATCTAATGCCCTTTTGGCAAGTGCCTGTCTGTCTGTGGCATAGTTCATGGTGGTTGTCAGAACTGTATATCCGCCAATTGCCTCCACAAATTGTTTCTGTCCGGGAGTACTTCTGACTTTTGCCAGGTTTACATGAACCGGCATTCCCATTTCCAGCAACTCTTCTATCAGTTCCTGAGGGTATGGATATGTTTCATCTACATTTACAAAGACCTCATCTACCCACTGCTGACAGATAAAGGATGGTGCGTTATTTAAGTCTGCTACTACCTGGACTCCTGCAATTTCTTTCCCTGTCATATCTTTATCAATGAGTATCAGACCATTGATGTTGTAACGGTTATAATTGTGTTCTTTTACATTTTGGATTACTTTTGATGCAAGGTCATAATTGGTTACAATGTAGAGAGAATGCTCTCCACCTTCTGCCATTTTATGCAGCAGGTATTTTTTCCATATTATTCTTGTACAATAGGATAAAAGCACATAGAAAATTCCCATAAGATAAAGGATTATTCTTGAAAAGGTATGTCCGCCACTGACAGTAAACAGGTACAGACCACTTGCCAGTTCGATCAGGATCATCTGCCGGATAACAGAGCGCAGCTCCTGATAACGTCCTCTTCTCAGAACTCCTTTATAAGATTCAAACAAAATGATCAGGAACAAATCCACTAATATGACAAATATCATCACATTGCGATAAATTCCCAGTGTAAACAGGTTCCTGACAGAACCGTTTCGAATCAGATACGCCAGTATTAAAGCCATAAATAAACACGCAAGATCAATTAATATGAAATCTTTGTGTTTATACCATCCTCTTGATTTTTTCCTATACATACGTTTTCCTAACCTCTCCTTCTTTTTTATTCAAAAAGGCATATTTACAGAATCGTTTTCCTGTAAATATGCCATCATTTTTTATTATTCTTTTTTATAATTTCCAATCCCACCTTCATTTCTACTGTTCTTCCGAACATTTCTATTTCCATATATGCTATTCTTTTATGTCGGTCTATCCTGCGGATATTTCCTTCCATTCCCATCAGAGGACCTGACAGGATCTGCACTCTGTCATTCTCGATAATGCCGGAAGACATCTCTACAAGCTGTTTGTCTGTGCCTATTTTCATAAGCAAATCTATTTCTTCCTGAACCAGTGGGACGATCTCATCGCCGGTTCCGATCAGCTTCGTCAGTCCGATGACTTTCCTGAGTCCATTTACCAGCTTTTCCGGATTTTCGGCAATTAAAAAGACATACCCGGGAAAGAGGATTCTTTCCTGGATATGCCATTCGCCCTGAAATCGTTTCTTCTGTTGGTAATATGGGATAAAGCAGCAATGTCTTAGAACGCTGCTTATTAACCGCTGACACTGACAGCGGATGTTTTCTTCGGTGCCTGTGCGCACCTGCATCACATACCACACTGGATATCTTACCTCCGTATTCTGGGTATGCTTCGCCATTCTGCCTGTGTTACAAGGCAGACTCATACTTCAAGATATGTATTATCCATATCTTCAAACGCGGCAAAGCGACGATTTAAAGACAAAAAGATTTACGTCGTGTTTTATTATAACTACATCAATAAAAAAATGCAACAGATTTCTACAAAAAAACAGCCGCCATCTCTGGCGACTGCGTTCTGATTCCGAATTATTGATTATTTCGCGTCTGCGATTACCATGAAGAAATCTCCATCGTTTAAGTTAACAGTAAGAGTTTTGCCCTCTTTGTCAATATTAACCGGATCAATGACTACAAACTTCTTTGTACCGTCTTTGCTGTAGACCCAAAGCTGAATACCTTCCATAGTGTCTGTAAGACTCGGAACATTAAGCTTTACTTCATATGTTCCGTCATCATTAGGTTTTGCTTCTTCTGGCTTCAGTACGTTGAATTCATTGACAAATGTAACAATCATTTTTCCTTCGAGTTTAGCAATGGCATCTTCAAGGTCTGCTTTGTCTGCTTCATCTACGGAAAGGGATTTCAATACTTTTATGAAATCTTCCATCTTCATTGTTCCATCATTGATTTGTTTAAAAGCATCTGCCAGATCTTTATATTTTGCCTGCAGATCAGCAAAGCCCTGTGTTTTCTCAAGTTCCTTAACAACTTCATAAATTGAAGAATGTTCAGAATCCACAGTAGTTTCGCTTGTCCTACTTGGCGCTACCGCGGCCAGATCACTCGTGTTGCTTGGCGCTGCACCAACACCTACAGTAGCACATCCTACTCCAAGGGCAGCTGCTAAAGCAAGTGTCATAAATTTCTTCGCGATTTTCATAATGCACCTCTCCTTTTGGATTAATTTTTATATAGATAACCGTACAGAATGTCTGCACGGACTATCTCTGAATAAAATAATAACAGTGATAATTATTTATCACAGTACAGTGTATTCTGCATTCATTATACTATGACTAATACAATCAGATTTTCTCATAAAACATGGAAATAATCAAGTCCGACAATGCATCTTCATCAATATGGTACTCATCAAAGTTCTCCCCATGTGTTCCCTCACCCGGTACTGTCTCTGTATCAGTGATTCCATTCTGTGATGCAGCCAGCAATTTGGCAAATATATCATTACCCATATTTGTAACTGTATAGCTTTTAACACTGTCATAGAGACCTGTCACAAATCCGGCGTCCTCTCCTGCTTTTTCCTGAGCCTTCTGCACCAGTGCCTGAAGAAAGGTTTTCTGTCTCTCCTGACGGACCAGAGCACTCTGGGTTTTGTCAATGTCACGATATCTTACAAACTGTTCTGCAGTTTCCCCTGTGATATCCACAACAGCACCTTTTTTATATTCCGGATTCACATCTGCGAGACTGTCATCAGGGATTGTGAGCTGTATTCCACCTACGAAATCTGTAATCACTGAAATGCCATCCATATTCATGGAGCAATACCCCTGAATCGGAAGTCCGTCCAGCATATTGGAAACTGCTGTTTTCATCAGTTCACAGCTTTTCTCTTTTCCATCCCCGAAGGCATACTGTATATTCAGATGATCTGTTGTCTCTCCAAGGCTCTGACCATATGGATTAAATACTTCTATCCTGGTCATGGAATCTCGTGGAAGAAACAGAACCTTTATCTTTTCTGTTGCACGATCCATGGACACCAGGAAAATTGCATCTGCCTGCCCGGCATCTGCCTGTGACTGATAAGTATCTACAGCTTCCCTTGTATCAATTCCCAGGAATAAATAATTGCTGAGATGATCGTTATATTTGTATGTCTCACCTTTATATTCCACGGTATCACTGTTTTGGTTCAAATCCGTCTGATTCCGGCTGTCACTGTTCTGACCACCGATTTTTGGCAATGCAGCATTTTTCTGGCTTAACAGATAATAACCGCCGCCAAGAATGGAAAGAACTATGATCAGGATAATAATCAAAAGCATACAGATCTTACGCTGTCTGATGGCTTTTCTTGTGTTTTTTTTCATTTTCATTCCTTCAATCTCTGTATTTCAGTTATCTCATCAGTTTTTGCTGATATAATTAAGCTCCTGCAATTTCTGTAATATTGCCTCTGCCATTGCCTGCTGGGCCTCATAGGTAGAAGACGGCTGTGCAGTCACATCTGCAAGACTGATATAGTGTTCTCCCCATTTCTGGCTGAGCACCTGATCCAGTGCTTCAGAGGTTACACTTCCGTCCATAGGGCGTGTTCCTACTACAATAAACTGATCTTTATTCTGAAATGTATTTAAAATCTGTTCCTGCTGGTCTGCCAGTTCTGCAGGATCATGATTCCAGCCGCCATAATATCCCATGAAGATAACTGGAATACAATCCATATCATTTCTTGTAGTCTGTTCTTCTGTCAGATCACGTATTCCGGTCTCTGTTACATTCAGCTGGGCACCGTTTGCAGCCTGCTGATGTCTGGTAATATAGCTCTGAATAGTTTCATCACTTACACCAGCCATCTTCATCATGGAGAGAGTGCCGCCTCCCTGAAGCGTTTTATTGATCACTGTCATATTATAGCCATTATCGGTCAGAAGCTTCTGAAGTACTGTCATATAGGAATATGTATTGGATTCTTCCCCATTGATCAGATCATCTCCCCAACACACAATACCTGAAGCAGCTGTCGTCTTATCTTTTGTATCTTCTGTCTTATCTGCATCTTCTGTGTCAGCTGTATCCGTTTTTTCTGTGTTCTTTGATTTAATGTCTTCTGTATCTTCTGCTTCTTCGGAAGATATCTCCTCCAGCTCTTTTGCACGTTCTTTTACTGCTTCGTAATCTTCAATCCCACTCTGCTGGTCGTCTGCAATTTCTGACAGGTGTCTGGATTCCTTCTGTTCCGATTTATAACTGGTCACAAGAATAAAGCCCAGGAGAACTGCCAGAAGAATGCAGATAAAGCCCAGTAAGATATTCGTCTTTTTATTTTTTCTTCCTTATTTTGCTCACTTTTCCAAATTCTCCTTTATCATTGATCATGGTTTCTGTCTTACTGCCAGATAACTGCCCGTATTATTTAATCTGGGCTTCTTCGTCACTTCTGTGATAATACTCTCCATAATGCTTATAATAAGAAGAATAATATTTGTCATCACTGGTATCTATCTTGTTCATAACAGCTCCAAGAATACGGCATCCGCTTCTTTCCAGCTGTTTAAATGCTTTCTGTGCGTCCCGGTACCTGACATTTCCCGGTTCGATCAGAAAGACTGCACCATCGCAGCATCTTCCTATCACTGCCGCATCAATTACTGTTCCGATAGGCGGTGTATCGATCAGGATATAATTATAATATTCTCTGATTTCCTTTAAGAATACCTTAAAGATATTCTCACTGAGAAGTCCTGACGGATTCGGTGCACTTGGACCTCCGAATATGATATCCATATTCGGAAAGTTTGTAGAATAAATAATCTCCTGTAGTCCCACCTGACCACTCAGAAGCTGTGAGAGACCTTTCACTTCCTCTTCCACACCCAGTCGTCCGGCATATGCAGTCTTCCTGATATCCGCATCCAGAAGGAGAACCTTCTTGCCAATGCTCCCAAGCTCCTGGGCAAGACTGAGTACTATATCACTCTTACCTTCGTTTGGATAACAGCTTGTAACCAGAATTGTCTTTATGCTCTGACCCGACAGCTGAATATTGGTACGCAGAGTTTTGATCGCCTCACTGTAAAAATAATCCGGATTTCTTTTATCTGTTAAATTGAGTTTCTTCATTGCTCAGATTCCTCCATCAGTTTAATGGTGCTTCTTATTCTTGTTCTTTGATTTCCTGTTCTTCGAATTTATAAAATCTTTTCTGTCAGGAACCTTGGCAAGAACAGAAACTCCCAGGTATTTCTCAATATCTTCCTCTGTCTTAATAGTATCATCCATTACAGCGTATACAACCACGATTGCCGCACATGCAAGGAAACCGAGTAAGAAGCCGAGTGCTGCATTCTTCTTTACGCTTGGAGAAGTTCTTACAGTAGCAATCTTACCAACTTCAATAATCTTTGGCGGAATAACTTCCATTTTATCGCCAATATAGGATGAAGAAACATTCGCAATCTCATCTACAATCTTCTTGGCCATTTTAGAATCTGTATTATTGACAGTAATCTCAAGGATACGGGTATCTGTAGGATTATTGATACTTACGCTTTCTTTCAGCTGTTCTGCAGTCATATCCAGATCCAAATCTGAAATTACCTGCTCCATCACAGGGGTACTTGTGATCAGAACTGTATAATCACTGGTCAGGCTGGCACCTAACTGCAGATCCGCCAGTGATGTCAGTGTGGTTTCTTTCGAAAGTACAAGGATACTGGATGTGGAGCTGTAAATCGGTGTCATTAAAAACTGCGTATATGCTGCTGCAATACAGCCTCCGACAAGAGCAACCATCAGTACCAGAAGGATTTTTTTCTTGAGCGCATAAAATATTTCCAGTAAATCGATTTCGACTTCATCATCATTTGCATCGGGTCTCTGTGCTTTGCTGCTCTCAAAGTTACTGTTCAAATTGTCTAACATCTGATAATTTCCTTTTCCCTTTTTTCTTTATAGTTTTGTACATTACTGTTCACAGGTAATATTCTGTCTTATGTATTTCTGAAAGTAAACAGCGAAATTGACATAAACCGATTTTATTGTATATCAGCCAATAAAAAAAGTCAATCTGTAGCCTCATGTTTTTGTTTCTGTTTCAGAATTTCTGCAGGATTATGAATAAACAGTTCATCTGCATAGCCCTGCCCGAATTTCGCTGAAACCATACGATATGCCTCTCCAATCCTGCTGCTCCTCTTTGCACTGTCGTGACAGTCTGATCCGACGAAATGAAGGAGTCCGTCTTTCATGATTTTATTACAGTACCGTTTAGTAAAAAATCCGTCTTTTCCTGTGATGCTGTCTGCATTGATCTGCATATAGACGCCCATATCTGCCAGTTCTTCCACAAAATCCGGACTGTTGCGTGTGGCTTCGTAACGTTCTATATGTGCCATGATCGGCTTATATCCTCCGGAGAGCAATGCACCGAGACGTTCCCGTATATAGCTTTCTTCCGAGTTATGGGAAAATTCTGTAAGAACATACCGTGAACCGGCCATTGTCATTACTTTCTGTTCTCTGAGCATGGGAAGCATCTCCATATTAGCGTGAAACTCACATCCCAGATACACATGGAGATCCGGGCTGATCTCTGATGCCGCTTTCTCCACCAGTCTGAACTGCTCTCTGACTTTCTCCGCAGGTGTTTCAAACATCCGAAAGCGGAAATGGGGAGTTGTAATAACCGTCCGCACGCCCTGTTCATATTCCATCCGGAGTAATTTTACGGTTTCTCCTATATCTGTGGCTCCATCGTCTACACCGGGTACAATATGACAGTGTATATCATAAATTCCTTTTATGGACATCCTATCATTCCTTCCTGACTGTCTGCAGCATTTCTGATGCTCCTGTAACTGCTGACCACATTCGTAATCTGAAAAACAATCAACCGGCTCTGTATGATCATCCTCATACAAAGCCGGTTTCTGAATATTTATGAGTATTCTCTTGATTATTCTTCTGTAGCTTCCTCAGCCGGTGCCTCAAGAGCTTTCATGCTCAGGCTGATCTTCTTGTCTTCGCCGTTGAAGTCAACAACCTTAGCTTCGATCTCCTGTCCGATTGACAGTACGTCTGCTGGTTTAGCAACGTGCTCTCTGGAAATCTGGGATACGTGAAGGAGTGCATCTACACCAGGTGCAAGCTCTACGAATGCGCCGAAGTCTGTCATACGTGCAACTTTACCTTTAACTACGTTTCCTACAGCGAAGTCCTCAGCTGCTGTGAGCCATGGATTTGCTTCCGGGAATTTAAGGGAAAGTGCGATCTTCTCTCCGTTGATCTCTTTGATAAGAACTTTGACTTTATCGCCAACAGTGAATACTTTCTTCGGGTTCTCTACTCTGCCCCAGGACATTTCGGAGATGTGAAGAAGTCCGTCTGCTCCGCCCAGATCGATGAATGCACCGAAATCTGTAACGTTCTTAA
>ENA-OPYX01001242-OPYX01001242.1-human-gut-metagenome-genome-assembly--contig:-NODE-1242-length-13890-cov-4.017729_pt1 | contig 13890 bp, 26 predicted proteins | sample MGYA00242639_ERZ504486 | MGnify/ENA primary metagenome ERZ504486 (study PRJEB26092, sample SAMD00036296) | human gut metagenome | host: Homo sapiens | study: EMG produced TPA metagenomics assembly of... | reverse complement strand
TTATTGAATTGGGTGAACACTTTGCATTGTCAGCAAAACAAATTTCTGCTATGCCATTATTTAAAGAATTGAGTAGTTTTACAACCAAAGAAACAAAGAATGGCACATCTGATAGAGTTGTTGTTGAAAGTGTTATGTTAATTAATTTCAAGGACGATTGGAAAAAAGACCAATCGGCTATGTGTGAGTATGTAAAAAATAATGCAAATGATGATATGTTTGATGAAGTTGAAGACTTGGTAGATTGTCTTGAGAGCATTAAGAACGATGAATTTTATGAGTTATTTGATTCAAAAAATACATTTTTATGGCTTGCTGCATTCCGAGAATTCAAGGAACTTACTAATTATGAAGTGGACGATGTAAAGTTTGCAGACTTTTTGATTGAATTCAATAAAACATTACAATATAAAGAAGTTGATGGCGAAAGTTTCTATGATTTGTGTGTTGATAAAGAAACTGGAAAGAATAGAGCAACGAAAGACAAATATATTGTTTTACCAAAATTCGAAAAGCTTCTATATTTAATGAAAGAATTTTTAGGTATCGAAGATAATGAGTCATCGGCAAGTGAAGAAATTGCCGAAATGACAACTGAAAATAAAAATATTATTAATGAAGAAAATATTGAAAGTGATGTTCACGATAATATTCAAAATAGTGTACAGGAAATAGAGAATAATATATTAGAAGGAATTGAGCAAGAAGATATAGAATTTTACGAAACAATGATTGAGGACGTTTTGCCAAGTAATTCCGAGCTGGCACAAAAAGCACACGATGAATTGGTTAAGCTGATAGATTATTCTTGTGAAAAAGATTATGATATGGCGTTAGAAAAATGGTTAAAAACTATAGACGAAAGTGTGTTAATTTCGAGCGATAAAACAGAGAACTATAATAATATGAAGAAACTTTTCATTGAGTATATGCTTAATCAAGAAAAGAATGTGGCGTAAAGGGGAGTGATACAAATGATATGTATAACAGGAGATACACATGGAGATTGGAAAAATCGGTTTAAGCCAGAATGTTTCCCGCCAGGAAAAACGCTTAGTCGGAATGATTATGTCATCGTCTGTGGAGATTTTGGTTATTGGCACGACACTGACATTGAAAGGAATAACCTTGATTGGCTTGAAAGTCAGCCATGGACTACATTATTTGTAGACGGAAACCACAGCAACTTTGACCGACTAAAGAAATTGCCGGTTGAAGAATGGAATGGTGGAAAGGTGCATAAAATTCGTCCTCATATAATTCATCTTATGCGTGGACAAGTGTTTAATATTAATGGCAAGACATTCTTTACTTTCGGTGGAGCACAATCTCATGATATTAGTGACGGAATTTTAGAAACAGATGATCCGAGAATTGCAGAATGGCAATATGATTATTGCAAAATGTTTCGTATAAACCATATATCATGGTGGCAAGAAGAATTGCCTTCCCAAAAGGAAATGGACGAGGGCATTGAAAATTTAGTTAAATGCGGTAATAAGGTGGATTATATTATAACGCATTGTCCACCGACAAAGACTTTAGATGTAATGAATATGAGTAGAGGTTTCTTTAATAAATTGAAATCGGATAGGTTAACTGATTATCTTCAAGAAATTCAAGAGAATATTCAATACAAGGGATGGTATTGTGGACATATGCACGAGAATAATCGTTACAAAGATAATATAACTGTTTTGTATCATAACATTATAGAGATTGGTGGCGATGCTCAATGATATATGTAATCACTAATGGAGAACAATACATTAGAACCAATCCAAATGGGCGATTGGCATGGTCGGGTAATCCGACTTTAGCCAACTCGTTTGAGACCTTCCCAGCTGCATTGGGTTTCTTAAAGACCAAAAGAGTACAAAATTTCTTGAAAGGAAGTTCAAAACGAAGTCGTGTAGTTGAATTGACGGATGGATATGTACCAATTGAGAAACCAGAGGATTGTGGTGAAGAAAATTTAAATGATGTTGATGATATCAAATCTATGGATATAGACAGATTGTTAAAGACACCTCATTTACCAGATGAATATAATCCATATACTTACTATGGAGATGTTGAATTGGATTTGGAGAATATAGCGAATGTATTGCAATCAGCAAACAAAATACTTTCAAATTTAGACAGATATTATGAAAGTATAAAATATCTTGAAAGAGAAATGGATTTAAGAATCTTTGATGTTAGACATACTCTTGTAGAGGATGAAACAAAATTGAGCGGTGTTGCGATGCAACGTGGAGGATATTATGGACAGCAAGTAGATCGATATAGAAAAAAGATTAAACGAAATAGACTTATCCTTGAGCTAATTAAAGATGATATAAACAAACTTAAAGATAAAAATTTATCGGATGAAATACATAAGATTATGACTACACCGCATAAACCAAGAAGAATATCTAGGAGTTTATTTATAGATTATTGTAACGGAAAGTACAGAAAGGAGAAAAAACATGAAACAAAAAGAGTATCAAAAACTATTAGAACTGGTGTGCAATAAACAAGACAGCTTATTGGCACATGGATTGTGGGATAGTGAAGAATATAAGCAAATGGAACGATTAAAAGTCAAATTAAAGAAAAAAGTAAAGAAAACTAAGTAAATTGGAGGTAAAACAGTATGAAAAAATATGAATTGACTGATGAAACAATAGAGGTGTATGGAACAGCATTACACAGAATTAAAGCTCTAAAAGATTTTGGTAATGTAAAAAAATGGAGAGCTTGGAGGTTATGTTGAAAGCGAACACAATTTATCTCAAGAAGGTAACTGTTGGGTGTGCGGTAATGCAGAGGTGTATGATAATGCAGAGGTGTATGATAATGCAGAGGTGTACGGCAATGCAAAGGTGTGCGGCAATGCTTTGGTGTACGGCAATGCAAAGGTGTACAGCAATGCAAAGGTGTACAGCAATGCAGAGGTGTGCGGCAATGCTTTGGTGTGTGGCAATGCTTTGGTGTGTGGCAATGCAAAGGTGTGCGGCAATGCAGACTATATAACAATAAAAGGATTAGGTTCAGTGTGTAGGAATACAACCATTTTCAGAACAAAGGGTAAAAATATAGCTGTTAAATGCGGTTGATTTTTACGGAACATTAGCCGAATTTGTGACAAGGTAAAAGAAACACACGGTAATAGTAAGTTTACCAAAGAATATCTTGCGTTAATTGATTTGGTAAAAAATCCACTTCGAATTGGAGGATAAATAATATGGGTGAAGTATTGATGCTATTGGTTGCAATGATTGTTGGATTTGCCGGCGGTGTAGGTGTGTTTGCTTTGATTCTTAATTGTTGTAATGACAACGATGAAAAATCTGTTTCAAAGAAAGAGAATAATGTACCGACAGAAGTATGTGCTAAGAGTTTTGAGGGCATGGCAATGGCTTTTCAAACAATGGGAGAGAATATGAATAAGGGATATACAAGGTACATCGGAAACAGCGATAAGATGACCGAACAAGAATTTAAAGAAGCGTTAAAAATGAAAATAAAAAAAGGAGAATATTAATGATGAAAGAAATAAGCAAATCTAATGTTTTTGAAGTATTTATTAACGAAAAAGATAAAAAGAAAATAAACGGTGGTCGAGTAACAAGATCTTATATTAACAAGTGTTCAGAGATTGTAAAAAGATTGAAAGGAAAAATAAATGAATGATTTAAAAAAAGTAAAAGTTACATGTTGCGAGGGCGAAGGTCAAGGTTCTTGCAAAAGATGTGTTGATAAAGGCATATGGAATCGAATGTGGATGAGTTTTCTATACAAAATAGAAGGTCTTGAAGGCTGTTATTGTGTAAAATGTGTAGATGAAATAATGGAGGAAATGAAATGCGTGAGATATTATTCAGAGGTAAACGTATAGACAATGGAGAATGGATAACGGGCGGTATATTTCAGCAAAAAGCTGATGATGTAAAAGATGAAGTAGTGTATATAATTGATAATTCATCAAATGATGTTGACTGGGCACATAGGGTTATACCTGAAACAGTAGGACAATTTACAGGAGTTACCGACAAAAAAGGAAACCGAGTCTTTGAGGGAAGTATATTCCGATATGAACCGCATTTCACAACGGAGAAAGCGTGTTCAGAGGCAGAAATGGTAAACTACAATATGTCAAAACAGGCAGATTATTTTGAATGTGAACGAAAAATCACCGTTTACAATGCACGAACAGATAATATCGTGCTTGAGGCGGAGGGATATATGAGTATATCCAATAATACAACTAACGAATTGGTGATAACTGTTAAAACGGGTGAGAATTCGTATAAGAAAAACTATGTGTATTTAAACGAATACACAATGTATGCGGTTGAGGATATAACAGGGACACATACAGACCCATATCATTACAAATTGTATTGGCACACGCACGAGGGCGTGAGTATTGAGGCGAAATAAAATTAAGGAGGAACAGTAATGAAAGTAGAATTAAAAGCAAATGGTAAAAGCGTTCAAGCTGAAATCAGCGAGGAACAGTTAAAAAAGCTAGGATTGATTGAGGATAAACCTAGAGCTGGGTATGAGAGGGTTGAAAAAGGTGAAATGTATTATCTTGTCGATATATACAATAATATAATGAGAGTTACAGAAGATAATGACCAAGGGGATGAGCAATGTTATAACACAGGCAATTATTACAATGATAAGGTGATTGCCGAGAACAACGCTCGTGCAGATAGGTTGCAACGTTGTCTAAGACAATGGCAGGCGGCAAATGACAAGGTTATTTCTATATCTGATTGGAAAAATGATGAAATCAATAAATATTTTATTACATATAACTATCGTTCCAGTCTATTTGAAATAGGAAGAAGCTCTCAAAGAAGAGAACCAAATATTATTTACTTCACAACGAAGGGGAAAGTGACAGAAGCGATTAAAAATTTTAGAAATGAATTAGAATGGTATTTTAGCGAATACCAACAACGTCTTGATGAAGAATAAGGAGAGTGAACAAATGGGATATTATAGAGTGCGTAAAAATTGGAACAATGGCAAATGGGATAGTTCACAAATTTGTGCATATACGAGCAAGCAAAAAGCTATTCAAGAATGCACAGAAGAAAGGGTTCAACAGGGATATAAAGTATTTGACCCAGATGGTAAAATTGTCTATCCAATTACATTGGAAAAACAAACAAAGGTATTGAAGAACGATGGTGTTATTCCTGATGACGAAATTGAATATTGGAATGATATATTTAATAGGAAGAAACTCGTTCACTTGGATGATTTAAATGTGATTATTAACCGATATTCTGAACTGTTAAATAAGAATGAAACAAAGATAGTTTCACATAATGGTATTTGTATGTTAAGAGTGCCGGCGAATAGATTTCAAATTAAATTGGTTGATAAATCAAAGAGCAACTTGGACGAAGATACATATTTTAATCTTGGTTATTTTGCAAACTTCAAAGAGGACGGAATTTTCTTTACTTTGCCCGTTGCAAACCTTGTTGCTGATTTAGATGAAAACACACTTTCATCGCCATGTTTGAAATATTTGAAGGAACGAAAAGTCAAGGATAATAAGGTTTATTTCTATGCAAGTCAAAATGCGTCTGATCAGTTTAAAACAAAAGACGTGTCTACATTGATTATTTGTAATGACAATACAGTTTTTATTGATAAGTACAACAGTTTATATGATGAAGATGTTAAATATGCCGTTTCGGGTGCGCCGATTATAATTGATGGATTTAGAGCAACGACAGAATATTTGGACGAAGGTTGGGATAATTCGATAGTTAGACCAACTGTTCACGGATTTTTGGGTATCAAAGACAATTATATTTATTATTTTTACATTGAAACGAAGACCTCGAATTGTATCACAAGTGGAGAGGTTTACGACAAAATTAAAGACTGTGGATTTTCAGATGTTATTAAAGTTGATGGCGGTGGAAGCTTCTATTGTAAAATCAATGGAAAAATTCAAAAGAGTACAAGTGAGAATAGACAAATTAATAACATTGGTGTTGTGATGTAAGGGGAATAAGGTAGTATAAATGAGCGATGATATAGAATTGGTCAATGCTGGCGAGTATCTCAACAAATTATGTGCTGATATGAGTGCATCAAAATCATACTATTACGATATTCAATATACACTTTCAACAACATTATTGGAATATCGGTTAAAACATAACTTGACCTCAAAAGATATGGCAAGTTATTTGGAAGTAAGTCCTTCAATGCTATCCAATTATGAAAGTGGTGATTATGATTTTTCTCTTTCTCAAATTTGTGATATATGTGAAAAATTAAATCTAAAACTTAACCTTTCGATTGCCGAAAATTAAACACAAAGGAGAATGTTGTTATGATAACAAAAACTATGAAATTGTCGGATATAAAGATTTCGGATGCTTTTGCAAGGACTCATGTGTCCGAAAGAAAACTTCAGAAATGTAGGAATTATTTCGAAAAATTCGGAAAGCCAGATAGAGAAATAGTGGTTGCTTCGGACGAAATTCTTACCGATGGCTATATTATGTATCTTATTTATAAAGAGAATAATATAGAAGAAATAGAAGTTAAAGTTGAAGATTGGGGAGCAAGTAGTTATCGAAATGAACGAACGATGTATATTTACGGTAGACATATTAATGGAAATGATGTTGATCATAAAACATACATGTGGAGAGTTCCTTCAAATTGGATGAGATTCAGAGATAATGTCCAAATTGGCGATGTGATACTTTGCAAAACAAAATATGGGATAGGAATCGTATCGGTAACTGACAAAAAGATATATGATAAATGTCCGGTAAATTTCAGAGTGAAAAAGGTAGCGAGCAAAACAATTTTTAAAAAGAAGGTTGCAATGGAAGGAGAAATTTACTATGGCGGTGCTGAAGAATTTTGATAGAAACGAATTATGCGTAAGTTGTACTTGCAGTTGCGATGAGGGGGGGGATACAGATTAAAATTGATAAATATGATAAATCTCACTATGCCTTTTTATCATGTACGAATGGCAAATTTTATTATGCAGACATTTGTATGACGGAAAATGAATTCCATCAGTTCAAGGCATGGATTAATCGACATTAAGATTGGATGATATTATGGAATATAAGACATTACGAGAAAGAATTGAAGAACAAGCAGTATCGAATAATGATTTATCACAAAAAGAAATTGATAAAGATTTGGAGGATACATTGCAGATTTTAAAAGAATTAAGCGATGAATCAGCTTTGTACTCAACTTCTAATTTGATGAGAGAACTACAAATTATTAGAAATGGATATGAAAAAGGAGAATAAATATATGAGCAGATGGACACATGTGGCGGCAATATTTAGAATAGACAGTATAGGTGAGATTTCTGACAATGAGATTATCGAACAGTTTGGAAGAACAGTTGATTGGGAAGAGATGGCAGATTTGATTATGACGATTCTGACGAATGGGTTCAACAAGAGTTTCTTCCAATGGGTAGCGAAGGCAGTCTTAAAATGAGCATTTGGCATAATCCTGTTAAAATGAGATGTCATCTAACTACAGTTTCGGTATTCGGAGATTTGAGAGATTATGGTGGGAGTGATGATATTGAAAGGCTGGAGCAATGGTTTGCCAAGTGTTGTGAGAATAATTGGACAAGACAGGCAGTTATGCAAGTTATAGATGAATATTGTGATAAGCCAACAATTTTTCAATATATACAGAACTAATTGAAACGGCAGTTTTAAGGCGAAGGAAAGGAGAACGATAAATGAAAATAGGAATAACAGGTCATAGAAATCAAAGACTGAATCTACCAGAGGATGAAAATGATAGTGCGTGGAGACCAATTAAACGCTGGCTTATCTTAGAACTAAATATATTTAAGGAACTTTGTACGCTTTCAAATGAGCCATTGGAACTATATTGTGGAATGGCTTCAGGGAGCGATGTTGTATTTGCACTCGTTGGTAGGCTGCTTAAATTACGTTACTCAGATAATGTTAAATTACATTGTGTTCTTCCGTGTAAAGATTACAATTCAACTCATGAATATTTTGATTATATAAAATCAAAATCAGATGAATGGGTAGAGCTTTCTGATAAGTTTTATAAAGGATGTGACAATGTAAGAGACCAATACATTGTCGATCATGCTGATATTATATTTGCAATTTGGGACGGTAATAAATCTGGCGGAGTGTGGTCAACTATTCGCAAGGCTCAAAAGGCAGGGAAAAAGATTATTTATTGTCCAAAAGAATTGATTGATAGCGGATTTGAGAATTGATTAGAAAGAGGTATACACATACGTATTTCAAAATACAAAACAAATTTTTCAAATGTTTTACCATGAGAGGACATTTAGATTCGTGGATACATATAAATCTTGTGGAAGAAGAACCAAAAGATAATTATTTAATCTTTTAAGTTAAAATGTTGTTTTAATGGAGAATTTCTATTATGGAAGAAATAAAAATTGACTGTGTTTATGATTATAAAGACTTAACACATTCATACCTGACTGTACGCATTATGGATGTCGATAATTTTGAGATATATTCATCTCATGGAGATCTCATTGAAACAATACACGATGTGGCTGATTGTTTATATATTTTGTATTTGGTATCCATAGGGAAATATCCATGAAAGGAAGTATCATTATGAGTTTTACAAAAACATTCCCAATCAATACAGGAACATTTGTTGTTGTTCAAGTAGGAAATACAAAGAGATTGGGTACAGTGGCTTGTTATCAATGCGTAACAGAGGAGGATGAAGAAGATGTGGTTATGGTTTCTGGGTACAAAGAAAGTTGGTGTGGAGAATATTTACTTAGTGAAGTGAAAATTGCAACGGATGAAGAAATTAGGCATATATGAAAGGGAGAAAATGATATGTTATTAAGTGAAATTGCAGAAAAGATTATAGAAAAAGATCCGGAAGATTTCTTGAGATATGCTGTTGAGGTTGGTAATAGAGAAAAGTCCTATGAGGATTCTCTAATCAATCCATTAATAGATCATTACTTGTACAATGAATTAAATTTATGTTCTTGTGGATCACCTGATACCACTTTGGAAGTCATTCGAAGATATCTTCATATTCGGAAAGAATGGAAGGATTTAAGTTATGATGAGGTGCAAGAAAGATATAAAACGGAATTGCATATAGACACCGAAGATTATGAGCAGTATGGAGTATTTCAATTCATGGCATATGAAATAGACAGTCTTGGGTTTACAGATCATGGTAGTAGTATTGGCTACTGTTGGTTGACTGAAAGGGGCGAGATGTTTCTTACAGTGTTGGATGCATGGAGTCAACATAATAAGGAGAATTAATTATGAACATAGGAGAAAAGAAAGAATATGTTGGATATGTTGGAGAATATAGTGATACGTGGTTATTTGAAACTAATAAGACTCCATATTCATCTATAGTTGTATTAGCTATAGATGAATTACTTGGTATTAAAACAGAAGATTGTGAGAAATATAAAATCACGATAGAAAAATTGGAGGCGGAAATGATATGAAACTAACTCATAGATATGATTGTTATTTAGAATTAAACGAATATCTTTCTCATGAATATCATTGTGAGCTAACCAAAGAACTTGATGATTTGGCTGGTTTTGATAAGAAAATGATTGATGAATATGAATATGGACATTATATATTGGCAACTGAAGCGGATATGAAACAAAGACTTTTGTACATAAGAATTCCAGGTGGTACGGTTGGCAATATATTTTTGGATAAGACGGAGAATATTATTACGAAGATAACAATTGATACAGATTATGTTGTAGATTCGTATCCTGAGAATGTTCAAGAATATGTTCAGAAATACATTGGAGATAAAATTGAAATAGGAGATTGAAAATTATAAAAAACTCAATAATGAACTTAGCGAATGGGACGACGTTGTTAATAAGGTGAATGAAATTGTCGGTTATATCAACGAACAAGAACCCCAACCGGTGACGGTGCTATGGGTAATCAGAAATAAAGACACAAATGAATTGATATTTAATGCAAGAGGAGGAGCTTATAAAGATAAGGAAGCGGCTTTAAATGAAATAAAAAAGTTGGGCTCTTAAAATCATTGTTTGCTTAGATATGAATTAGTTAATGAAATGCGTGTTTCAATGGGTAAGAAATGGAGGAAAATATGAGTAATTTAAGAAAAATCGCAAAAATCGAGGGTTATGAGAACGAAGACATGAAGAACATCATAAAATGCCTTGAAAAACAAGGGTTTTTAGTGTCCGAATATGACGAACTTGACGACGACTATAAAATTTGGAACATTCTAAAATAGAGAAAAAAAGCGATGAAAGCTTAATTTCAAGACAAAGGGGGTGAGGAAAGTGGCGGATAGTATATTGCTTACAGTATTTATAACAATGCTCGTATTATATGTCATAAGTGAAGTTATACAAAGATGATATTTTAATAATTTAGTATAAAAAGCACAATTTATGGAGGTAAATAATATGAAAGATTTTAATAAAGTGGCAATTGTTAATTTGTTTGACGATTATGCATGCGATGATTATGCAGTTGCATTGTATGATGACGAAGCAAAGCTAATATGTGATTCATGGTTGGTCGTTGTGAATGGATGGGGAAATGAAAATGCAAGGGTACTTGGAGAAATTAAACGTGTTTTTCCTATTGAAGATTGTGATAAAGAAATACTTGGACAAGTTATTGGTGTTGTGAATATGGATGCGTATAACAAAAGACATATAGAAGAAAAAAGATTAAAAGAGACGGCAGAAAAGAAAGCTACAATTGAAAAGGAACTGGAACAAGAAATCAATAAATACAAAACGGTTACGTATTATGAAGATATGGCAAAGAAATATCCGAATAATTCAAGGTTGCAAGATTTGGTCAATAAGTTATTAGAATTAGGAGAATAATCATATGTGGGAAGATATTTTAGGTCAATTAACAAAGTTGTCCAAAGAGCAACTCATTTACATAATTGAACAATACCGCAAAGCAACTCTGAGAATGAGTAATGCCCTCGTAAGAGAAAGTATGTGTTATATTCATTCAACGGATGCATGCGATATTATAAGGGATTGTATATCTGATTGTGATTTTATTCGCAATCATGAATTGGCTGCCTATGTAGATATGAAGCTTGGCAAGATTTCCGGTGAAGAATATAGAGATATAGTGTTGAGAGAAGATGCCGATTAAATATTACTTTCAAAGGATAGAAAAGGAGAATAAACTTATAAGTCAGTATGTTAAATCACATAAGATGATTTTTCAAATATACAAAAAAAGGAGAAATAAAATGAACGGATTAAACGAAAAAGAAGTTCTGAAAAGTCGAGAACAACACGGAAGTAATAAACTTCCCGAACCAAAGCTGAAAAAGTGGTATGAATTTGCCAAAGAGGCATTGAGTGAAAAAATAACACTCATATTAATTGCAATTGCAGCATTGCAGTTGGTATTGGGTATTATGGGTGTTATGGATTTATCTGACCCAATTATGATATTAGTTGTATTAGGAATTGTAACAGCCATAGCAATAAAAACAGGCTTAGGAGTTCAAAAGTCGGCAGCAGAGTTGAGAGCTAAAACGTCATTAAGATATTGTGATGTTATTCGTGATGGCAAGGTGCAAACAATCAATAAAGATGATTTAGTTGTTGGTGATATAGTTTGTATCGGAATGGGACAAGAAATCTTTGCTGACGGTTATATCATAGAAGGAAAAGTTTCTGTTAATAATGCTGCAATTAACGGAGAAACGAAAGAATGTTTAAAAACACCTGTCGAAGGTTATAAACATGTAAAAACAACTTCAACGGATGCATATACAAATCAGAATTCTTTATTTGCCGGCACAACAGTTATGTCGGGTGAAGGTAAGATGATTGTAACTGATGTCGGTATAAACACTGTCAACGGTGATACACTTGTTAAAATGCAAACTCTTGAATCACCAAAAACAGCACTTGATATTGCTCTCGATAATTTAAGCGATTTTATATCTAAATGGGGTACTATTGCAGCAGTTGTTACATTCATAGCTTTGACTATTTCGGGTATTCTGCAAGTAGGTTTTGGAGCATATTTCGATGGTGGTATTTTAAATATCATTCAGAAAATCGCACAAAATTTTTCAATCGCATTGACGATTATAGTCGCTGCTGTACCAGAGGGACTACCGCTGATAGTTAAATTGGTTACAAAGCAAAATGTTAAAACGATGGAAAGGTTCAACATTTTAGCTAAGAACCCAAACAAAATACCTGAGCTTGCGTATGTTGATATAATTTGTACAGATAAGACTGGTACTTTAACTACAGGTGTTATGACGCCGAAAAAAATCATTGATATGTTCGGTAATGATATTAATAAGAATTCGGAAGTTTGGGGAGATATTGAAAAAAATATCTGTTTGAATAATAGTGCAAAATTCGATTCTGAAAATAATATTACAGGCGGTAACTCTATTGACAGAGCAATATTAAGCCTTGTATCGTCAGAAAAATATGCTGAAATTCAAACGGAATATCCGATAAAATCTCGCCAAGCGTTTAATAGCGAATACAAATATTCAGCTTATACCACTCAAAACGGTGTTACATATTACAAAGGTGCTCCTGAAAAACTTATCAAACACTGTAATTTGAATACGGAAGATAAGGACAATCTAAACAATGATATAAAATCTATGACAAAGAATTCAATGAGATGTATAGCATTAACAAAGTCAAACGAAGATTTAAAAGAAAGTGAATTACCTGATGATATGACATTTCTCGGTATTATCGGTGTTGTCGATCCGGTAAGAGAGGAAGTTCCTCAGGCGGTAAAGATGGCACATGAAGCAGGTATTCAAGTTATCGAAATTACCGGTGATTGCATTGAAACTGCCGTTGCAGTCGCTAAAGAATGTGGTATTTATAAAGATGGTGACGTTGCTCTTACAGATGATGAATTTGAAAAGATGTCAGACGAAGAAGTTAAAGACATTATTCCGTCTTTGAGAGTAATCTCAAGATGTTCACCAAATACCAAACTTCGTCTTGTGACATTAGCACAAGAAATCGGTAAGTCAGTTGCTATGACAGGTGATGGTGTAAACGATTCACCTGCACTTAAGAGAGCTGATGTAGGCTTTGGTATGCAGTCGGGCAGTGATGTAGCAAAGGAAGCCTCAGATATAATCCTTACAGACGATAACTTTGCAAGTATTGTAAAAGGCATTGAACTTGGAAGAACATTTATGCACAACATTATGATGTTCCTTGAATTCCAATTGCCTATCAATATTTCATTATTGATATTAAGTGTTATTTATCCTTTGTTGGCAATCGGAGCTTTACTTGCATCTGTACAAATTTTGATTGTAAACATTATAATGGACTCGCTTAATTCATTGTCTTTCGGTGGCGAACCACCTAAAGAAGAATATATGACAGAAAAACCAATTAAAAAAGGCTCAGGTCTATTTATTCGAGGTGCAAAGAAACGTATTACAATCAGTACGGTAGCATTCGTAGTTTTGTATGCGATTATAACATTTACACCAATAGCGAATATGTTTGCTACCGAAACAGAAGCCATAACAGCAAGATTCGCTTTGTTGTGTTTCATGGCGGTATTTAACGGTTTCAATATCCGTACAGAACATATTAATCTGTTTGAGGGTATTAGCAAAAATAAATTGTTTTCTATTATAGCAGCCGGTATAGTGGTGATGACATTTTTCTTGTGTAATATTGCTCAAAATCTCATTAAGGTTACTGCATTAGATTTAAAGCAATGGATAGTTGTCATATTGCTATCATTTATAGTTATACCGATTGATATTGTCAGAAAATTATGTGTAAAAAGTAAAAAGCAAAATTAAAAGGAGGAT